>Ga0302278_10004458_pt1 | contig 14451 bp, 13 predicted proteins | sample III_Bog_N3_2_FD_194543 | JGI IMG/M metagenome (GOLD analysis project Ga0302278, IMG submission 194543) | Peat permafrost microbial communities from Stordalen Mire near Abisko, Sweden - III_Bog_N3_2 | ecosystem: Environmental > Terrestrial > Soil > Wetlands > Peat | place: Sweden: Abisko... | reverse complement strand
CGTCCCCGACCTGCGCGAGCGCCTCGAAGACAGCCGCAAAACCGGCCGCCCCCTCCGCGTCAAAGCCGGATTCGACCCCACCGCGCCCGACCTGCACCTGGGCCACACCGTGCTCATGCGCAAGCTGCGCCACTTTCAGCAGCTCGGCCATCAGGTCATCTTCCTCATTGGTGACTCGACCGCGCTGATTGGTGACCCAACGGGACGCAACGCTACCCGCAAACCGCTCACGCGCGCCGAGATCGACATGAACGCCAGGACGTACAAAGAGCAGGTCTTCCGAATACTCGACGAGAAGGCAACCGAAGTGCGCTACAACTCCGAGTGGCTCGACAAGCTTGGTTACGCCGGCCTGATCGGCCTATCTGCAAAGGTAACCCTCTCGCAGATGCTCGACCGCAAGGAGTTTCTCACCCGATTCCGTGCGGAACAGGACATCAGCCTCCACGAACTTCTGTATCCACTTGCGCAGGGCTACGATTCGGTTGCCTTGGAATGCGATGTCGAACTCGGCGGCACGGACCAGAAATTCAACCTCCTGATGGGCCGCGAGCTGCAGCGCGACTACGGCCAGAAGCCGCAGATCGTCCTGATGACGCCGATCTTGGAAGGCCTCGACGGCGTGCAGAAAATGTCGAAGTCGCTCAACAACGCCATCGGCATCAACGAGCCGCCAGCCGAAATGTACGGCAAGCTCATGAGCATTAGCGACGAGCTCATGTGGAAGTACTGGGTGTTTCTCACGGATCTCCGCCAATCCGAAGTCGACGCGCTTCAAGCCGAAGTCGCCGCTGGCAAGCTCCATCCCATGGAAGCCAAGAAGCGCCTCGCCCGCACCATCGTTGCCGGCTTCCACGGCGAAGCCGCTGCGCAAGCCGCCGACGAAAACTGGGCCCGCATGTTCCAGCAAAAGGAAACCGCGGAAGACCTCGAAGAAGTTGCCGTTGCCTGCGCAGACATCGCCGGCCCCGAGCCGAATCAGATTCGCCTGCCCAAGCTGCTCGTGCATCTAGGCCTGGCAGCGAGCGGCGCTGAGGCTAACCGCAAAATTGCCGAGAACGCCGTCAAGCTCGATGGCGAGCCCGCCACCAACGCAATAGTTTCGTTCTCCACCAAGCCTGCTCGCCTCGTCGTTCGCTTAGGCAAGCGCGCCAAAGTCGCCGTGATCCAATAATCAACAAAGGAAAAACCATGAGCGTTGCCGCCGAAGTCGCCATCGACCGCACCTTTGATCAAGAACTCGACCTGCTCGCCGAAGTAGCCGTCAAGGTCGGTCTCGGCCTCGCACCCGGCCAGGAACTCGTCATGACCGCCTCGCTCGACGCGCTCCCTCTCGCCCGCCGCATCACTCGGCAGGCCTATCGCGCCGGCGCGTCCCTCGTCACCACCCTCTACACCGACGACGAAGCCACGCTCATGCGCTACCGCAACGCCCCCGACGCCAGCTTCGACCACGCCGCGAAATGGCTCTATGACGGCATGGGCGCGGCCTTCAAGAGCGGCGCTGCCCGTCTCGCCATCACCGGCGGCAATCCCGCCCTGCTCTCCAATGAAGATCCCGCCAAGGTGGGTCGCGCCAACAGCGCCGTCTCCAAGGCCTACCGCCCCGCGCTCGAGCTCATCACCCGCCACGCCATCAACTGGACCATCGTAGCCGCCGCCACTCCAGCCTGGGCCGCGGCAATGTTTCCAAATGACGCCCCCGATGCCGCACTAGCCAAAGTCTGGGAGGCCATCTTCCAGACCACGCGCATCAACACGCCCGATCCCGTCGCCGCCTGGAAGACCCACGACGCCGGCCTCCATCACCGCGCAGCCTACATGAATGAGAAGCGCTTCTCCTATCTGCAATATCGCGGCCCCGGCACCGATTTCCGCCTCGGCCTCGCAGACGACCACCTCTGGCTCGGCGGAGGCACCACCGCCGGCAACGGCCTCTATTGCATCCCCAACATGCCTACTGAAGAAGTCTTCAGCACGCCGCACAAGGACCGCGCCGACGGCACCGTGACAGCCACCAAGCCGCTCTCCCACCAGGGAACCATGATCGAGGGCATTCAGGTGCGTTTCGAAAAAGGCCGCATCGTCGAAGCCCGCGCCACCTGCGGCCAGGAAGTCCTGCAGCGCCTCATCGACACCGACGAAGGCGCGCGCCGCCTCGGCGAAGTAGCGCTGGTGCCACACTCCTCGCCCATCGCCGCCAGCGGCATGCTCTTCTTCAACACGTTGTTCGATGAGAACGCCGCGTCGCACATCGCGCTCGGCCAGTCCTACTCCTCCTGCCTGCGCGACGGCGACACGCTCACGCCGGATGAACTGGCAGCGAAGGGTGCCAACGACAGCCTCATCCACGTCGACTGGATGATCGGCTCCGGCCAGCTCGACATCGACGGCATCTCCTCCACCGGCGCAATCGAGCCCCTCATGCGCCAGGGCGAGTGGGTCTAACAATTACCGAAGTGTCATCCTGAGCGGAGATTGGCGCGCTTTATGCGCCAATCGCAGTCGAAGGACCTGCTTCTTGGCTCTGCCATTACGACGCCTATCCCTCCGCCTCCATATCCGGCTCCGTCCACAGCAGAATCGCCTGCGGCAACGTCAGCGCTACAACAATCGCTGCCAGCGCCACCCCGTAGATAAGCAGACTCGGAGACACCGGAATCCAAGCCAGCAGTTTAGGCCTGAACGTATTCCAGTTCGCCAGCAGCCAAACTACTACAAGCACAATTGTAAGAACCTTATAGGCCACGTAGTGCGCTCTGTCGCGCTGCTCGAGCTCGCGCTCATCGCTGCGATACTCGCTCTCGCCGGGCGTGGGATGGTAAAGGTGCAGTCCCAGCACCAGAAAAGGTGGCGCCATCTCCGTGCGGCGAGGCGACTGACCATTGAACGGCTTGATGAGACCGCCCGCGTTGTACCCGCCCAGGAATAACCAGTTGACGGCGAATGTAGCATACACCAGGTAGAAGCCTGACGAGCGCCAATGATCGGCGAGGAAAAGGCCCGCCATCAGCAAAGCCATTGTTATATAGATCCCCACCACCAGCGCTCGCCGCCGCGTCCGCTGCGCCATGTCCACCCGCCTGCCCATCAGTACGAGTTCGGCTCTCACTGCGCCTCCTCCATATCCGGCTCCGTCCACAAAATCATCGATTGCGGCAAACTCCACAGGGTCAGCGTCAGCAGAAAGAGGAAGAACGGGCCCACCCTGGCGAACCACGCCGCGTGCAGCGCACCCACCACTCCGTAAATTACAAACAGCAGCAACGCGAACCACCGCGCCAACGTATAAGCGATGAAGTGCACGCGGTCACGCTCGTGCGTCTCTCGCTCGTCCAGCGAAATGTCCTGCAAGATCGCCGGGCCATTGGCCGGCTTCAGCAGCGTCTGCACCCCGCCTTGCTGGTGCGTCGGAACCCAATGCACGCCGCGAAAGGGCTTGACCAGGCCGCCGCCGCGAACCCCGCCCAGCAACGCGGGAAGAAACAGGAATATCTGAAGCATGAACAGCAGCCCCATATCCTCAACCCCGTGGTGCGCCTGGTGAAGAAGGAAAGCAAAGCAGGCGAAGGCGACGAAGCACCAATAGCCGGCCACCAGCATTCGCCTTCTACTGCGGCTGCCAACCAGGAATCGCAGCCCTTGATTCGTCGAGATCATCGCTTTTCCTCCACGTCGGCCGTGAACCAGAGGATTAAGGAGTCCGGGAGCGTTAGAGCGGCGAACAACAAAATGGCAGCAACGCCGAAGAGCAGGTTATCGTTGATCCACGGGTGCCGGACGGCCAATGCCGGCCATGCCCGTTCGTGGATTTGGCTCTGCCGTTGCTGGAAGATCAGTATCCAAATCCATAGAATTCCCAGGTTGAGTACGTGGTAACTCCAAAAATGTGCATGGTCGCGCCGGCGCAAGTCCCGTTCATCCGGCACATCGCGCAGATCCGGATCGTCCGGAAACAGAAATCTTCCAATCCACGATTTGCGTGGGGCCTTGGTTCTCCACAGAATCTTCTTGCTGCGGTAGCGTCCAGTCAGCCGGGCAAAAATCAGCGCGGGCACACCCATCAGAAGCGGGATCCAAATCATCGTTGGGAAGCCCCATTGATCGACGAACCACGTGGCAGTCAGATATGCGACGAACCCAGCGTGGACCAGAGCAACCAGCCAACGACGCCGCGCGCGGGAAGCAAAGCTGGTGTGCATACCGAACAATTCAAGTTCAGTCCTCATGAGGTTCGCTCCTTGACGGCATCCGCCTCGACGGCGCCGTCGATTTTTCTTGTCCCGTACACCTGCTGGCTCAGCGGCTGAAACGGCTCCTTCGAAAAAATCGCCTCCACCGGCAGTCCGAAATACTCGCCCAGCGCCAGCGCCAGCTTCAAGCTGGGCGAGTAGTCCCCGCGTTCCAGAAACCCAATCGTCTGGTAGTTCACGTCCATCGCGTCCGCCAGGTCCTGCCTGCTGATCCCGCGCTCCGCCCGCAACACGCCAATGCGGTTGTACAGACCGCTCTCACCGGGCCTTTTCTGGGATGCACTGTTCATATTCCAAATGTATTGTTATGTAATTCAAATATTTTGTCAAGAATGAAAACATATGATCCTGCTGAGGCCCGCCGTAGTCGGCACTCTCCCGCCGGGCTTAAGATCAAAAGGGGAGATACAATGGATCGCCGAGAGTTCCTGCTTCGCAGTGCCGCTGTTTCCGGCGCAGTCGCCTGGCCCGCAATCGCTTGGCCAAGCATGTCTCTATCGCAGTCCGCGCCGTCCTCTGCGGCGGAACTGACTTTGCATCCGCAGCCGGATGCAGTCAAAATTCCGCTTACCTATTCCGGCCTGAGCTACGAACTCGCCCAGCTCACCGATCCCGCCTTCTTCTCCGCGGCCAACCGCGATCTTGTCGCCTATTTCCGGCTCTTGAGCCCCAATGGCGTTCTGCGTGTCGGCGGCAACACCAGCGAGTTCTGCTGGTTCCGGGCCAATGCCTCAACGCCGGAGCCGAAGCTCCACGTCCCCTCCGGCAACAGCGATACGAACTGGATGCCCCACCGCCTCTTCGCCATCGAGCCCGCCGCAATCGATGCGCTAGCCGGTTTTCTTGAGGCTACAGGCTGGCGGCTGATCTACGGCCTCAACCTGGGCAACAGTTCACCCCAGCGAGCCGCTGAAGAAGCCGCGTACGTTGCTGCCAAGGTTGGCCAGCGGCTGGAGTTCTTCCAGATCGGCAATGAGCCCGACCTTTACCACAACGCCAGCAATGGCACCCGCCCTCCAAACTGGGGCTTCGCCGATTATTTAGAGGACTGGACAGCCTTTGCCGAGGCCATCGCCCTCCGAGTGCCCAGCGCCCGCTTTGGCGGACCGGATGTCGGCGCCTCGTCGGACTGGGTCATTCGTTTTGGCGAGCAGGTTCCCGCCAGAATCGGTGCTCGCCTCATCGCCCTGACCGGCCACTACTACGCCGAGGGTCCGCCCAACGATCCGCGCATGACCACCACCCGGCTTTTGGCCGGCAATCCAAACATTCCCGCCGAAATGCAGCGCATTGAAGCGGGGTCGCGGGCGCACGGCCGTGTCTACCGGATGACCGAAGGCAACTCCTGCTATCGCGGCGGCAAGCCCGGCATGAGCGACGCCTTCGCCGCCGCTTTGTGGGGCGGAGATTACATGTTGCTGCTGGCCAGCCTGGGATGTGCCGGCGTCAATCTGCACGGGGGCAGCAGTGCCTTTCTCACCGCGAGCCTCGGCGATCACACCCCGGGCATGGATGTGGCGAAGACCCCGCAGAAGGTGAAAGGCGGCTTCTATACGCCCATTTCCACTGAGCCGGGCAGCCCGGACAGGGCCGCCCCCATCTTTTACGGAATGTTGCTCGCCAACCAGCTTGCCGGCGGCATGCCGCTCCAGGTGGAGGGTCTGCCGACGGGCGTGAACGCAACCGCCTACGCCGTGCAGAGCGACCACGGTTTCAAGGTTGCCATTTTCAACAAGGATGAGCACCAGGCCCTGGATCTGATCCTCCGCGTGCCGCTGAACCTTCGTCCGCCAGGCAAGGTGCGCCGCGCGACTGCCTGGAGACTGGCTGCTCCCGCGCTCGATTCAACTCAGGGTGTGACCCTCGCCGGCGCCTCAATTGGCGAGCACGCCGCCTGGCGCCCAATGCAGGCCGAGTCGCTTCCGTTCCAAAGCGAAACCGCTCAAATCAGAGTTCCAGCAGCCAGCGCCGCCCTCGTCTTCCTCACCTGAACTCACGAAGACTGCCAATCTGGAAATTGGCCCGCAGCGAAAGACGAGCTAATAGCTAAGAGCTGCCTCACCCGCCCAGCGCAAACTTCCGCGCCGACTCCAGCAGCTTTGCCACCGACTCCTTCGAGCACGATTCGGTGTAGATCCGCATCAGGGGCTCCGTTCCGCTGGCCCGCAGCAGCAGCCACGTCTCCGCGGCCTTCGGCTTGGTCGAGGCTTCCGGATTATCGAGATAAAACTTCACCCCGTCCAGATTCTCCTGGCAATAAATCGCCATGCCGGCGAACACCGGGTCGCCCGGCTTGAGCGCCCGTGCGCGTTCAATTGCTCCATTCTTGATCTCGTCCGGTATATGCAGGTCGATGCGCCCGTACTGGTGCTCGCCGTATTCGGCCTGCAAATCGGCCACCAGCATGCCCAGCGTCTTTCCCTCTTCGGCCATCACGTTGGCCAGCAGCAGCGCATTCAGCAGCCCGTCCCGCTCCGGCAAGTGCCGTTGAAAGCCAATCCCGCCCGACTCCTCGCCGCCCATCACGATCTCCCGCTCCAGCATCAGATCGCAGACGTACTTGAAACCGATTCCATGCTCGATCAGTTCGCGCCCATGTTTCTGGCAAATCCGGTCCAGCATCTTCGTGGTGTTGAACGCCCTCGTTACGGCCCCCGGCCACTTCTTGCGCCGCAACACCCAGCTGAGCAGCACCGAAAAAATCTTGTGCGGATCAACAAAGTTCCCGTGCTCGTCGGTTGCGCCGATGCGGTCCGCATCGCCATCCGTGCACAGCCCCGCGTCGCACTTGTTTTCGACCGTCGCTTTGCCCAGCGCCCGAATGTGCGGCTCAATCGGCTCCGGATTGATGCCCGGGAACAGCGGATCGACGTGGCCGCGAATCTGCACGTGCCGCACGCCAAGCCGGGTAAAGATGTCGGAGAGAATCGTGCGCCCCGCGCCATACATCGAATCGATGGCGACGCTCAGCCCCTCTGCCCCAGCCTCGGCAATCAACTCCAGATCCGCAAAGCTCTCAATGGCTTTCAGGTAGCTGGGCAGGAAGTCGACCTCGCGAATCGCCGCGGGCCGCGCTGGCCGAGCGGCGGGCTTGCCAAGAAAGCTCTCAATCTCCGCAATGATCGACGGCTTGCCCGATCCCCCGTACCACGCCTTGTACTTCACGCCGTTCCACTGCGCCGGATTATGTGACGAAGTAATCATGATGCCGCCGGCCGCGCTCCGCTCCCGCACGCCGTAGCTCAGCGCCGGTGTCGGCGTAATGTCGTTCGCCAACAGCACCGGAATTCCGGTAGCCGCCACCACCTCGGCGCATGTGTGCGCAAACGCCTTCGACCCGAAGCGCGTGTCGTAGCCGATGCAGAGTCCCTTGGCCGGGTTCTCTTTGGCATGTACATAAGCGGCCACTGCCTCAGCGGCGATGCGCACATTGGCAAACGTGAAATCGTCGGCGATAAGTCCGCGCCAGCCGTCTGTGCCAAATTTGATTTGAGGATGGGGCATCGTTCGGTATTCAGTCCCTTTAGGGAACGAGTGTAATCAATCCAACCGGTCCCTGTCTGTTTCTGGCCGCGGGATGCTATTGCTCGCATAAACAATGAGTCCCAACAACCTGTCACTTAGTGCTACACTTCTGGAGTGGTCAAGACCGCTTCTAAGACGCTGTCGGTTTACAAGACCAAACCGTTTGCCCGCTTCGCCGGGAAGGCTCGCATTACGGATGCCGATCTGTGGACGGCCGCCCGCCTCGCGAACCAAGGCATGATCGGCGCCGATCTTGGTGGAGGGGTTATCAAACAGCGCATTGCCCGTGCCGGGGAAGGAAAGTCCGGCGGCTCTCGGTCGATCATCCTCTTCAAGAAGAATGATCGCGCCGTCTACGTCCACGGCTTTGAAAAGAAGGATAGGGCCAACATCGGGCCGGACGAACTTGAAGCCTTCCGTAGATATGCGCAAGTATATCTTGGCTACACAAATGCCGAATTATCGCAACGAGTGGAAGATGGAGCGCTCTTCAGAGTGGAGAAACCGGAGGGAAATGACAATGCCTAAAAAGTATCGGAGCAAGATCATGGCCTCCATTCACGAGGGAGTGAGCGATTTGTACCTCGTGGGCGGAGTGGACAAGAAGACCATGCGCGAGTTCGATGCGCTCTGCCTGACGCCCGTTCTGGATATGACCCCGGAGAAAATTCGCGCGCTGCGCAAGCGGGAGAACACGAGCCAAACGGTCTTTGCGGCTTATCTGAATGTAACGCCGAGCCTGGTCAGCAAATGGGAGCGGGGAGAAAAACATCCCCAGGGAGCCTCGCTCAAGCTCCTTTCGCTGGTTGAGAAGAAGGGGTTGGAGATCGTGGCGTGAGAGGTGATTGACCACTTAGGCGTCAAACGCGAGACCTGGCTCCCTCTAGGACGTTTACGTAAAACCCAGCCTGAAAGAAGGTGGACAATCGCCTGGGTGCTCGTTCGAATGCCTTGATTGATGTCCCACTCTCAGAAACCTTTAGATCAGCTGTGTCCGCCCGGAGATTCCCAACTCCTTCACAATCTTGCCCACGTCCTGCGAGTGGTCCCGGTGCGCAATCAGCAGCGCATCTTCCGTGTCGATGATCACCAGGTTCTCCACTCCCACCAGCGCCACAAACTTCCTCGGACTGAAGATGTAGTTGTTCGCCGCGTCGATCGCCATGTGCCCCTCGGTGTCCGCCACGTTCCCGTCGCCGTCTCCGCGCAGCCGCGTCTCCAACTGGTACTCATACAGCGACGCCCACGAACCCAGATCGTTCCAGCTGAACTCAGCCGACAGGCAATACAGGTCCGAAAGGTGTTCACCCTTTGCCGACCGCGGCTCCAGTACCGCATAGTCCACCGAAATGTTCTCGCACTTGGGATAGAGCGCGTGAAACACCTCTTCGAACTGCGGCGTTCCGTAAGCCGCCGCAATGCTCTCCAGCAGCGGAGCCGTCTCCGGCAAATGCTCGCGCACCGCATTCGCCAGTGTCCGCGCCGACCACAAAAAGATTCCCGAGTTCCAGTAGTAATTCCCGGCGGAAACAAATTCTTCTGCCCGGTTCTGATTCGGTTTCTCGGTAAACCGCCTTACATGCAGCGCCGATCCATCCTTGGTAAGGTCGCCCGTCTCAATGTAGCCGTAGCCGGTCTCGGCGCGCGTGGGCTCAATGCCCAGCACCACCATGTTGTCGCCCAGCGCGGCCAGCGCAATGCCTTTTTGCAGCGCCTTCAAAAAGCGCGGCTCGTCGGCGATCACATGGTCCGACGGAAACACCCCCAGCACCGCGTCCGGATTCTCTCTCTCGATCAGGAACGCCGCCAGCCCGCACGCCGGCGCTGTATTGCGCGCCACCGGCTCCTGCACAATCTGCCCGGCCGGCAATCCCGGCAACTGGTCGGCAATCTCCTGCGCCAGGTATTCGTTGGTAATGATCCATGTGTTTTCCAGGCCCGCCAGCGGCTTCAGCCTTTCCACGGTCTGCTGAATCATGGAGCGCTCGCCATCCAGCGCCAACACCTGCTTGGCGCGCGCGCGGCGCGAACGGGGCCAGAAGCGAGTACCGCTGCCCCCGGCAAGAATCACGGGACGAAAATCGATTGACTTCTGCATTGAAGTCACATCCTACGCGACAGACACCACGTTTGCACAGTGACCACGGACACTTTTTCCACACGCCGGGACTTGCCCGTCCCAATATACGCGTTTCAACTGGTTTTTTAGCTGAGCCGCCCCACGGGGATGAAACTTCGGGTGCCCCATCCATCGGACGTCTTTGTTGTTGTCCGATGGGTGGGAGACCTCAAAGCCCAACCATCGGCCATCGGGTCCTTCCACCATCCTGTTTTTCTTTAGGGATTTTTAGCTGAGTCGCCCCAGGAATTCCCCCATCCGCCGCGTCCCCTCGTCGATGTTCGCCCTGGTCACCGGGTACGAGATGCGGATGTGCTCGCTGGTCCCAAACGCCTCGCCGGGCACGGTCACCACGTGTGCCTCGTGCAGCAGCCGCGTCGCCAGCTCCGTCGCCGAGCGAATCCCGCCCCTGCCCACAAACGCCCCGATATTCGGGTACACGTAGAACGCGCCTTCCGGCTTGGTGCAGGTCACGCCGGGAATCTCGGCAATCTTCGCCAGCATGTAGTCGCGCAGTTCAATAAACTCCGCGCGAAAATCGCAAACGCACTCCTGCGACCCCGTCAGCGCAGCAATCGCCGCCTTCTGCACCATGCTTGCCGCATTCGACGTCGACTGCGACTGCAGCTTGCTCAAATTCGCCACCACCGCCTTCGACGCCAGTGCAAACCCCGCCCGCCACCCGGTCATTGAGTAAGTCTTCGAAAGCGACCCCAGAATGACCAGATGTTCCTTGGCCCACGTGAACGAGCCCCCACTCACCGGCTTGCCCGCGTAGTTCAGATACACATAGCACTCGTCCAGCAGCAGAAAAATCCCGCGCTCGTGCGCCAGGTGCACAATCCGCTCCAGATCCTCCGCGCTCACCACGCTCCCCGCCGGGTTCGAAGGTGAATTCAGAATGATCGCCTTGGTCTTCGGCGTAATCGCCTTCTCAATGGCAGCGGCAGTGATGCGGAAACTCTCCGCCTCGCTCGTTTCGAGGAACACGACCTTCCCTCCCGCGTATTGAATGATGTCTTTGAAGCTCACCCAATACGGCACAGGCAGGATGACCTCGTCGCCGTGGTCCACAAGAACCTGGATCGTGTTGAACAGCGCCAGCTTCCCGCCCGTCGTGAAGATCGCCTCGTCCAGCCCGTAATCGGAGCCGAAATCGGTTGCATGCCGCTCCACAATCGCCTTGCGCACGTCCGGAATCCCAGGCACCACGGTATAGCGCGTGAAGTTGGCGTCGATGGCGGCAATCGCGGCGTCCTTAATATGCCGCGGGGTAGGGAAGTGCGGCTCCCCGGCGCCAAAATCCACCAGGTTGGCGCCCTGCGCGCGCAGTTTGGCGGCCTCCGCGGCCACAGCCATGGTTGCGGAAACCTCAATCCGGCCAATCCGGTCGGCAAACACTTTGGTAGGAGCGGAAACTGTCATAGCAGCTCTATCTTTACAGATTTCCCGCCAATCCCCAAGCCCCGTTTCCCCAGGCAATAGGTGTAGCTTGTCCTCCTCGGCCGTCACAGCGAGTGAAAAGCTTGCCCCAGGCGAAGCATGCGCGTGCAGCAACGAGCTCCACGCGCATCCTTTGCTTCACATTCAGCGATCCCGCGTTTCGCGCCGTGGAAACCCTTTCACATTGCCGATGACAAACGTCTGTCCGCCGAAAACCTTCTCGACCCCATCCGTGTGCAGATACTGAATCACGCGCACCACAAAGTCATGAACATCCTCTTCAGGCGTGAACTCCACGGTGAATGGCAGCAGTTCCTGGGAAGGCAGGTGGATCTTCGCCATCCCTCTTTCGGTGTCGAGCAATTCGAACCTTCCCGCATCGATTTGCTTGAACCGGTGCTCCTCAAACTCGGTGGCGAGCAGCCGTTCAAGCGCTTTGCCCTCGGCCTTCACCACCACCCGGGACTTGATCTGTGCGACCTCTCCGTCACGGTTCAGTGTTTGAATGCCGAAGGTAAAATGCCTGCCATCCGGCCCGTAATTCGCACCAAGAACACCCAGCTTGAAATATGGGCCGAAGGTTTCGCCGCTGGAGACCGACGTAATGGCGATGTTTCGCCAGCCGATGGCGCTGTTGTTGTACACGTTGTCATGAAGCGCGGTCGGGGTCGATACGCTTCCTACCTCCTCCGGAAAGCACATCTCAAATGGGTAGACCGAGGTGGATTCAATCCTGGCCAGAAGACAGAAATGCCCGGATTCTGAAATGGAGCCCCCGGCCGCTTGCACGTAGTTAGTCGGGTCGGGAATCTCATCCGCCGGCCACACAATCTGGACATACATCTCCTGATTCGGAGGAATGATCGTCGTCAGTGGTATCTCCCCAATGACGCCGCCCAGCGGAAGGTTAGGCTGGCTCTCGTAAAAAGTGGATCCGTCCCACGGAGCCGGCCAGTCCAGACCCGTGCTGGCGAAGCCGTAATACACCTTCAGGACCTCCGTCCCCGTCGAAGGCGTCGCTTGGGAATAATTGCTCACCCTCACGCTGATGTAAGCGGGGCTGCCGGATACAACTGTTCCCGAGGTGGTAAACGATGGAGTCGCTGGAGTTGGACTGAGTGGTACCAGAGTGTTGTAGGTAACTCCCGACGGAGGATCGCTTGTATTGCTGACCAGGATGTCCGGGCTTTCCCACAGGTCGTCCCCACTGCTGCCGGCCGCCAAATCCGGCTGATTGCCCACATCGCCTGCCACGTCGCGAATCGTCAGCGTTGGATTCGGGTATGGGTAATTGCAGATCGACATCGAGCCGTTGCCCTCGTATGTGGTCGTAACATTGGACCATTGGAGCGAAGCCTGAAAAGTCCCAAGGTCCGGAGTGCCAGGACCGACTAAATAGCTGGTGTCGCACAGCCACACAACTGGATCGCTCGAACTTTTGTAGTTGTTCTCATCGTTGATGTACAACGTATAGCCGTCGAAGCAAAGCCCTCCGAATTGCGCGGCGTCGTTCAGGAAGTACGTTGTGACAGGAGAACTGCCTTTGAAAGTTGTCGCGGTGGTGATCGCCAATCCGCCGGTACTGGCCGTCGGGTCGGGCGTGGGATAGAGCAGGCTCTCGAGCCATGCGCCGCTGATCATCATCAGCGAGCCTCCTCCCGAGCCGCCGGTCTTCGGATTTACATCGTCGAGATACTCTTCATTGTTGTTTGCCAGCCACAGATTGCCGGCCGGGTCGAAGGCTATTCCCTCCGGTCCCGAAAATGGATACAACCCCGTGATGCTCGGTGGAACCGGGCTTGAAGACAGGGATGTGGCCGGCAGCAGGCTGCTCGCATCACCGATGGTCCCATTCATGAATTTAAGGTACGTTCCGGGGCTTGGCGGTGCACTCGGATTGGCCGGTGTTGTTGGAAAGCAGCAAAGGAAGTTACCGCCATTATCGAACGTGGTCAGCCAGAGATTTCCGTGCAGATCGAAGGCGAGGTTCGAAACCGCACCCGCAATCGCGTTGCTGGCTTCAGTCAGAACCGCGGAACCCGCTCCCCATTTGTCGCGCGTACCCGTGGTGCCCGGCGTGCGGGTGAATGAGGTGACGATCCCGTTGTTCCAGTCGGCGCTGGTAGTCCCTACATAGAGATCGCCTGTGCCGGGCTGAATCGCCATGCCAAGCGGGTTGCCGGGTAGCAGCAGCGCACTCTGCAGTTCCGCGGGAGTCGTGCCGGGCGCCGGAGGATTTTTCAATAACGCGCCCAGGTCGAACACGCACACCGCGCCAATGTTGTTCTGGCTGGTGAATGCCACAAACAGGTAATGCGTTGTGGAAACGCCGGAGTGGTCTTCGTAAATGAGAGCGCTGTTCGGTCCGAAATAGTTTCCGTCGACGTCATTCGGGTCGCCGGTCATCGCAAGGATGTCCGCGCTCCAACTGGGACCAAGCGTGATAAGCGGGTTAGCGCCCGCGGCAGCGGGCAATTCGAAAATCTTGACGCAATTCTCAATGTACTGCGGCTGAGCGATGCATTTCACGGGGAACCTCCGGGGGGTGGGTGAATTCGTGAGGGATCCGGGAGAGTTCCCGGCAGCGCACCTGGATGACGCGCACCTACACTACCGTCAAGGAGTCCGTGAATCATTTGGAATACTTGGAATAATCAACGCCAGCCGCGGGCGCCCTGATTCGAATCAACCGCCCTGCCGCGACTATACCGCCGCGCGAATCTTGTCCACGTGCGTCCCATGGCTGCGAATCAATTCATGCAGCTTTTCCCCGCTCACCCCAAACTGCTTTGACCAGTACGCGATGTCCGAGCTCATTTTAGGATTGATTTCCTTGGGGTCGTTTGGTCCCTTGGCGGCGTGGTCTTCGTGGGCAGCATGGGCATCGTGCCCTTTTGGAGCGTCGTGGTGCTCTGACATTGTTTCCTCTTTTCGGTTACCTAAGTTGGATGAGGAGGCGGGAGGCGGGGATGTACACAGGCCGCTCGTCGAAAGCGGCAGCCTACGGCAACACCCTAAGGTAAGGCTTAAATCCGGCCAATCCGGTCGGCAAATACTTCGGAAGGTGCGGAAACTGTCATAGCGTCTCTATCTTTAAAGATTTCCCGCCAA
>Ga0302278_10004457_pt1 | contig 14452 bp, 11 predicted proteins | sample III_Bog_N3_2_FD_194543 | JGI IMG/M metagenome (GOLD analysis project Ga0302278, IMG submission 194543) | Peat permafrost microbial communities from Stordalen Mire near Abisko, Sweden - III_Bog_N3_2 | ecosystem: Environmental > Terrestrial > Soil > Wetlands > Peat | place: Sweden: Abisko... | reverse complement strand
TGCGGTGCGGCACGTAAAAAAAACGACGGTCCAAGAAGAATGCCTCCAACCATCTCGCCGATCACCCTGGGCTGACCAAGCTTCTGAGCGATCCACCCGCACACAAGCGCCGTGAACAGGACTACGGCCATTTGAATCAGAAGCTCTGTCACCCCGACGCTCCGCCTTGTAGACCGGTTTGATAATCCACTTTATGAGGTTTCTTTTCGAATTCTGATGTGATTTACATCACAAATTCATGGGATTCCTGCCAGCTAGGATAAGGACCCTTGAGAGATACCTTTCAATCCTGCGGCGAACGCGAACTTCGCCGCGGTCGTCACTCCAAGAAAAAGAAAAAGAGGGCCTATGTCCGATCATGATGTAGTTGCGAATCAAAAGACAATCCTGAACAATCAGGCAACCATTCTGGATAATCAGAAGTCGATTCTCCACAACCAGGCGAGCATCGAAAAGAATCAAAAATCCCTTGACCAAATTCTTGCGAATCAAGCGGAGATTCTTGCAAACCAGAAAGAGATCCTCAAGAACCAGCACTCGATCCTGGCTGCTGCAAAGTAGACGCCCACTCCCTTGGAAGCCGCCAGCCACCGCGTTGGGTGGCGGCTTCGATTCATGTGCGTCAGGTTTCCAGAGTCTTACGACGCCATGAACGCTTCGAGCGATTGACGAACCGTTGGATTACCCCCGGCGCCAATTTCCTTGCGGCGTAGCACATGAAACCGGGTCAAAACGCTGTTGGCGTTGGCGAGTGCCAGAATTCGTTCGACGTAAGCCTGAAGCTTCGCCCCTGGGATCGCGAAGAGAGCGATGTCGTCCGTCAACACGTCGAGATATGCCCGCGCTCCGCAACAGCCCAGACTCAGCGCCGCTCTGCCGGTGTTCGCAACCTGGGGAATTACCGCGCAGGCTGGCCTGCCCATGGCTGGCGGAGTACCCCCTTCAACCTGCTGCGCCGCTTCCGATAGCACCAGAGTCTGATTCGAATTCGCAAGCAGCAAGACAACATCCGGAGGCAGCGGACTCTCGGACAGCGGGGCATACACGACATACTTTGGTCGCGTTGCCAGCACTGGAATCAACGGCAAATCGTCCGGCCGCACATAGCCGAGGTCGCCAAATACCTTCACCGCATCCATGAGATCGGTTTGCTGCGCGGCAGACGACTCCAGGTTGTGGGTGTACACACCGATGGCGCAGGTTGAGTGATCTTCAGACGAGGTTGCGAAGGACTCGTTCGAAGCGTCTTGCCAGAAGCGGCAGCCGGCAGCTACCCGCGCAGATGGAGTTCCAACTCCAGCGGGGACTGTATCGGCAAAGCTGATGGCGATGGGCGGCTGCGCCAGGCTAAGTGCCCCTGTCAAATCTGCAGAAAGTTTCGCATACGATTCCTGAGATGGCATATTCTGAGTCCAATCCTTCACTAGTGTCTTTCCTGTGTTTGGCTATGACAACTGCTCGCCGGCGATGGTAAAGCCTGCGTCGGTAATGACCGCGCGCACTTGTGCCACGCCGATCGTTTCAGGATCGAATCGGACCGACACCTTGCCTTCGGGATAGGTAGAATGGCTGGATACGATTCCTTTGGTGCGGGAAAACATGGTGTCGAGGCCTACAGCGCAGGTAGGGCAACTGAATCCTCTCACCTGAAAGACCGCGGTCTTGGCTGTGGTGTTTGCCGCGGCGGCGGCCACGCCTTCAAGGGGAGCCAAAGCGCTGGCTCCGGACAGTGCGGCCATTTGAAGAAATCTCCTGCGAATCATGGTTCCCTCATTCCCCGGCAGTTCGACGATTTCGGCTCGGATCATATTATTTGGCGGAAGCAATTCCCGGCTCATACTTCCAGGAGGTTTGCACAGTGGCGTTGTCGGAAAAGCGAGTATCCGTGTACTCGCTGAATTCGAGCTTCTTGTTCAAGACTCCCGTCTCAATCATCAGGTCGCGCACCATGTCGAAGTCCGCTTTGCGCGGTGCCAGAGGGCTGTAAACAACGCGATCCATCGGCTTGGTCAGCGCCCAGCGCAGCAGAGCGGGTTTCTGGTTGAAGTAGAAGCGGCCGACAAAGTCTGCTGCATCGTCGCGATGTGGCTTGCTCTTGTCCAGCCAAAGGCCGGAGCGGGCAATGCCATCGACAAGCACCTGGACAACATCGGGACGCTTATCGATCAGATCCTGACGGACCACAAGAATGCAGGACATGTAGTCGGGCCAATATTCCCGAGCTTGAAAGAGAACGCGCCCAAAGCCGCCGATCTCTGCCTGGGATGGAAACGGCTCGCCCATGACGAAGGCATCGATGGCATGGGCGGCAAGCGCGCCTGAGACGTCCGGTGGCGCCATCTCTACCATCTTGATCTCGCCTGGTTTGATGCCCCAAACTTTCATAGCCCGGAAGAGAAGCAATCGCTCATCGGAGAAACGGCTGGGGATCGCAACAGTCTTGCCGCGCATGTCGGCAAAGGTCTTGATGGGGCCGTTCTTCTGTACTACCACGGCGCTCCCGTAGCGATGGCCGAGATAGACGACCGTGATGGGAACACCCTGGGCCTTCAGTGCCAGCGCCAATGGTGCGACGATAAATGCCGCCTGCACCCGATTTGAAATGAGCGCCTCTTTGATCTCCGGAAAGCCCTGAAACATGCGCGGCATGAACTCCTCGCCGGAAGTCGAGTACTTTGAGATGTAGTCGGTCACCGGGCAGGTCAACTGACAGGTCACGGGCAGATAGGCCACCGTGATTTTGCGCTTCTCGGCCGGTTGATAGTCATTGAGGATGGCGGCCCAATTTACATTCAGATAGGCATGAGCCGCCGAAATGAGGACCAGCCAACTGAAGGCGTAAAGCGCGACTTTGGTCTTAAGATGCATTTCGGAACCCCCAACGGACAGATTTGATTCTTTCAAGTTTGCGAAAGCAGAAATCCAAGGCGAGCCCTATGATGCCGATGATCAGCATGGCCGCGACAACAAGATCGTAGCGTTTCCCTGAGTTGCGGGAATCGATGACCAGGTAGCCGAGGCCCGAGTCGACGGCAATCATCTCAGCCGCCACGACGACCAGCCAGGCGATTCCCAAAGCGATGCGCGCGCCAATGAGGATCTGGGGCAGTGCGGCCGGGAAGACGACGCGCGCCAGCAGTTGCCGCGTGGACAGCCCAAAGTTGCGGCCAGCGTCGCGAAAGATGGGCGGCACGCTGGAAACTCCGCTGACACAAGCTACCAGGATCGGGAAGAGCGAGCCGAGAAAAATCAGAAAGATCGCAGCATGATCGCCGACCCCAAAGAAGATAATCGCCACCGGTATCCATGCGATCGGGCTGATGGGTCTGAGGAGTTGGATCACTGGATTGACGGTCTGGTTTGCCGCAGGATTCCAACCGAACCAAAGGCCGAGCGGAATGCCGATGACAACGGCCAAGCCGAAGCCGATGGCCACGCGCCGGAGCGAATCGCCGATGTCGGCCCACAGCACATGTTTCGACGCGAGTTCGGCGATACCTTTTTCCACGTTGAGCGGCGATGGAAAAACCTTCGTGCCCGTCCAAACCACGGAGTAATGCCAGAGCGCCAACAATAGCGCACCGGCCACGACTGGCCAGAAATACCTCTCCCATGCTCGTGGATGTGCAAGCGAATTCATATCTCGTAGGCCAGGCCAATCTGTTTGAGCAACTCGTCGCGGAGTTCAAGGTATCGAGGCGAACTGATATTGCGGGGGTGGGCCATGTCGATGGTCAAGACTTCCTTGATCTGGGCGGGACGCGAACTGAGCACTACTACTCGATCGGCCAGCTGCACCGCTTCATCGATATCGTGAGTCACGAAGATGATGGTTCTTCGCTCGGTCTGCCATATCCGCAGAAGCTCGCCGCGCATGATGACGCGAGTGATGGAATCGAGCGCTCCGAACGGCTCGTCGAGAAATAGAATATCCGGATTGACAGCCAGTGCGCGAGCCACCTGGAGCCTCTGCTTCATTCCTCCGGAAAGATCGGAAGGATAGGAGTTCTCGAAACCTTCCAGGCGAACAGTCTTAACGTAGTGGGCGATGCGCTGGGAGCGCTCGGCATGAGTGAGCTTGGACAAACCGAAACCGATGTTCCCTTCTACAGTCAACCAGGGAAAGACGCCGCGCTCCTGAAATACCAGGATGCGGCGAGGGTCCGGTCCAGTGACGATCTCGCCGTCGATCCTGACCGAGCCACTGGTCGGCGACAGAAATCCGGCCATCGCGTTGAGCAAGGTCGATTTTCCGCAACCGGAGGGACCTACAAGGCAAACAAACTCACTGTCTTCGACATCGAGGTTGATATCTTCCAGCACGGGCAGGGCCTGGCCATCGCGGTCAAATACCACGCCAAGGTGTTCCGCGCATAACTTCGGCGCGCTGTTGTTCCCGCGAATGGTAGCTTCCGTCTGCACCACTAACCCTCCGAGTTTATCCAGCGAAATGACTTGATTTGCTCGAGCGACCGCATCCCGAGATCGAGCAACAGGCCGATGAGTCCGATGATCACCATGCCCGCGATTACTAAATCGTAACGATTCCCTGCATTCCTCGCATCTACAATCAGAAATCCCAGGCCTGAGCTCACTGAGATCATCTCTGCGGCCACCACCACCAGCCATGCCACGCCAAGAGTGATTCGCAACCCAACCAACAACTGCGGAATGACGGCGGGATACAAAACACGAGTAACAAATGCGCTCGGGCTCAAGCCAAAGTTCCGTCCAGCGTTGATGTAGACGGCTGGGATGTTGTGAACCGCATTCATTGCCGTAAGCAGCAGCGGAAAAAAGCAGCCGACAAATATGAGAAAGATCGCCGCCAGGTCGCCTACGCCAAACCAAAGAATCGCAATGGGTATCCAGGCTAGCGGAGAGATAGGGCGAAAGATTTGCACCAGCGGACTGACGGCCATCTCTCCGCGGCGATACCACCCCAGAGCGAGACCGAGTGGGATCGCCACGAATGCGGCAAGTGCGAAGCCCCAGGTGACCCGGAAAAGGGAAGCGACGACGTACTTGAGCAGAAGGCCGTGCTGAATCAGATCAATGATCCCGCCAGCTACACCGATCGGGCCGGGCAGGATATATCCGGGGTGCAGGTCGACGGCGATCTCCCAGATTGCCACCAGGGCTGCGACCAACAGCACGGGACGTAGGCGCTCGATGAATTTCAAGTGCTGTGGTTCTCCTGGGTTTCCTGGCTTGGGAGGGAAGACTTATGGACGTTCACATTAGCAACGTTGCATGCGACGCGCCTCCATCGAATGGTTGAGGCGGATGTTTGCCATCTCTTAAGCGCAGCCGTCAAAATGAGAGTCGAATGAATGCGCCAGCCGCCCTCCGTGCCGCAAACTCAGCCAACCGGCGATTCTCCCGTCTCCGGAGTTGCATCCTGCCCCTCATGTCGGCCGCAGTCACGCTTGTGGGTTGCCATTCCGCGAATCGGCTACCAGATAAATCTTCTAAAACATACTCGGATTTCGTTTCGGCGTTCTACGTGGGTCTAGCCGCGTTGCAGGTTGGCGACGACGTTCGCGCAGAGAGCAGCCTTGCCAGCGCCACAAATCTGGTTCCGGGCGAGCCGGCGGGTTGGGCGAATTGGGGAATCCTCGCGCTACGCCAGCGCAATTTCGATGGGGCTGCGCAGCGATTCGACCGCGCGGCGTCCCTCGACAGCAACGATGACCGCTTGCTGTACCTCGAGGGCTTGCTTGAAAGCGACCGTGGAAACTCGGCTGCCGCAGTCGGCAAGCTGCGTCAGGCAGTAAAGCAGAATCCGCGCAATCTCAGGGCGATTTATCAGCTTGCCTCAGAAGTGGAGCGGCAAGGGGATGAGCACAGCGAGGCGGATTTCCAGCAGTTGATCGAGCAACTGCTCACCGTGCAGCCCGACAACCTCGCGGCCATGCTGGAGTTGAGCCGGATCTCCGCCAAGCGAGGGGATGCCGCAACCCTGCGAGCGACCGTGAGCCGGCTTACAGGCAGATCCGCCGCCTGGCCTCCCGAAGTGCAGCAACAACTCGCCGCACTACAGGTCGAGGTCAACGGACCTGACCCGAAAACTGCCGCGACGCGATCGATATTCCTGAGGAATGTGCTGATGCGGGTCCCCGAATTCCGTTCGAGCCTCGCACAGTTGAAAGCGCAACCTGGCGACGAGGCTCAGCCTTTCTCCCGCTTTGTGAAACTGGAGTCGCCGGACTTTGCGCCCGCCCCTCTCGATCAGGCCTTGACCTTTGCTGCGCAACCAATCGCAAGCTTTCCCAAAGGAAGTTGGAACTGGATCGGAGCGATATCGCTGAGCAGCGAAGGCGCGCCGACGGTCGCAGTCGCCAACAGCCGTGAGATGCGGCTTGCGAGTGGCGCCTCGTTCTCCTTCCCCAGCGGTAAGGCTGGTGTGCAGCCAACTCCGGATGGAATTCTGCCCATCGACTTCAACTACGACTTCAAGACAGATCTCGTGCTTGTCGGCGCAGGAGGTCTCCGATTTCTACGCCAGGATTCGCCCCGTATTTTTACCGATGTCACCACGCAAACAAAGCTCCCTGCGGCTCTGCTCACTGCGGCCTATACCGGCGCATGGGCAGTAGACATCGAGGCCGACGGCGATCTGGACATTGTGGTCGGCACAGCAACCGGGCTTCCCCTGGTGCTTCGCAACAACGGCGACGGCACGTTCCTTCCCACTCACCCCTTCCTTTCCGTCTCAGGTATTCGGCAGTTTGTCTGGGCCGACTTCAACGGCGATGGAAACCCCGACGCGGCGCTGATCGACGGCTCTGGCCGTCTGCATGTCTTCCTCAACCAGCGTTCTGCCAACTTTCGTGAGCTGGCCGTGCCCGCCGGATTACCCGCAATCAAGACGATTGCCGTTGGCGATGTGGATCACTCCGGACCGATAGCTCTGTTGGCAGTTGGAGCCGATGGCTTAATCCGCAGCCTGAGCCTGCCTGAAGAGGGCGAGCAATGGAAGGTCGCGCAGATCGCATCCGTTCCCGACGCAGCCAATCGCCTGACCGGCGAGCTGCGCTTATACACTGCCGATCTCGACAACAATGGCGCCTTCGATCTGCTACTGGCCTCTGCATCATCGCCAAACTCTCCGGCAATCTGGCTGCAAGCCTCTGCAGGAAGCTTTCAATTGCTCACCACGCCATTGAACGCAGCCAACTATTCCGGCGTTGCCGATCTCAGGGGAGATGGCCATCTGGATTTGCTTGCCCTTTCCGCAGATGGACAGCCGATCGACTTCGTCAACAAGAGCATTAAAGGCTATCAGTGGCAGATCATTCGTCCGCGTGCCAGGCAAACCACGGGCGACCAGCGCGTGAATTCCTTCGGCATCGGTGGCGAGATCGAAATTCGCTCAGGACTCCTGCTGCAAAAGCAGACGATCGTGAGCCCCGAAATGCATTTCGGACTCGGATTCGGCCCCGCTGTCGATGTGGCGCGTATCGTCTGGCCCAATGGTTCTGTCCGTGCTGAGTTTGCGCTCAAGCCAGACCAATCCGTCGTCACCGAGCAGCGGCTGAAAGGCTCGTGCCCGTTCCTCTTCGCTTATAACGGCACGCAGATGCAATTTGTGAAAGACGCAGTGCCGTGGGGCTCCGCCATTGGCCTGCGAATCAATGGCCTGGGAGCCGCGCGTGTCGAAGCCACTGAAGAGTGGTACAAAATTGGTCGCGATCAACTGGCCGCCCGCGATGGTTTCTACGATCTTCGAATCACTGGCGAGCTTTGGGAGACCTACTACTACGACTCGCTTCGGCTGATGGCCATCGACCACCCGGTTGGAACTGAAATCTTCACCGACGAGCGCTTTGCAGTGCCGGCGGTAAAGTTGGCCGTCACTGCTGTCGGAACACCGCAACCGATTGCTCACGCGATCGATGACAATGGCCAGGATGTAACTGACATTCTTCGTGCGCTGGACGGCAAGTATCTTGACACCTTTGGCCGCGGGCAGTACCAGGGAGTTACACGCGACCATTACGTTGAGGTTGACCTCGGAAATAATCTACCTGCCACCGGGCCGCTCTGGTTGATCGCACAGGGCTGGCTGCATCCATCCGATTCCTCCATTAACGTAGCCATGAGCCAGGGCATTCACCAACATCCGCGTCCGCTCAGCCTGGAAGTCCCCGATGGCCGCGGCGGCTGGAAGGTGGCCAAGGCAAACCTTGGCTTTCCCGCGGGCCGCAAGAAGATATGCCTGATTGATCTGAGCAGTGTATTCGCTCCCGGAACTCCGCGACGCCTGAGACTGCGCACCAATCTTGAAATCTACTGGGACCAGATCGAGTGGGCCGCGGGAAAGCCGGACACACAACTCAATATCACAAACCTGGCGCCTGTCCAAGCCGATCTGCACTATCGCGGATACTCGGTGATTCATCAGGCAAACGCATCGTCGCCGGAGATTCCGGACTACAACCAACTCGCATCCACCACTCAGATCTGGCGCGACCTTTCCGGCTATTACACGCGCTACGGCGATGTGCGCGAATTGTTGGCGGGCATCGACGACCGCTACGTGATCATGAATGCCGGCGACGAGTTATCGCTGCGTTTTGCTGTGCCGGCGCCCCCGCCTGCGGGATGGGTTCGCGACTATGTGATCGCGGGAGATGGATGGATCAAGGATGGAGATTACAACTCCACCTATTCCCAGACTGTGTTGCCATATCCCTATCACGCCCGCAAAGATTACAACCAGGCCCCAGGACGGCTCGAAGATGAGTGGGTATACCGGCGCCATTCTGCAGATTGGCAGAACTTTCAAACGCGCTATGTCACGCCCCGAATCTTTACTGACGCATTAAAGGGCGAAGGAATCAAATGAAAAGAGTGCCAATTGCTCGAATTCTCGTGACTTTGTTTTTTGTTGGATTGCTTATGACTCCGGCAATCATGCGAAGGTATGCATCGTCCCACTCTGGTTCTTCCAGGACTACGCTCGATCGGCAAAAAGCGCTGACCCGGCACGGTTTCTATCTTGAAGAAGTTTCCCGTTCGGCGGGCATCGATTTCGTTCACCAGGCGCCAACCCTCGACGCACAGTTGGCTAAGATCATGCCGGAGGTCGCATCCATGGGAGCCTCCGTCTCCATTGTTGATTTCGATCGCGATGGCTGGCCCGACATCTATGTAACCAACAGCGCGGAAGGCAGCAAAAATCATCTTTACCGTAACATGCACGATGGCACTTTCAAAGACGTTGCTGAAGAAATGGGCATCGCCGATGTAAACCAGCCAGGGACCGGCGTCTCCATGGGAGCGGTCTGGGGCGACTACGACAACGACGGCTATGAAGATCTCTTCCTTATAAAGTGGGGCCGTCCGGAACTCTATCACAACAACTCTGGCAAGAGCTTCACGCGCGTGAGCGAGCTTGCTGGCCTGCCACCGTGGATCAACGCCAATACTGCCGTATGGTTCGATTACGATGGCGACGGGCTGCTAGACCTGTTCGTGGGCGGTTACTACTCGGAAGACGTTGACCTCTGGCATTTGAAGTCAACACGGATGATGCCAGACAGTTTTGAGTATGCAAAAAACGGCGGGCGAAAATACCTCTTCCACAACCTTGGCGGTGGCAAGTTTGAAGAGGTGAGTGCCAAGCTGGGAATTGAGAGCCGCCGCTGGGCCCTCGCATCCGGTGCCGCCGACCTTCGCGGAACCGGTCATCAAGATCTCTTCATTGCCAACGATTATGGGGTCTCGGAGCTTTATCAATTCGACGGCAAACGCTTCCATGAGGTTGGCAGCCAGGCGGGGGTAGGGTTTGCACCGAAAAGTGGCATGAGCGTCTCATTCGGGGATATCTTCAACCAGGGAAAGTACGCAGTCTATGTTTCGAATATCTCGGAGGATGGCGCACTGATTCAGGGAAACAATCTTTGGGTCCCCAAAGAAGGTACTGAAGGTAACGCGACTCGGTACGAGAACCTTGCCCGCGATCTTGGAGTGGAGCTAGGCGGATGGAGCTTTGGCGCCCAATTCGGAGACATGAACAACGACGGGAATCTGGATCTTTATGTCACCAACGGCTTCGTTTCCCTGGATCGAAACCGAAGCTACTGGTACGACTTCACAAAGATTGCCGGGGGCAACTCCTCCATCATCGGAGACGCCAGGGACTGGCCTGCGATTGATGGCCGAAGCCTCTCCGGCTATCAGCAGAAACACGTTTGGTTGAACGATGGTGCAGGCAAATTCGTCGACGTGGCTCAAGCTATAGGAGCGACCGATACATACGACGGCCGCGCAGTCGTATTTGCCGACCTTTGGAACACTGGGGCATTGGATGTGATCGAGGCCAACCAGCGTGGCCCATTGCTCGTCTACAGAAACACCGTTTCGCCGGAAAACAAGTGGATCGAATTTGATCTGCGCGGCACGCGCAGCAACCGCAGCGCCATCGGCGCGTCGGTAGAGTTGGATTGGAATGGTCAGAAACAGGTCCAGACTGTCTCCGGAGGCAGCGGATTCGCAGCTCAAAACGATCGCAGGCTGCATTTTGGTTTGGGCAAGAACCCCCAGGCCGAAAAGGCTGTGATCCACTGGCCATCTGGAAAAGTGCAGACGCTTGACTCGCTCAATCCTGACAAGCTCTATTCAATTGAGGAACCGCAATGATCCAACCCACGATAGAACCGCGAGTACCGCCAGCCGAGCCAGCATCGCAGGCAGCCTTCCGGGGATGGACGCCCACTTCCAGCCACCTCAACCCATACATCCCGCCTGCTTTTATCACGCTGATTCTGGTTATCGGCCACCTCTCGTTTGGCATTCTCGAGAGCTACCAGAAAACCATGCTCGCCATCGTAACCAGCATTGCCTGCGAGCTGCTGCTCGGGCGCCTGTTCCTGAAGCGGTGGCCAAACCTGGCTAGCGCATACATCACCGGCATTAGCGTCGGCATCCTCCTTCGCGCCCCTGGCTATTGGCCGTTTGTTGTTTGTGCCCTTCTCAGCATCACATCCAAGTATGTGCTTCGCGTGAACGGGCGTCATATTTTCAACCCGTCGAATTTCGGCATCTGCGCAATGCTCTTTCTTGCGTCGGACGCAGTTGCAACCTTGAGCATTCAATGGGGCAACAATCTCGCTGCCATGGCGGTTATCTGGGTGCTTGGCTCGCTCATCATCTGGAGGGCGCGGCGCTTCCATATCTGTGTGACCTATGTGGCAACGTTCCTTCTCTTGTCGGCTGTGCGCGCGTGGATCACCGGCGACCCGTGGCTCTCCGAGGTTTCTCCGATCACCGGACCCGAGTATCAACTGTTCATCTTCTTCATGATCACCGATCCAAAAACAACGGTGAAATCCAGACTGGGCCAATGCGTTGTGGCGTTCTCGGTGGCAGTCGTCGAGATGATATTTCGTCTGGATAGGAGTATCTATGCTCCGCTTTACGCGCTCTTCTTTGTTGGCCCCGTTGCGCTGCTCATTGAGATGGCTCGAAACTCGCGCCGCGCCGGTGTCCAATCTTCAAAGGTGCTGAACACCGGCGCCCTTCAGTCCTAGTCGAGCGAAGGAAACCCATTGACTTTTCCGTGCATCAAGATCGTGCTCTACGCATCCACGACCGCGCTCCTCCTCGTTACTGCATGTCGTCAACATTCTGACGCAATCCAGACACAGTCTACGGAAAAGCCCCAAGTGTCTGTGTCTCAGTCGGGCACAGGCTCGCAGGTTGCTGCTTCTCCTTCGAATCTTCATGCCGATGGCGTCCGGCCTTCCGGCCCGATTCGGTTTACGGACGTGACTGCACAGGCAGGAATTCACTTCCTCCATAACTCCGGCGCCTTCGGCAAAAAGTACCTGCCGGAGACCATGGGCAGCGGAGTCTGTGTGATCGATTACGACGGTGATGGATGGCAGGACATCTTCTTCGTCAACTCGAAGAGCTGGCCCGGTCATGGGTCCGAACATTCTTATCCGGCCCTCTATCGCAATAACCGCGATGGCACGTTTACCGACGTAACCAAAGAAGCGGGACTCGCAGTCGAAATTTATGGACTCGGTTGCGCTGTCGGCGACTACGATAACGATGGCCATGACGATATTTATGTCACCGCTCTCGACGGGAATCACTTGTTCCGGAATTTGGGCAACGGAAAGTTTGCCGATGTAACCGCAAAGGCCGGTGTGCGGGATAAGGGGTTCTCCACCGGAGCAGTCTGGTTCGACTACGATAACGACGGCAAACTCGACCTGTTCGTATCGCATTACGTCGATTGGTCGATTGCCACAGACCAGACGTGCTCCCTCGATACCAAAAACAAATCCTATTGCACACCCGAACTCTACAAAGGGCAGAGCGGGACCCTCTTTCATAACAAGGGCAATGGCGTCTTCGAAGATGTGACCAAAAAGGCCGGACTATACGATCCCACAAGCAAATCCCTCGGCATCGCATTGATCGACGTTGACAACGACGGATGGATAGACCTTTTTGTCGCCAATGATACTCAGGCAAACAAGCTGTATCGTAACAACCACAATGGAACGTTTACAGACATCGCCGTGGAGGCTGGCGTGGCCTATAGCGATGCAGGGAAAAAGCGCGCTGGCATGGGCGCCGACGCGGGGGACTATGACCTGGCGGGGAGGGAAGGCCTCGTCATTGGTAATTTCACCAATGAGAGCCTGTCTCTCTACCATAACGATGGCTCAGGGCTATTTTCCGATAACTCGGTAGCTTCCGGAATCGCTTCGCCGTCCGCGAATTCGCTCACTTTTGCAACTCTCTTCTTCGATTATGATCTGGATGGCTTGCCCGATATTCTCGCCGTGAACGGACACGTTGCCGATGACATCGGCATTGTGCAGCCCACGATACATTATGCAGAGCCACCGCTCCTCTTTCACAACAACGGGAATGGCAAGTTCGATGATGTCACCGATAAAGTTGGATATGCGCTGAGACAACCCATTGTCGGGCGCGGCGCTGCGTACCTCGACTTCGACAACGACGGCGATCTGGATCTGGTACTCACAACCAGCAACGGCCCCGCAAAGCTCCTGCGCAATGACAATGGCAATCAGAATGATATGTTGCGCATTCGGACCGTTGGAACACGCTCCAATCGCGATGGTATCGGCGCCAGAATCACTGTAACTACCAATACCGGATTGCACTTACTAAAAATGGTGAAGAGCGGTTCAAGTTACATCTCCCAATGTGAATTGCCCGTAACCTTTGGCTTGGGAAAACCAACCACCAACAAGCTTGTCAACCTTGAGATCGTGTGGCCGACCGGAAAAAAGGAGTCGGCCAGGGATATCCGTCCAAATCAATTTGTCACACTGGAGGAAGGCAAGGGCATCGTGTCGCAGCAACCTATTCAGCTGGCTGGTCCAAAGCCGCCGGCCAAACACTGAGATTCGCTGCCAGCCTCATCCAGCCTCGGCGCGATAAAAGCCGCATGCCAACAGCATCGACTCAATCTCGTCTCGAGTGGATTCCAATTTAACAGCGGACTGCAGCAAGTCCTCGGCATTGACTGGATACCAGCCCTTCCTGGTTACGTCACTGAGTCCAGCTATATCAATCGATTCGATTGCCTGCCGAATATCCCGGGTCACAATCACTGATTCTCGATCGGAGGTCAGATGCATGGCTCTCTCAAGAATCTGTCTGCACTCTGGACCGAAGCTGGGATGATCGTGCAATAGAAAAGAAGAAGCGAGGTGCGATTTCCCAAGTCGTCTCGCTGTCTCTGAATAGCTTGCCGCCGTGAAATACAGTAGCGAAATCAATTTGAAAACGGGGAAATTGTCCATATTTGCGTAGAGGCTGGCAATCAGGCGCGATGTCGCCAGTAGCTCCTCGGTTGTCTTGGTGGCGTAGGATTGCAATTCCGATTGAAAGTTCGGTGCGGTCAATCCAGCGCCGAGAATTGCAGCAAGCCGGCTCACTCCCAGCAGTGTGAGCGGAAATCCAGTCGAGAGCATCGGATCAATGAACCCCGCAGCCGACGGAAGCATTGCCCATCTGCGGCCAGTCACTCGACTGCTCAGAAATGAGAGCCTCGGTACATAGGCAAAAGGAAGTTCGGGGCGAGCCGACGCAAACTGCCCTTTCAGAGTAGGAATTGAATCCAGCAGGCGGTTCCATGCAGGCTCGCCCTCATCGAGACGCAAGGGACGCGCAGCCTCTTCCGTCGCGGCCACTCCTGCGCTGGTGATGCCGTTGTTGAAGCGAAGCACCCACACCCAGCCGCCATCGAAGACATGATGCACAGCGGCTTGCTCCGGTGGGTAAGGCGGCACTTCCTGATCGCAGCCAATCGGCGTGCCGGGAAGGCTCACTCCGGAAAAGTGGCTATACAGGGCCTGAGTCGCGGGATAGCCGGGCAAAGAGGCCTCAGGCAGTTGAAACGTGCGATGCAACAAACCCCGAGGACCCGTAGCGTCGATCGCAAAGCGGGCTCGAT
>Ga0302278_10004456_pt1 | contig 14461 bp, 11 predicted proteins | sample III_Bog_N3_2_FD_194543 | JGI IMG/M metagenome (GOLD analysis project Ga0302278, IMG submission 194543) | Peat permafrost microbial communities from Stordalen Mire near Abisko, Sweden - III_Bog_N3_2 | ecosystem: Environmental > Terrestrial > Soil > Wetlands > Peat | place: Sweden: Abisko... | reverse complement strand
GCAACCCTGCGATCCGTCATCTCCACGGCGAAAAAACAAGGCTGGGACCTCATCGAAACCCTAACGCGCCCCGCCGCCGAACTGGCCGCACGACTGCGAGTCGCTTACGCTCGGCAGAGAACCTGGGCAGTTACAAACTTTCGCGAAATCAGGCGGCGGCCCGAGGCCCTGAACACGCCTGTCATTTCGGCGAAGTAGTCGCCGTATCTATCCTGCTTCTGGTCCCCGGCCACGCGATCGACGACCGGAATGCTTCGCGTCTAGGCTTACCCGCGCGCTGATGGAAACAGCCAGCCGCTCAAAAAGAGTTTCATCCAAGCGCTTTCGTCCATGCCCGTCAGCGCACGCCACCACCTGCAAAAGCCGCCCGAACATGCCCATCTTGAGATAGCCGATCTGGAGAATGCGATCCGCGCAATCGTAGCTGTCGCTCAGCAACTGTCGATAGAACCCGCTCTCTCCATCCGCCATGGTCCGCTTTCCCGAGGCGACGCCGAGCGCCCGCTCCAACGAAAGCGAGCCTACTTCGTAAGCCGCATGGGAGTTCGTTCAACCGCTTCGCGTAGACGCAGCGTAAACGGCTTCGCGGGGACCCATTTTAGCCTGCCGCATCCGCGGAAAAGCTTAGAGTCATTACCGCGATAAATCACCAATCGGCCCGAAAAATACTCAAGTGATCGTTTTGAAAGTCATGAGACGCCGCCGCAAGCGTCCACTCGTGGTTACGCGAGTTGCACCACCGCCTCGCCTTTCCCTCACTCAGTTGGGTGAGGACGCAATATCCTGTCGCGAGTTAGAGGCGCCGCTTCAAGCGAGCATGCCGGTCATAGAGGCGGCGTGTCGAAATTGGCCGATCGCCAACCTGTTCAATGCCCACACATTGTGAATTGTCCCATACGCCCTCGATCAAAGACGAGGGCATGAGGCTCCAGACGATCCGGGCCTAGGCGCCTCGCTCCGCGTTTTTCGCGCGCGAACATGTGCGAAATCGGAATGTCGATCGTACGCTGCCCGACGACAAGAATGATGGAAGGAATAAATAAGTTGGATAAATGGCTACCGAACCCCGAAACAGGCCCTGAGGTAAAGCGGTCGCAGATCGCCGAGCTTTGGCCGCGGAGCTCGATGAAAAAAACGCTCTAGCAAATACAAAATCGCGAACGACTCTGCATTGAGGGTGCAAACCGAGGAAGGAGCAAGCAGGCGCAGTTGATTGCATGATTTCGTTTTTTGGAAACATTTGTGCCGAACCCCGAAACAGAACCCGAGGCAAGGCAGTCGCAGATTTCCGAGCGCTAGCTACTCAACTCCAAGTCCACAGAATGCGTGGAGAGATTGAAGTCGCGCACGATGTCAAAGCAGGAATGCGAACGAAGGCGCCCGAAGGCGAGGTTGATCGAAGGGATGTTTTGATTGGAGATTTGATTGCCGAACCCCGAAAAGGACTCCGAAGTGGAGGAAGTCGTAGCCTCGAGAGCTTTGGCTGCGGAAGTACAAGATAATAAAGCTTTGGCGGATAGCACAAAGACATATCACAACCGAAAGTCATGATATCTCCTCGCGACCGAATCGAAAGGCCGAAAACACGGAGCGCCGCGAACTTGGGCCTTAGCTCGCGGCGGCGTCGAAGGGGGTGGGCGTCGCCAGTGGCGAGGTCGTGAGAAAAACTCGCGACATGCGTCATGACGTCGCCGCGATGCGCGCAGGCCTCGTGTCCTGCTCTGGAGGAAGCTGCCAGGGCCCATCTGATCTCGATCCCTAGCTCGGGAGATGAGTCAGAGCGAACTGTCGATTGAATCAGGTCGTATTCGGGTCGAAGCCGACATTCCTCGGCGCGCGTGCGAAGAATCGGCGATACAGACTGCCCTGGATGTAAAATGCGCTGCGCGGCGTCACCCACGTGCATAAATCCTCCCTCACTCGCGTCCATCGCAACTCGGCGCCGCAGGGTTGACGCGGCATTCGACTATATTTGTGAATCCCCACCGGCGCGGGGTTTTCTTGAAATGCGTATTGATCTGAAGATCAATAAGCGTCGAGGGCGAGCAAGCGGACTGACCGCCGCGATATTGGATCGAGCGGAAGGCGCGAGGCAAATGCCCTGCGGCATTGCTCCCATCGCTCTTTCGCATCTCTGACGCCCGCTGGGAGCTTTCCAGATTTGAGCCAATACCAGACCGGCGTCGCCGAGACGGACGGTCTCACCCGCCGTCCGAGGACGCCCATGCACTCGGGACCGGGTCCCTTCGCAAAATCGAACTATTCACTCGTTGTCGCCGCAGTGTTTTCCGCGGTCGACCTCACCCGCGCTCGGCGATCCGCCCAGACGCTTTCCATGGAGAACTGCCTTGATTGAATTTGTATATTCTGACGACCCTGTCGAAATGATCGCCAAAGCGCGCGCCCTGGCCGATGACGTCGGGCGCATCCTTTCTTATGGCGGCCCTTTCTTATGGCGGCCCTACCGAGGCCGACATCGGCGGCGCTCCTGTTCTTGACCTCTACTGCCCGGCCCTTTGTCCGTCAAATCGATTGATCGGCGTGGTCGGCGGCCATCCGCTGTTGCGCGACCGCCGCGCAATCATGACCTCGCCATGGTTCCTGATTGATCGCGAGGGCGGCTGGGCGCGAACTTGGTTGCGATTTTACGCACTGGGGCGCCCCGCCGACCTAACCAACGAGAGGCCGCAATGACCCAACATGACAAGAAAGCCGCCGCGAAACGTTTGCGCATCCACAACCTGCCGCGGACGTTGGAGGATCCGTTTAATGTCGAGGCTTTCGGGGCTCCGCTGCCCCGGGCGGTCGACGCGGAATTCTCGCGATTGCTTCTCAACGCCGCGATTCCCATACATTTGCGCCGCCAACTCGACCGTTCCCATCCGATCTGTCTGTCTATTGTAGTTCCCAGTCCCGGTTGGTGCGAGCCCATCGCGAAAGCCGTTCGCGCGCGCTGGGCGGCGAGCTTTTGTGTGGCTCGTGACGGATCGAAACACTACGACCATCTACCCACCAAGGGGAACGACGATGTCGCCGACCGCCTACGTAAGGGGGAGCCAGTCATCGGCATCTCGCACGCCCCAACCAGGTATCAACCGTCGGCGCTGCTCTCCGCCGCGGACGCGCATTTGTCGTTGAATCAGCTGAACGGAAGCGAACTGCTCAAGCTCATCAAAGCCTGCATTGTCGGTCGCGCGCCGCGAAGGCTTCCCGACGGGCTCGCGTCCGGGCTCGATTTCGACGAAATTCTGAGCGCCTTTCGCCATGGCGCCCGCGTCGGCGAGGTTGTCGAAAACCTCAGGCGCGCGACCGCATCGAAGAGTCGCATATCACCTGACGACGACACTCCGCCGCTCGAAACGATCTCTGGCTATGTCGAAGCGAAAACGTGGGGTCTCGCGTTGGCCGACGACCTCGCGGCGTGGCGCCGTGGCAAAATTGCGTGGCGCGCGCTCTCCTGCGCCGCAGTGCTTCATGGCCCGCCGGGCTCGGGCAAGACATTGTTCGCGAAGTCGCTCGCGAAGACACTTGGCGTCCCCATCGTCGTTACCAGCGTCGCGGACTGGCTCGCCGCCGGCTCGGGCTTTCTCGACAGCATCATCAGAGCCATGCAAAGCGCCTTCGACTCCGCGCGCGCACTCGCGCCCGCGGTGCTTTTCATCGACGAACTGGACGGCCTGCCCGATCGACGGAACCTCTCGGACCGCGGCAAGGATTGGTGGACGCCAATCATCAACTATGCGTTGACGCTGTGCGATGGCGCGGCGACGTCGCGAGAAGGTATTATTCTACTCGGTGCGACCAATTTTCGCGACCGGCTCGATGCCGCGCTGATCCGGCCGGGAAGATTCGATCGGTTGATACACATCCCGCCGCCGGATGAGGATGGCCTGGCGGGCATCTTGCGTCAGCATTTGGGCGCCGCGCTGCCGGACGCCGACCTGAAGCTGATCGCGAGGTATCGCCCGGGCGCAACCGGCGCCGAGGCCGCGAAATGGGTGCGCGACGCCACGGCCGCTGCGCGGGCGGGTCGGCGCGAGATCACGTTTGACGATCTCGTGTCTCAAGTGTTGCCGCCTGAGACGCGTCCACGGTCTGTGCTGCTCGCCGTTGCGCGCCACGAAAGTGCGCATTTGTGCGTCGCGCTCGCTCTCGGGGTTCAGCGTCCAGAATCCATCACGCTCTGCGCGCCCGGAGCCGCCGGCTTGACGCGGTTCGCAGCGCCACAAGCGATCTTGATGTCGCGGAGACAAATCGAGGCCAACGTCGTCATGACGCTGGCTGGACGAGCGGCGGACGGGCTGTTTGGCGAAGCAAATGCCGGCTCCGGCGGCGGACGAGCGTCAGATCTCGGAATTGCGACCCGCATGCTCGCACTGACGCACGCTAGCTACGGGCTCGGGGAGAAGCTTATGTCCCTGGATCCGGAAGAAGCCGTAGCGAGGATTCAACTGGACCCCACCTTGGCGGCGGCGATTGAAGCGGACTTACAGCGGCTCTATGCGCGAGCCGGAATGTTGGTCCAAGAGAACCGCGCGAAGATCGAGAGGCTTGCCGCGGAGTTGGTGATTCGCAGGTTTATCACCGGCGAAGAGGTGCTGGCTTTGCTGGAGCCCGTCCGCGCGGCCCACCCGGCACGAATACTCGAGCCGGGCAGCCCGCAATGAAGCGTCATGAAAAAGCATTCGACGGTCGGTTCGTCGAGTTGGCGAAGACGATTTTGTCGGCTCCGTCGAACCCGGGTTGCCGAGATGGCCCTGATTTATAGATCGGCGACCATTGCGGGACGCTGGTGGCGACCGCGCCGCCGCCTCGCCCTCGGAGTGGTCGCCGGGATTCGGCGGGACGCGAACAAATCATCAGATACTACCAGGATATGGATCATGCCAACTGAAATCGGAGTCAAGGAAACGACCGTGGAGGAGCCGTTCGTGGTGGGGATATCGACGCAGGCGCTTTTTGATTGCGAAACCGAGCCTTCGGTCTTGCCTTCGGTCTTCCCTTTGGATGCCCCGGAGAACCGTGCGGCTTATCGGCGGGCGAATGAGCGCGCGCCCATGCCGCCTGGGGCGGCCTTCCATTTGATCAAGAGGTTGCTCGGCCTAAGGACGCGAGAGGGCGCCAGAGCGGTCGAGGTCGTCCTGATCTCCAGAAGCGCCCCCGACTTCGCGCTCAGCGCCTTCCAATCCTGCGCGAGCCATGGATTGGCAATTGCCGCGGGGAGTTTCACGAGCGGGAGGCCGGTTGCTCGATATGCGGCGGCTTGGAACGTGGATCTCTTTCTATCGAGCGCGGCCGAGGATGTTTGCGCGGCGTCGGCAATGGGAATCGCGGCCGCGACGTTGGGAACGCGCGTAGCTGCTCATACGGCTCAACTATCGAACCAGGTCCATTTCGCGCTGGACGGCGACGGTGTCGTTTTCGGACTGGACTCCGATGCGGTGTATCGCGAACACGGTCTCGACGCCTTCGAGCGCCACGAGATCAGGCACTCTCTGACGCCCATGGCGCCTGGGCCTTTCGGAATTGGCTTTCTGCGCAAACTCGTCCGCTTGCGGGATCGTTCCGTGGCCGCGGACGGAATGAGCGGAGTCCGGATCAGCCTGATCACCGCTCGCATCGCGCCCGCCCATGAGCGGGCTATCCGGACGCTCCAGCACTGGAACGTCGGCATAGACGAGGCCCACTTCGTGGGCCATCGCAGCAAGACGCCGTTTCTGGCGTTGTCGGCGGTAGACGTCTTTCTCGACGACGTCGCGGCGAACGTTGCCAGCGCAGCTCCCTTCGTGACTTCGGCGCTCGTGCCTCATCGGCGGTATTGGTCGGGCTTCGGGGCCGCGGCCGAATGAACTCTCCGATCTCATCCATCGCGCGGAGGTCGAGCACATTTGCAGGTCAATGTCCGCGCGGTCAACTCCGACCCCCGCCAAGGCATGTACATTCGAATACGCGCTTTGCGATCCAGAGCGCCCAATTGGTGACCCGCAAAATGCTGAACATTGCACCGCCGGCCCAAACGTGGAGTGGAGCTACAATAATTGCCGTCACTGCCTGGCTTGCGGTGTTCCATGGCATCGTTTGAATCCCAATCTGCACCCGACTGAGCGCCTTATGCCGTGAAGGTCGCGGAGTCCCCGCTGCAATTCGTTGTTGCGAAAATGCGCTCGCGGACGCGGCGGCCGCATCCAACGCGGTAAATTCGGACCAGAACCGCCCGGAGCATTTGGAACAGTCGAGGTGATACCGGCGATTCAACTGGAACCGCATCTCCGCGAATTCACCCAGCCAGAACATCAAGAGCCTGCGAACCGCAAGCAACCCGATGGGAGCGCGAATAGCTACAGCGCCACACCCAACGCCTTGGCGCCGACTTCCAGGGCCTCTCGAGACGATCGCACGGGAGGGCAGATCGCTCGCCATGGCCGACCTGAAGCGGCGGCGTCGAGCAGCGAGGCGACGGCCCGGATGAAGTCCGCTGGATGGGCGAAGGCATGCGGAATTCTAGAGGATTGTCCAGGGCGATCCGCTCGCTTTTTGCCATCGCGCCAAAACCGACCGCGCGGACGTGAGGGAGCCCGAATCCGAACCCGTGAAAGCCCTTCTCGTTACGGCGAGACAGTTCCCCCCACATCCACGCCGCCTGGCTCGCCAGCACCCATTGGCGCGTCGGCCCTGAACCAACGGCAGGGGCGGCGAGTTCCAGACCTACGACGCGACCGGCCGTACGAGTGCAAATCGTCAACCGTCGGATTGCTTTCAGCACATTGTAGGAGAATCGTTTTTCAGAATCGTGAGGATTGAGGGGACAGACCCCGAAATCAGGCTGGCAAGAGGCGCGTCGCGCTCCAAGAACAGGCGTTGCTTCCTCGTCACTCCAACCGAATTGTCGGCCGCGACCACGCCCTCCGCACGTGATCGCTCGACCCCGTAACGATCATGGATCCACCGATCCGTGTCGTCCCTCGACGCCCGAGCCGAATGGCTCGGCCTCGAACCCGCCGCGCCCAGACATCCCGATCCGAATCCCCGCGCACCGCGGCCCGGACTTCGTCGACCGCGCGAACATCCCCCAAGCAGAAAGAGCAATAAAGCCAATGAACAACGAATTGAACATGCACGACCTCGAACTCATATTCGAACTCGCCAGGCAAGCCCTGTTCGGGAACCAAGGATCGACCGCAAAAGTCCCGATTGCGAAGGCATATGCCAATAAGCCGCTGCTGTTCGAGGGGGAGCCCGTAAACACCTGGTTGCAGAGCACGACGGACTGGGCGCGCTTTTTCTCCGTGCGCGTCGCCCGACACTGCGACGATTTCGAAAGCGATGAGTACAAGGACAAATATCGTCCGGGCGAACCCGTATACGTCTATCGGGCCGCCTGCGTGGGGCAGCGCCGCATCGCGCTGCTCCTGCATGTCCCCATTTTCAAGATCGGTTCGTGCGGCCCCGGCGGCCTCAATCGGCGCAATTTGCAGTTGAAGCAGGAGGAATACGCAAGCGCGTGGTACAAGGGCGACGGCTACGTCCTCGACAACGACTTCGACGATTGGTTTCCGTCGCTGCTCGAGACCCGCATGGCTCCCTCTCCGAACAGCCCCGTCAGCCTGGAGAACAAGGCTTACCGCGTGATGTTGCCCGACGACATGACGCCCAACGATTTCGAGAAGAAGCTCCAGGCGGTCATGCTGCCCGCGCAGATGTTTGCGTGGCTGGAGACGGCGGACGGGATCCGCCATTGCAATGCATTCGGGGTTGCTCCCGAGATCGGCAAGCGCTCGACCCCCTACAATCGCGGCGATCGCACGAAGTTGTCGCCAGCGACGGAGCTCTATTGTTTCCGGCGGCAATCCGATCCGGACCGTCTCACCTGCGCGCTCGAAAAAATCGTCCGCGACTGGGTGCTCGGGAGCAACAAGTCCTCGAGCAACGATTAGGGCATTCCCTGCAACGCCGTCGCGGCTGAATAGAACGCGACGCGTAGGACGCACGGCCGGCGCCTCTCGGTAGAGAGCTCTCGGTCCGTTGCGCCATCTGGCATCGGTACGATTGTCGATGTCGCCCCTCGACTATCGACATTCGGACCGTGAAGTCCGCCCGGATCTCCGCATCTCAGCCCGAGCGCCGCCTTCGACGGGGCCATCGCGCCATGTCGGGGGCCCCTTACAGCGGCGAGGGCATCGGCGCGCTGGCGCGCGGCGAAAGCCATCGTTCATCGAATTGACGGCGGCGCTCGCATTCCTTGGGGCGAGCGGCCGTCCGTTCATGGCCTCGAATCAACCAACAATCAAACCTCAAGAGCCGGACAACTCAAATGATCGATCGATTGGAAACTCTGGCGCGCCAGCTCGAAACGTCACCGGATTTCCGGGTTCTCAGACGCCTTCGGCGGCGCGAAACCTTCGCCGAAGTCCAGGGCAATACGCGCATCGGCGTCGTGCTCGATTGCGAGACGACGGGGCTCAATCCGGCCCAGGACGAAATCATCGAACTGGCGATGCTGAAATTCGCCTTCACGTCCGACGGGCAAGTCTTGCGCATCATTGATGCGTTCGACCAATTGCAGCAACCCTCGGCGCCGATTCCGCAGGCGATCAAGGCTCTCACAGGGATCACGGACGAGATGGTCGAGGGGCAATCGATTGCGACGATCGACGTCGAAGCCTTCGTGGCCGACGCCACGATCGTGATCGCGCATAACGCGAAATTTGATCGGGCTTTCACGGAGAGGACGTGGACTGTGTTTCGGGACATCGATTGGGCCTGCAGCTATGATCAGATTCCGTGGCGAGAGCATGGGTATGAAGGGACGAAGCTCGCGCACCTTCTTGCGCATCAAGGTTGTTTCTTCGAGGCTCATCGCGCGGAGGACGACTGTCGCGCGCTTCTGCATCTGCTGGCGTCTCCGCTCGGGCCGGAGGAGCCGTCCGCGCTATCGGTCTTGCTCGGCAAGGCCGGCGAAACGGCGATCCGGCTGCATGCCGCCGGCGCTCCGTTCGCGGCCAAGGACTTGTTAAAAAGCCGAGGCTACCGTTGGTCCGACGGGTCCGAGGGCGCACCGAAGGCTTGGTGGAAGGATTTCTCGCCGGCCGACTACGAACTCGAACTGGAATTCCTTCAAGCCAACGTTTACGACGGCCGTCGCATCCGCTTGCCAACCGCTAAGATCACCGCGCGCGAACGCTATTCGGCGAGGCTGTTGCGGTGAAGCTCGACGAGCCAATCCCGGGGCGGCGCGGTCGTGGAACTCGGGCGATAGAGGTTTCCAGGCTCGGCCGGGCGACTTTTCCAAGCGGAACGCTTCGCGCAGACCGCGCTCGCTGGGGTCCCTGGCGTATCGTTGGATCATTTGATGGACGCCGATGGCGGCCGCGAGATGCTGGAGGAAGTCATTCGAGCGATTTCTGTTCGGCAACCTTCCGGGTTTCTACCCCGAGCCGCAAACAAATCATCGGCGCGCATCAACCGATATCCGATCGTCCGGTATCCGCTCCTTCGTTTTGCCGCCATCCGGGCAAGCACGGGAACCTTGTCGTCGACATAGTCGTAGATGACGACCTCTCGCTTTGCGTGATGGAGGCGATGGAGCCGACCTGCATATTGGGCGAGAGTTCCCTTCCAGGCGATGGGCATGGTCAGAAACAACGTGTCCAACCGCGTGTCATCGAAGCCCTCGCCGAGATAGCGTCCGGTCGCGACCAGGATGCGTTCTTCGGTCTCGGGGATTGCCGCGAGCCTCGCCGCGATATCGCCGCGCTGCTTTTGGCTCTGGCCGCCGCGCAGGACGATCACATGTTTTGCGAAACGCGCGAGGCGAGCGGCGAGCGCTTCGAGGTGGTCGGTGCGCTCGGTAATCACGACGGGCGAACGTCCTGCATCGAGCGAGTGCAAGATGTCATCGAAGATGAGAGAGTTGCGGCGCTCGTCTGAAACCAACGCCCGAAAGACGTCTTGGATCGGAAGCGGCTCGGAACTCGAAGGGTGCGGGAGAGCAAAATCGGTTTGTCTGACCCGAACGACATGATCGAACGGTCGTCTGGCGGCTTCCAATCTTGCGTCCACTCGATAGCGAATGGGACCGCATTGCATGGCGATGATTGGATGGTGGCCATCCTTGCGCGTGACCGTGGCTGAGAGACCCAGAAAATACCTGGCCTTCGCGCGTCGCGCGACCCGCTCGAAACTGACGGCGGAAAGATGATGGCACTCGTCTACGATGACCTGTCCATAGCCGCCGACTACGTCATCGACTTCTCCTTTTCGAACGAGGCTCTGGATGAGAGCGACATCGACAATCCCGCCGGGCTTGCGTCGTCCCCCTCCGATCATGCCTATCGACTGACGCGGCAGATTTGAAAACGCGGCGATGCGTTCGATCCATTGGTCCATGAGCATTCGACGATGGACGAGGATCAACGTGTTGACCCCCCGCTCGGCGATCATGCGTATCGCGATCACCGTCTTGCCGAATGCCGTTGTCGCGGCGAGCACGCCCGTGGAATGTGGCAACAGGGCCGCGACCGCGGGTTCCTGTTCCTTCCGCAGATTGCCGACGAACGAAAACGGAATCGGAGCGCCGGCAGCGCGATGGTCTTCGATCGCGACGGCCATGCCCAGGGACTCGAAAAGCGCGAGCGATGCATCCAGGCAGCCGCGGGGCAAACCGATATGGCGAGTTGTCAGTTCCGCGCAGGAAACGATGCGAGGTTTGTCATGGGTCGAGCGGCGCATGGATTGCGCCGCATAGAATTCCGGATTTTGGAATGCGGCGAGCCGGACGAGGCCTGCGATCAAGGACGCCGGAAGTGTAGCTCGCGGCACATAGATCTGGTCCGCTTGCACGATGGCTATCGAGTTTGGCAGCGGCCCTTGGATCGGTGGCGGCGGCCGGCGACGAGACGGGGGAGCGAGCCAAGGCCCTTCGTCCTCTTCGACGAGGGGCATACGGACCGCTAGGATTTTTCCCGCGGCGCTGGCCTCGCCGACGATCTGGTCGACGCTGGAACGTGTCATGGGCTGTATTCCAGACAGGAAGGCCCAGGGGTCGGAATAGGGGGAAAAAGACGCGTCGATGAACAGGCTATTGCCAGAAGCCCTCGCGAGACCTTGAAGCGGCAAGGCGATCAGGTTTCCGAAGCCCCCGGATGGCATCGTATCCTGACTTGGGAAGAACCGATCGTAGGACTTGAACCCGAGATCCGGAAGCCGTTCGATCGTATCCGTGATCAGGAAGGCGCCCAGTCGCCGCGCCAAACCCGCGGGCAACGCCTCGGCGAAGAAAATCCAGGCATGAGCGCCGTTTCCGGAGCGAGATATTTCAACCGCGACCGGAACGCCGTGGCGACGACAGGTTTCGGCGAATGCCCCGACATCGCGACGCCATTCTCCTTCGTCGAAGTCGGCGGCGAGAAACCAGCAGCTATCGTCCGCGAGCATGGGATAGACGCCCATGACGAAAGGCGCGCCATTAGAACCCACGCCGCGCAGATGTCGTTCGATCGCGGCGTCATCGACGCCGATAAAGGCTTGATTGGGGCAAACCGAGCATTTGACCTCGGGCTTTTTGCAGACCCCGCGCCGCCATTCGTTCGCACAAGCCGGCGAGTAGCCGCCGCGACCCGTTTTCGGGTTTTCCCAGCGAAGAGGAAACACATCGGTACGGCCGCGAAACAGCTTTCTGAACAGGGCTATCTTGGTTTCGGTCGTCGAATGTCTCTGGATAGGGCCGACAGGTGGCGTAGCGGCCTCGTCATTCCCCGGCGCCGTGGCGACGACCTGCGCAGTTCGCAGCGCTGCGATCTCCGCAAGAACGGCGACGCGCTCGCTGTCGATCGCGGCGAGGCGAGCGGAGAGTTCCGCAAGTCGGGGGTCGGTATGCGACATCTTCGGTTTCGAAAATAGCCGTTGCCGCGGCAACAAGCGAGACATCTTACCCGTTCGACATGCAACGCCATCTCGAGCGAGGTTTCGCGATGGGCTCAGCGCCACTCGGCGGGACGGGACTGTGGCGATGGACTTTGCCAGTCCGAGGGCGGCGAAGACGTCCAGCGTCAAGATTCCCATCGTGTCAGGCTCGTATTTGCAGAGCCCGATTTTAAGCATCGCGTCGCAAAAAGGCTCGCCGTCCACAGTTAAGGCGCGAAGATTTTTACAGCGCCGCCCTCATACGAGGAGCTTGCCCTGGAGCCGCCGCATTCCACAATTTCCTGATTTTCCAAACATTTGGACCGGCGACCGGCCGAGCCGGCGCAGGTCGCTCCGGCGCCAAGACCCAGATGCGGCTCGATTGATGACAATATCCGTTTTAGCGGTGGCGGTTCTCGGGAGGCTCTTCCACGCTGCGCGGAAGTCGAACCGTACGCGGACATTCCGATGGCAAGACGGCTGAGAGGCATTTCCCGTCAGAGCGCGTTGCGCCCCTTAAAGCGGCGGCGGGAGACTGGGTAGTCATCCCTCTTGTGAGGACGGTTCAGGGCATGGCAATCAGGGTCACGTTCAGTTCGCGCAGCGCATCAACGAACCCGGCCAGTAGCGTCACCTCGACAACCGGCGTCGCTACCAACCCGCCCGGCAGGGCGCGGTCATATACGCAGATGCAGGCGCCTCCCGTCAGGCGTGAATTATAGATCAGTCCCTGAGCGTCGGTTTGGTCATGGATGGCTTGGCTCAGCTTGCGTCCTTGACCTTGCGCTTTGCCCCGAGCCGCTTCGGTCGAGACGCCGAGGCGGACCAGGCCTGTGGTTCGAAGGTCGATCAGCGTCAGCGGGGCGCCGGCGTTCACTTCGGTCGCGCCCCAGAGCGCGGCTTCGGCGTCGAGAAGTTTGCGCCGCGCCCTGCCCTGGAACCGGTCGCGAACAAGGGTTTCGGCGACCCCTGTCGTCAGATCCCGCGCGAAGTAGATGACCTTGAAGGTTTTCGTTGGGCTGGCGAAGCGCGTGACGCCGAAGCCGGCCCCGAGCGGGGTGGCCGCGTGCGACATGGGCGTAACGCGCACATAGGCCTTGGGCGTGATCGCGACGGCGAGATCGGCCAGGATGGCTTGGTCGAGGATCACGCGTCGTCAAAGTTGGAGCGGGCCATCTCGACGACCTCGTCAGTGGCGCCGGCCTTGAGGCGCGCCAGCGGCGCGACGCCGGCGAGCCCCGGATTGGGCTCGCGTAGCCACAGCCATGCCGTGCGTGGGTCGCCGATGGCCTCGACGATCTCGCCAAGGCCCGTCACGGGACGCCCGTCGACGAATTGCTCCATCGGGAAGGCGTGTTTGCGCACGCCGACGAGAAGTCCGATGACCATGCCACGCTTTTGCCACGTGTGCAGGGTCGAGCGGGCCACGCCAAAGTCTCGCTCCAGCTCCGTCGGCCCCGCCAGGGGACCGGCCCAGTCCTCGATCTTGGTTGGTGTGCTGTATTCGGCGATCCGCGCCCTGCCCTCCTCCGGTGACAACACCTTGCCCAGACCCGCGCCTTGGCTGACCTCGGCCGCCGATTTCGCAACGAGCTTCAGCGGCTTTGAGGCTGATTCCGGCTCGGCGGACATTTGGACGATGAGCTTATTGAACCGCTCCTTTTGGGCGATCAGACGCTTCCGGGCGGCGGGCGACAACTTCGCGGCCGTGGCGCTGAACTCCGCGACGAGTTTTCCGACCGCGGTGAGATCGCCGCGGCTGGACTTCGGATTGCGCTCGGCGAACATGCTGATCAAATCCGCGGCGGCGGGGCTGGCCATCTTGACGGCGGACGAATCTGTTGACCGGCGAGCGTGTGCGGCCGTCATGGGATTACCTCGCTATTGACGAAGTCAGAGATATCCCCAATTGTCCTATTTGTCTACTCTGTGCGAAATGTACAGGTGTCGCCGAACTTTGCAGCAAGGGCGTCTTCCCTCGGGGGCGGGGCTATCAGGCTGCGCCCCAAGCCGCCTAAAGGGAGCGGCCTGAGGAATGGCGGAACAGAAGACCGACATGAGCGGGGTCTGGCGCCTCGAGGGCTCGGGGATAAAGCGGATCGGATATCTCGGCCAACTCCAACGGCGGCGACTGACACGAATGTTGGGTCCAGGCTTTCAGGCCGCGTCTTCCTCGGACAGATCCTCATCGACATCGTCGCCCGCCAATCCCAGGACGCCCTGCAACTCGGCCGCCAGGGCATCTCCCCCAAGGGCGGCCCCGCCGCCGTGTCCGATCAGACCCGCGTCCTCGAGCTTCTCGATATCGGGCAAATCGCGCAGGCTCTCGAACCCGAAATGCGCCAGAAACCCCGGCGTGGTGACGTACGCATAAGGCGCGCCCGGCGTCGGACTGCGCGGCCCGGCGGCGATGAAGCCGTCGCTCCGCAACGCCGCGATCGCGTCGCGCGAGACCTCCCGGCCGAGAAACTGGGACAGCTCGCCGCGGGTGATCGGTTGAAAATATCCAATCGCCATGAGGATCAGCGCGTTCGCCTGGGTGAGCTCGCTGGTTTTCGGC
>Ga0302278_10004453_pt1 | contig 14465 bp, 15 predicted proteins | sample III_Bog_N3_2_FD_194543 | JGI IMG/M metagenome (GOLD analysis project Ga0302278, IMG submission 194543) | Peat permafrost microbial communities from Stordalen Mire near Abisko, Sweden - III_Bog_N3_2 | ecosystem: Environmental > Terrestrial > Soil > Wetlands > Peat | place: Sweden: Abisko... | reverse complement strand
CTGAAGCCCATTCGAATCGTTCCGATCCTATTCGTAGGGCTGAGGCTCTACGCTAATCCGAGGGGCGGGCGAGCACCCTTTGGGCGAGTGCGCTGAAGGGATCGCAGCACTGATATGCCGCCACCCTTTGCAGAGTTATTCCGCCACCGGGTACAACGGTTATGCGGCCACTGATTGGACAGTCAAAATATCATCCGCGCTGAAGGCGTGTTCAGGGACAAACGCAGGTTTTCTCAGTTTCTCAAGAATGAGATGAGAAGGTCTTCGGAAACGCGAGAGACTATGCGCATGAAAACTCATCCGCAATAAGAGATTTCGCATTCATCGAGATCACAACTGACGGGAGGCGCGTTTATCAGGACCTATCTCACGAAGAAATTTCATGGCAGCTTGCGTACACTGAGGGTACGTCCCCGAGAGCGAGCGAAATGAACTCAAACGAGGCAAGAAGGTATGCACGAGTGGCCGGCGGGCTGGTTGTAATTTCCCTCTTGGCTGGAGGATTTGGTGAGTCCTTCGTCCCCGGTAAGCTCATTGTTGCAGGCGACTTCCGTGAAACCAGCTTGAGAGTTGCGGGTTCCCTCGGTCTATTCCGCGCCGGCTTTGTTTCTTACATGGTCGAGGCAGCGTGCGACCTTTGTTTGACAGCCATTTTTTACGTGCTCCTCCGTCCGGTCAGCCGCCCACTGTCGCTCATCACAGCTTTCTTTGGCTTGTTCGGTACGGCGACATTTGCTGTTGGCGAGATCTTCTACTACGCTGCAGCGTTGCCACAGATCGATGCACACTTCGCAGCGGCCCTGAGCCCGGATGCTCGTACCCGGTTTGCTTACCTTTGTCTTAAGCTTTACGGAACCGTCTTCAACATCTTTGGCGGGTTCTACGGAGCCTCGACCATGCTCCGAGGATACTTATTCTTCCGCTCTGGGTATCTCTCACGTGTGCTCGGAGGCTTATTGCTGCTCGGCGGCGCGGGGTTCATCATCAAGAATCTTTGCGCCGTGCTTGCTCCCCAATACGACTCGATGCTGCTCGTGCTCCCTATGTTCGTGGCCATGCTGGGCATGGCTGTTTGGCTTCCCCTCAAAGGGATCGATCCTAATCAATGGGAGAGGTTGAATGCCCAAGACCAAGGAAATAGTTAGACAGATCTTCAAGCCACTGGCGAATCGGGGATTGATCCTCATAAGGCTTGCGCGGAGCAATCTCATGCTGACGAGAAGAGCGGCGTTTATGAGGACTGATACTCCAAGACTTGGGCACCGCACGGCTCGATGAGTGCCTTGGCTGTTCTCGCCAGTTGAGATCTACGGGTTGGGTTTTGCTACGATTTCCCATGATTCCGTTTAAAGCGCGCCCGGATGGAAAGATTGCACTGACGCTGGATACCAACTATTACCTTGGCACGAATCAACCGCTCCGTCGCACCTGTCGAAATACGGTGCTTTTGAGAAACTACCGGATTCTTGGGCGTCATCCGTCCCAAGCGGAGCATGGATGGGGCACCCAGCGAATTTAAGGAGAAGCGGTGTGGATCTCGGCGATGTAGCCACCGGGAAATTGCACGACTGCGGAACGGCGATGTTCGGAGATCAATGGAGGTACGAGCACAACAGTTCCCAGCTTCTGACTTCTTGCCAGCGTTGCGTCCAGATCGTCTACTTCGTATCCCGTGATTTCTCTTCCATAGGGAAAATGGAGATGGCCATCGGTGACGATGACTACCATCTTTCCGAATTGAGATTCGATTCGGACACGGCGGTAAGTTCCTCCCGGACTTCCGATCTCTATGCCGGGGGCTTGCGCTTCGTCCGAGACGACTCTTCCGTGAGCGAACGCGAGGAACGCTTGGGTGAAGGCATCGACGCGGTCCGCTGAGACGTAGACGCGATTTTCAGGGACGTGCTGAAGTGGGGGATAGGATGGTGCGGTTGTGTGCCAATAGAGTTGCATGTCGACCCCGCCAGGCCACTGAATCACTGCATCCTTGCCGATGGGATCGGGAAAGGGTGCGACCACGATATCCGCACCGGCGGCATGGGCTGAGCGGATTGCGGCGTCCATGTCAGAGACCAGGTAACCGGTTCGCTCTGCGCCGAATGGAGCGGGGATTGGCGTCGTGAAGCCAAAGAGCGAGACCATACCCACAGGCGTTTGCAAAACTTGCGAAGTCGTACTGCTTGGGGTTGGGGTGACGGTGGTGACGACTTGTTTGGAACTGGCGCCGCCGAAGGTTCCGAGAAAGCTCTTCACGAATCGATCGACGTCCGCGGGAGCCACGTAGACGTGGGTCGAGTCGTATTGGGGGCCCACAGCGACGTTTGTTTCGACCTGGGCTCGGACTGCTTGAGAGACGGCTGGGTGGCCGAAAGCCAGTGCGAGATATGCGAAGAAGAGGATGCGAGGCATGGCAAAGACACTCCCTTTTCGTTGATATTTCCCGGAGTTTGCCGGCTCCATGTCAACCGGCGAGGACGGCGCCTCCGTTGACGTTGAAGATTTCGCCGGAGATGAAGCCGGCCAAGGGAGTGCAGAGGAAGAGGATGGGGCCGGCGATTTCGGTGACGTGGGCGGGGCGGCCGACGGGGATGGTGGGATTAGTAAGGGCGGCGACTTCGGGCGCATCGAAGACGGAGCCGGTCATTTCGGTATGGGTCCAGCCGGGGGCGACGCAGTTGGCGTAGATGCCGTGCGGCGCGAGTTCAGAGGAGAGGGATTTGGTGAGGGCGATGATGGCGCCTTTGGTGGTGGCGTAGTCAGCGTGGCCCGCTTCTCCACGCTGGCCGGCGGCGGAGGCGATGAGGACGATGTGTCCGCGGGGGGGCTGGAGGGGGACGCAGCCGGCGGTGAGGTTGGGATCGCCCTGCACGCGGGGGCGGGTGAGCATGTGGGCGGCGGCGGCGTGGCAAAGGCCGAAGACACTGTCGATGTTGGTGGCGATGGTGCGGTGCCACTGGGCGGCGGTCATGTCGGCAACAGTGGTGGGGGTGGGCGGCCAGATGCCGTGGTTGGCGACGAGGAGGTCGAGATCGCCAAAGGCTGCTAGGGTTTGGGCGACGAGGGCTTCGCCGTCTTCGGGGGTGGCGAGAGTTTGCTGGATTGGGAGGCAGAGGGTTGGACCGCCGAGTTCGGCGGCGAGGGCGTGGGCCTGATCGGTGGCTTGTTGATAGCTGAAGGCGACGCGGGCTCCAGCCTGGCGGAAGAGGCGGACAGTGGCGGCACCGATGCCGCGCGAGCCTCCGGTGATGAGAGCGGTGCGGCCGGCGAGCGAGAGGGTGACGCCGGGGGTGGGTTGAATTGACATGGCTTCCATTTTGCACCAGGCGGTGCAGCGGAGGCATCCGATAAGGATGCACTTACAGGTCCCCATATCAGGTTGAGGAGAAAACGTCCTATGAAGGTAGCGGTATTGATCGCACGGATTCTGCTGGGGGTGCTGTTTGCGTTTGCTGGATTCGTCAAGGTGGTGCCGGTGATGGCGATGCCGCTTCCGCCGGGGGATGCGGGCGCGATGATGGGCTTGATGATGGCGCACAGGTGGCTGCTGTTCTATGGGCTGGTGGAGTTTGCCGGCGGGCTGATGCTGCTGGCGGGCCGGTTTGTTCCGCTGGGGCTGACGCTGCTGGCGGCGATGATCACAAACATCATTCTGTTCAACGCGACGTTGATGCCGAAGTCTGTGCCGTTGTCGCTGGTGGTGGGGCTGATGGAGCTGTTTTTGGTGTATGCGTACCGGGCTTCGTTTGCGGGTATCTTCGTCGCGAAGGCAAAGGCGGCGGTATAACGGTGATACCGCAATTACCGGAGGGACGAATGGCTGCTGCTGCGGGAACGAAGGAAATGCCATGGAAGCTGAAGACGCCTCCGGGCACGGCTGAGTTTGAGGCGTATCGGGATGCTGCGGCTGATCCGCCAGCGCTGGTGGTGCAAGTGGGCAAGACGCAGTTGAAGTATCAGCTGCGGTGTATCGAGGACCTGCATGCGATGCTGAAGGCGCACGGCGACTGGATGCTACTGGGCAGTGCGGACGAGCAGAAGCCCGCAGCGGAGGGGACGGTCGAGGCGTGGGGACGATCGGAGAAGAATCCGGTCGGCGGATGGTATGGCCTGAAGAAGGGGCTGCGCGGGCGGTTTGGGATGTACGTGCCGCCGGTGCTGAAGGAACTGGGGTTGGCTGAGGTGGAGGCGAACCCGAAGAACAACCGGATGCGCGCGAAGTAGCGGAAAGAAGTTGCAGGTTGTCGGTTGCAAGTTGTTAGTTGAGGGCTAGTTCCTGGCTTTGACGGCGAGGAGTTTCCTCTGGACGGCGATGAGGGCCTTCTGTTTTGGGCCGGGCAGAGCGAGGGTGGCGAGGACTTTCTTCGGCAGCTTGGCGAAGGTGAAGGCGTGTGCGGCGCGGAGTTCGCGGTGCCAGTCGGCGGTGGGGAAGGCGTCCCAGTGGAGGGCGGCGACCCAGTGGGCGCGGGCGAAGTAGGGTGCGGGGATGAGGGCTTCGATCTCAAGGAGTTCGGCGTAGCGGGCTGGGCCAGCGGCGTAGGAGATGGCAGGGTGAGGCTTTCGGGCTGCAGGTTGTGAGTCTGCGAACCCGCCCAAGCGGAGCTTGAACGGGGCACCCGACTCCGGGTTTGGTGGCTCGTCAAGGTTGATGAGGGCGAACATTTTGCCGCCGATGGCCTTGTCGCCGACCCAGAAGACGAGGTTTGCGCCCCACTGCATGGTTTCGACGACGTGGGGAAGGGTGAGGAGAAAGGCGCGAAGACGTTCGGCGTCCATGACTGTGAAGGTACAAGGCGCAAGGCGCGAAGTACAAGGTTAGACTGTCGAAATGGCGATGGAAGAGTGGAACTGGCCGGAGGAACTGGACGCGCTGCGTGCCGCGCCCGAACATCACAAGCTACTGATGGAGAACGAGCAGGTGCGGATCCTGGATACGCGAGTGAAACCGGGGGAGACGGTGCCGCTGCATACCCACCGATGGCCGTGCGCGCTGTTCATCAAGAGCTGGAGCGATTTTGTGCGGTGCGACGGCGAAGGCTTAGTACTGGCTGACAGCCGGAAGTCCGGGGCCGCGCCGGATACTGAGGTTCTTTGGTCCGGACCGCAGGGGCCACATACGTTGAAGAATGTGGGGGATCGCGACTTATGGGTGGTTGCCGTGGAGCAGAAGACGGTTGGCGGCGGTAGTTTCGAGCCATCGCGCCCATAGCGGGAATGTCGCGGCGGGGACGCTGGGTGGGGTGTGACCCATGTCACGGCCATCCTCCTACTGTAGAGCGTAGAGTTCAGCGCGTAGGAGGACTGAGCAAATGATCGATCTTATGAGCGGTAAGGATACGGATGCTGTTTCGAGTTCCAACGAAAAGAAGGGTTCGAAGGCTGGTGTTGTGGTCGCGTTTCTGTGCGTGGCGGCTCTGGCGGCGGGCGGAAGCTACTGGGTGCGGAGCCACAACACGCCAGTGGATCTGGCAGCTCCGGAGCAGTCGGTTGCGGCGGTGAAGGATGCCGATATGAAGTGGTCGAAGGCGGCGGCGGCGCACGATCTGGTGACCGTCAACTCGTATTATGCCGACGATGCGACAGTGCTGCCGGCGAATGAAGAGATGATCACGAACAAGGCGGGCGCCCAGAAGTTCTGGATGGACCATCTGACCGCGAACGTTAGCGTGTCGTGGACGCCGATGTATGTGGAAGCGGCGAAGTCAGGCGACCTGGTCTATGACCTGGGTTCGTACTCGATGACGACGAAGCCGGCCAAAGGCAAAAAGGGTAATCCAGTGATCGACAACGGCAAGTATCTGGCAGTGTGGAAGAAGCAGGCCGACGGCAGTTGGAAGGCCGAGGCGGATACGTGGAACTCCGATAAGGCGCTGCCGGGTGTGAAGGTCGGAGGATAGGCTGTGATTCCATCCATGCGATAGACCGCATGGATGGGCACTCGGCACCCTATGCGCGGCACTCGTGGGGGAGTGCCTGTGCGTTGAGTGACGGCTGTGCGGCGAGGGGCGTAGACTGCGCGATCAGGGGGAATCGCCAGTGACACTTGGTTGCGGACGAAGACAACTCTCCGGGAAGATTCTGGGGCGGGCTGGGTGCTTGAGTCTTGCGGGGTTGATGCTGGTTTCCGGTTGCAAGCAGGCTCCGCCTTCGGTGGATACGCAGGCGGCAGAAGATGCGGTTCGGGCAGCGGATGGGGATTCGTTGAAGGCGGCGCAGGCACTGGATGCGGTAGGCACGGCCTCATCCTATAGCGACGACGCGATGGTGATGCCGCCGAATCAACCGGCGGCGTCGGGCCGGGTGGCAGCGCAAAAAGTGTGGGCCGCGATGCTGCTTCCCGGCACGGAGATCATGTGGAATGACAACAAGGTGGAGGCCGCGCAATCTGGCGAGATGGTGTACGTCCAGGGAACCTATTCGGTGACGACACCCGGGCCTGACGGCAAGCCAGTGAGCGATGACGGTAAGTATCTGTCGGTGTGGAAGAAGCTGGGCTATGGGGATTGGAAGGAAGTTGAGGCTATTTGGAACTCGGATCTGCCGGTGGTTGCGGCCCCGGGGGCGGCAAAGACGAAGTAGGGCCGAGGTTCGAGGTTCGACCGAAGCAACGGCTTAACACCGATGGGCACCGAGGTCACCGATTGTGGCGCCGGTGCCTTTTGTCTGTTTAGCCCACCCGGACAAACGACGGAGATTCTGACCATCAGGTCAGAATGACGGCTCGATTGGAGAGTTCGGGCGAGCAGTGTCTTTATACTTGGAAGGTTATGGTTAAGTTCGCGTCGGTGGATGAGCAGTTGGATTTGATTTCGAAGGGGGCGGCGGAGATTATTCCCGCTGCCGGGGCGACGGATGCGACGGCGCTGCGGGCGCGGCTACAACGATCTATTGATACCGGCGTGCCGATGCGGATCAAGGCGGGCTTCGATCCTACGGCGCCGGACCTGCATTTGGGGCATACGGTGCTGATTCGCAAGCTGCGGCACTTTCAACAGCTTGGGCATACGGTGATCTTCCTGATTGGCGATGCGACGGCGCTGATTGGCGACCCGACAGGGAAGAATGTGACGCGGAAGCCCCTGAGCCGCGAGGAGATCAATCGGAACGCGGAGACCTATAAAGAGCAGGTGTTCAAGATTCTGGATCCGGAGAAGACCGAAGTCCGGTACAACTCGGAGTGGCTGGAGAAGCTTGGGTTTGAAGGGATGATTCGCCTGGCGGCGAAGGCGACGCTGAGCCAGATGCTGGAGCGCGATGAGTTCCACAAGCGCTTTAAGGATGAGCAACCGATCAGCGTTCACGAGATGCTGTATCCGCTGGTGCAGGGATACGACTCGGTGATGCTGAAGTGCGATGTTGAGCTGGGCGGGACGGACCAGCGGTTCAACCTGATGCGTGGACGCGACCTGCAGCGAGATGCGGGACAGCCGCCGCAGATTATTTTGATGACGCCAATCCTCGAGGGGCTGGACGGCGTACAGAAGATGTCGAAGTCGCTGGGGAATGCGATTGGGATTCAAGAGCCGGCGGGCGAGATGTACGGCAAGTTGATGTCAATCTCCGACGAGCTGATGTGGAAGTACTACACGTTCCTGACAGACCTGCGCGGGAGCGAGATTGACGAGATGCGGGATGAGGTGTCGCACGGCGGTTTGCACCCGATGAAGGTGAAGAAGGATTTGGCGTGGGGGATTGTGCGGGATTTTCATTCGGCCGTGGAGGCGGATGCGGCGGCGGAGAGTTGGGCGAAGCAATTTCAGCAGCGGGCCGTGAGCGATGATGCGCCGGTGGTTGAGATTTCCCTGGCTACCGAAGGCCTGCTGGCTGAGTTAGGAACGAAGGAAGATGCAGTCGTGCGCTTGCCGAAGCTGCTGCATCTTGCGGGGCTGGCGAGTTCGGCGGGCGAGGCGACGCGGAAGATTGGCGAGAATGCGGTGAGCGTGGATGGAGAGAAGTATTCCGATAAGCTGTTGCGAGGAGTCAATGCGGGCGGATCGGTGGCGTTGCGGCTGGGCAAGAAGAGTGTGCGCGTGGAGTGGGTAAAGTGATCGTGGGCGAGACTAGGTATGCAACATCAACCATTTGGGAACGCTGAACGTCTAAGGAAGATTGATGCTGCGAGGTAAGACATTCTGGGTGGGCGCGCTGGGTGCGATGGTGTTCGCGTCGGCGTGCGCGGTGAAGGCGCAGGAAGCGAAGCAGATCGTACAACAGGCGGTGAATACGCAGCTGGCAGCGGACCGCGACGACCGTTCACATTGGCGCTATACAAAAACCGATGACGGTCACGACAAAGTTGTGGTGGTGGAGACGGAGAATGGCGCGATCACGCGACACATCGAGGTGAACGGACAGCCTGCCTCAGCAGCGATTCTGGCGGAAGATGACGCGAACACGCAGAAGTTCATTCACGATCCTTCGGCGCAGCAAAAGCAGAGGCAGAACGGGGCCCATGACGACAAGAGCGCGACGGAGCTGCTGAACCTGATGCCGCAGGCTTTTCTGTGGAAGTTGGAGAGCCAGACGCGGGAGTCGATTACGCTCTCGTACCGGCCCAACCCGAACTTCGACCCGCCGGACATGGAGGCGCGGGTGATGGGAGCGATGACCGGAACGATGGTTGTGACCAACCCGGACCACCGGATTCGTACGTTCAGGGGACAGCTGGATAACGATGTGACGATCGGTTTCGGTTTTCTGGCTAGGATCAAGACGGGCAGCAATTTCGACATCGAACGGCGAGAGGTTGCGCCGGGGTATTGGCAGATTTCGGAGACGCATGTACACATCAGCGGGCATGCGCTGTTCTTCAAGACGATTGGGACACAGGAGGATGAGGTGAAGTCGGACTTCACCCTGGTGCCTCTGGGGACGACTTTGGAGCAGGCGGTGGGCCTGCTGGCGAAGCAAGGTGGCACGCAGGTGAAACTGCGCAAGTGATTCTGGCGCGGTATGCTCGGAGTTGATGGCGAAGTCACCGTACCCACAGACTGATCGCGAGCTGATTCGGCGTATTGAACGCTCAGCGGGACACCGCGCGGGATACAAACAACTGGTGCGCGAACTGGGAATGGGCGGCGGTCGCGAGCGGCGACTGCTGCTGGAGCAACTGGCGCGGATCACTGCGCGCGGCGAACTGGTGAAAACTGATGCGGAGCAGTGGGCGATTCCTGCGGCGGCTCCGGAGAAGACGGCACGGGTGGGGCGCGACGGTGTGGATGCGATGCCCGGGGAACTGAGGGCGACGCGCGACCGGCTGGTTACGGGACGACTTGACCTGCATCGGGATGGGTATGGGTTTGTGCGGCCGACCGGGACCACGAATCGCGACGATGATTTGTTTATTCCCCCGAATGAGCTGAACGGTGCGATGCAAGGCGATGAGGTGCTGGTGGATGAGGCTCCGCCGGGGCGCGATGGGCGGCGGTCGGGGCGGATTGCGCGGGTGCTGACACGACGGAATCCTACGGTGGTGGGAATCTTTCACTATGCGCGGCCGCATCGAAGCCGAGGCGCGTGGGACGATGTGCCGGTGGTGCTGGGGAACTATGTGACGCCGCTGGATGAACGGATGGCGGGTGCTCCGGGGGGTGGCGCGATTTTGATTCCCGAGGGCGCGGAGGTGGTGCGGACGGCGAAGGAGACTCCGCACCGGGTGCTTGGCGAGGAGGCTCAAGAGCAGCAGCGGCGATGGTCGATACACGAGGACGATCCCGAGCGTGCTGGACGGCACGACTGGATGGAAGGGTTGGCGGTCGATGTGGAGATCACTGACTTCCCTGCTCCAGGACGGCCGGCGAAGGGGCGCGTGATCGAAGTGCTGGGGCCTCCGGATGCGTTTGGCGTGGATGTGGAAATTGTGATTCGCAAGCACCATTTGCCGCATGTTTTTCCGGCGAATGTGCTGGCCGAGGCGACGGCGTCGGCAGCGCAGGCGGTGGACTCGCTGAGTGCCGGCGAACTCGCGCGGCGGCGGGATTTTCGCGGGTTGCCAATTGTAACCATCGATGGCGAGACGGCGCGGGACTTCGACGATGCGGTGCTGGTGACGCCGCTGAAGAATGGAAATTGGGAGTTGCAGGTGCATATCGCGGACGTCAGCAACTATGTGCGGCCTGGGACGGCACTGGACCTGGAGGCGCGGCTGCGGGGAACGAGCGTTTACTTTCCCGACCGCGCGGTGCCGATGCTGCCGCCGCAGCTTTCGAGCGGGATGTGCAGCCTGCGGCCGGATGAGGACCGACTGGTACTGAGTTGCGTGATGGAGATTGATGGGCGCGGCGAGGTATTGGGCTACGAGGTGGGCGAGGGGGTCATCCGCAGCGCGAAGCGGATGACGTATACGCAAGTGCAGGCGATTCTGGACTCGGGTATGGATGCGGCGACCGATGTGGACAGGGCGGTGCGCGAGGACTTTGCGGAGTTTGTAACTGAATTTGAACAAATGTATAAGCTGGCGCTGACGTTGAATGCAAAACGTAACCGAAGAGGTAGCATCGATTTCGATTTGCCGGAGCCGGTGATTGAATTCGACCCGGACGGGAACATGGAATCGATTGTGCGGTCGGAGCGTGGGTGGGCGCACCGGCTGATCGAGGAGTTCATGCTGAGCGCGAACGAGTGCGTGGCGACATGGATCGAGAAGAACGCGGTGCCGAGTTTGTATCGCATTCACGAAATGCCGGATCCGAAGCGGATTCTGGATTTCGAGGAGACGGCGAGCGGGTTTGGCTATTCGCTGGGGTTCGCGAGCCTGCCGGTGAAGCAGGTGACGATGAAAGCGGATCGGAGGGATGTTCGCAAGGGCGGAGGAGGTGGGAGGCCGGCGAAAACGCATGAGGTGGCACAGTCGATTCCGGTGACTCCGCAGATGTATCAGCGGCTAACGGCGAAGATTGCGGGCAAGCCGGAGGAACGGATTCTGAGCTACCTGATGCTGCGGTCGCTGAAGCAGGCACGGTACAGCGAGAAAAATGAGGGACACTTTGCCCTGGCGAGTCCTTGCTATACGCACTTCACATCTCCCATCCGGCGCTATCCGGATTTGATTGTGCACAGGCTGGTGCGGGAGTTGTTGCGCAAGGGTGCGAATGCGAAAGGCGAGGCGATTCTGAGCAGCGATCCGCAGCCGTGGAAACAGACAACCGGAATGGTTACAGAGGCGAGGCAGGGCCGCCCGGCATACGCATCGGAGCCAATTCCCGAGGCGGAGCTGTCGGCAATTGCGTTGGAATCGAGCCAGGCAGAGCGGCGGGCGGACGATGCCGAGCGCGAGTTGATGGAGTGGAAGAAGATGCGGTTTATGGAAGACCGCGTGGGCGAAGATTTCGGGGGCATCATTCTTTCCTGCACGAAGTATGGGTTCTTTGTCGAGCTGGACGATTTGTTTATCGAGGGGCTAGTGCCGATTGCGTCGCTGAGCGGCTGGGGGAGCGACGAGCGGTTCGTTTTTCGCGATACGGATAAGCAGATTGTGAGTACGCGCGGCGGGAAGGCGTTCAAGATGGGGCAGCGGGTCCATGTGCTGCTGGATAGGATCGACCGGCAGCAGAGGCGGCTGCAATTTGCGATTGTGCCGGAGGCAGAGGTGAGGGAGAAGAAGCCGCTGCGGGAGGGTAAGACAAAGGAGGCTGAGGCGCATTCGAGTCCGGACCGATCCGGGAAGCCGCGTAACAAGGCGGGAAAGACGAGGTCCAAAGCGCGCAGCCGCGATAAGAAATCCAAAGGCAAACGGAGGTAGGGTGCTGCTTGCGTTCGCGCCGAAGTGCCACGGAAGTCGCAGGCGAAACTCTCCCTATTTCAGCCAGAGTTGCTTATGCTTAAGTAGGCAACCACTGTGCCCTTATGAATAGCAACGAGGAAACAATCGAAATCGAGCGATTGAAAGCGATACGCGACCTTAAGTTGCTGGATACGCCTGCTGAACGAGACTTTGACGAATTGGTCTACCTGGCGGCGCACATTTGCGATGTGCCAATTAGCCTGATGTCGATTGTCGATGCTGACCGGCAGTGGTTCAAGGCTTCAGTCGGGCTTGCAGTACGGGAGACCTCGCGGCGGGTATCTTTTTGCGCGCATGCCATCCAGCAACGTGACTTGTTTATCGTCGAGGACGCCACGCGCGACAATCGATTCGCTGAGAATCCCCTGGTGACGGGCGATCCGGGAATACGATTTTATGCCGGGATGCCATTGGTTCTTCCTGACGGCAATGCGATCGGGACGTTGTGTGCGATCGACATAGTACCGAGAACACTTACGGAAACCCAAGAGAGTGCCTTGGTTGTCTTAGGCAAGCAATTGGTTTCAAGGGTCACGATGCGCGTCCAGCAACGTTGCCTGGAGGCTGCGCTTGCGGAGACGGAAAAGGTTGCAGCGGACCTTAGAGCAAGCGAAGAGCGTTTTCAGGTTTTCATGAACAACGGACCATTTGTCAGTTACATGAAGGATGCCGATGGACGGATGCTTTACTACAACCGGCGCCTTGCCCAGCAATTCCGCATCAGCTCAGATCAGTGGCTTGGGCTGCTGGACAACCAGATATGGCCGGAGGAGATGGCGAGAGCATTTCGGGAACACGATGCGTCAGTCTTGCAAGGCGGCCTTCCAATCGAAATGACGGAACAGTCGCCCGGGCCGAATGGACAGACGCTTTCCTGGAAGTCGTACAAGTTCCCCTGCAAAGACAAGAACGGAAATCTGCTGCTGGCCGGCATCTCCCTGGACATTACCGACGATCTCGAGCGGGAGAAGGCACTGCAAGACGCGCTTCGCGATAAATCTCAATTGGCTGAAGAACTTGAAGCCCGCAAGCACATCATGCAGATGTTCATGGAGCACAGCCCGAATACGATGTTTGTGAAAGACGACCGCGGGCGATACGTGTTCTATAACGCCGAGTTCGCCAAATGCGCAGGGATTGACGGCACCGAATGGCTCGGCCGCTCAGACGATGAGGTATTTCCGAACCACATCGCGGAGAGGTACATAGCGGAGGATCTGCGGGTGATGGAAGCCGAGCAGACTCTCGAATTCACCGACGAGGTCAAAGATGCCGACGGCGCGCTCCACCGGTTCCGTACCATCAAGTTCACCTATCGAGACGTGGATGGCCGAAAGCTGCTGGCTGGTGTGACCATGGATATGACGGAACAAGTGAACCGCGAGGAGGCTCTCGCGAAGGCCAATCGACAGCTTGAACTACTCGCAACCAGCGATTCCCTGACCGGCCTTTTCAACCGCCGAGTCTTTGGATCACGCGCCGCAATCGAATTTTCCAAGGCAAGGCGAAGTCGGCGGCCGCTCTCCGTGCTGGTAGTGGACATCGACAACTTCAAACGGAGAAACGACACCTACGGACATGCAGCCGGAGACGCGGCTCTGCAAACGGTGGGGAAAATTCTAAGTGGTTGTGTACGGATGGGAGACACGGCGGCTCGGCTGGGCGGCGAGGAGTTTGCATTCCTGCTGCCGGACACAAAAGCATCGGGAGCAAACGATCTAGCCGTTCGGATCCAGGCCGCGTTGAGCCAACAGGTGCAAGGCCCAGCCCCGTTGACAGTCAGTTTGGGGGTCTCCTCCATGAGAGACGATATCCAGTCGTGGGAGCAGCTTCTAAGCAGAGCAGACGATGCAATGTATGAGGCGAAACGATCTGGGAAGAACCGCATTGTCCATTATGACGGCCTTGCCGTGAGCATGGCGCCGCCCCCAAAGAATCCTGCAATCTCTCTCGAATACGGCGCTTAGGGGGTACGGACCCAGTGCTGTGCCAATCGCGCTCGGGATACGATCAGAAACGCTTATACAATCGGGAGATACGAGGGCGTACGGAACAGGAGCAGGGACAATGGCACACATGGTGTTTTGCACGAAGTACAAGGCTGAGTTGGAAGGGCTGGACGAACCGCCGTTCGACTCCGACTTCGGCCAGAAGATTTATAAGAATGTTTCGAAGAAGGCGTGGGGCGAGTGGGTGGAGCGGCAGAAGATGCTGCTGAACGAGTACCGCCTGCAGCCGTGGACGCGCGAGGCGCAGGACTTCCTGGTGGAACAGATGAATGGGTTCTTCTTCGGTGAGGGCGAGGGCGGCGCGCTCCCGAAGGAGTTCGTGGCGCCGAGTCACTAGAGCAGTTTCCCGGTTGATGGGAGCGGAGAGTTTGGTGGCGTGCCGTTTTCTTTGAGAGAAAACGGCCAAGAGTGTTTCGGCTCCCTGTGCGTCTACAGGGAAACTGCTCTGGCGCGGTTCGGGGAGTTCTCGCCACTTGGGCCTTGCGCGCTGAAAAGGGGCGCGGGCTCGTGTACACTTAATCCTGCAAGATACCCTGCCGCCTCCTGCCGGATTTGATGGTGTAGATGGCGCGCGCAACACAAGTCGGGACGTGGCTCAGCCTGGTAGAGCGCACCCTTGGGGTGGGTGAGGTCGCTAGTTCGAATCTAGTCGTCCCGACCATTACTTTCAACTAGTT
>Ga0302278_10004452_pt1 | contig 14466 bp, 11 predicted proteins | sample III_Bog_N3_2_FD_194543 | JGI IMG/M metagenome (GOLD analysis project Ga0302278, IMG submission 194543) | Peat permafrost microbial communities from Stordalen Mire near Abisko, Sweden - III_Bog_N3_2 | ecosystem: Environmental > Terrestrial > Soil > Wetlands > Peat | place: Sweden: Abisko... | reverse complement strand
TAGCGCACCCGGAAGCATTGCCAGCGACCCGGTGGTTCCTGAATGTGAACTCCCCGGCCGATCCGCGCCGCGCCGAGGCTTGCTTGAGCAAGGCCTGACGATTAGCGGGGAGCTTCGTTGCTTGCTGGCAGCCGACTTGCCCAATCCAGGCTGAGAGCAGCGAAATCGTCAAAACCGTCATTGTGGCCGCGACCGGGAAGCGAATGAAACTCCTTGGGTTCGTTTGCAAGGGAATACAGTTGTTTTCCCTGGGAGGGCGGAATGATCTGGTCGTTGGCACCATTGACGATCAAAAGCGGCTCTTGGATTTTGCCTATCTTTGCGTCATTCTCAAACCGGTCCAGAACCACAAATTCCACCGGGTAAATTGGATAATTGTGCTGTGCCATTTTCGGAATCGACAGGTACGGAGCCAGCAGCATCAGCCCGCCTACATGGAATTCTTCAGCCATTTGAGTCGCTACGCCGGTGCCCAGTGAGTGCCCGAAAAGAATGATGTTTTCGCTCTTTACGCCTTGCGCCATCAGTCCTCTGATAGCGGCCCGCCCGTCGGCATAAAGACCATTTTCCGTTGGTTTGCCCGGGAATCCACTGTATCCGCGATACTCCGCAACCAGAAAACCATAGCCCGCGGCAATGTACGGATCGGCAACTGCCGACGCGGTGGCTAAACTGTCCCCATTGCCGTGAAAGAAGACAAATGTGAACGGCTTGGTTGTTGCGGGCGCGTACCAGTCGATCAACGCAAGGCCGTCTTCCGTTCTGACGGGAATCTCTCGAAAGGATCGGTTCGCAAACGCATCGTGCAATGATACGTATGTGTGGCTTGGATAATACAAAAGCTCCCTCTGATAGATGCAAAGCGGGAGGAAGGTCAGAAGGTAGATAGCGACGATAACACCAAGAATCCTACGCCAAGTCATTGCTGCTCCGTCCTTCAGTGACCATCGCAACGCATTTTTGCAATCCCCATTGGATTCACAATTCTAGCCCGTAACCCTTCTTCTGCGCAGAACTCGATTCCTGCTGCTCTCATCGCGTAAGCTCATTTCATGGCAACCTTCGATCCCGCTGCCAATTCGGAACTCTCCGAGGCATTGGAGGGGGTATTCGCTGAAGAGCTGGAGCAGCCCGGACCGGCTCCGGCAGTAGCGTCCGAGCCAATTATCTCGTTCAGCCACGTCTCGATTGGGTTCGATGGCAGGCCGGTTCTGGAGGATGTGAGCTTTTCGGTGGATCGCGGCCAGACTCTCTGCATTCTCGGCCGCAGCGGCGTGGGCAAATCTGTGGCTCTGCGCCTGCTGATGGGTTTCCTGAAACCGGATTCCGGGACCATACACTTGGAGGGCCAGGAGATTACGGGCCTGAGCGAAGACGGCATGCAGGCCATACGCAAGCGCGTCACCATGGTCTTCCAGAACGGCGCTCTCTTCGATTCTTTGAGTGTGCGCGAGAATGTTGCCTTTCCGCTGCGGGAACGCGGGGGCCTTGTCGAGGACCAGATCCAACAGCTCGTGGATCGATTGATAGGCCTGGTGGGCGCGGAAGACGTGGCGGAGGCGTTTCCAGCCAGCCTCTCCACTGGGCGCAAACGGGCTGTGGCCATCGCCCGTGCACTGGCGGCGCAACCCGAGGTGGTGCTCTACGACGAGCCAACCACAATGGTGGACCCGATCATCGCCCGCCGCCTGGGGAATCTGATCCAGCGTCTCAAGCAGCAACTCGGGTTTACCAGCATCGTCGTGACCCACGATATGCGGTTTGCCGAACGGCTCGCCGATAAGGTGCTTTTTCTCGATCAGGGCCGCGCGCGGTACTTTGGGCCGCTTCAGGCCTTTGTTGGCTCCAACGACCCTCATATTCAACAGTTTTTAACGCTGGACGCCTACGTATTACCTTCGGAATGAGTAATTTATCATGTAGTAACTACGGAACTGTACGATTTTCCTTGCCACGCAGAGGCACTCCGGGGCTATGCTTAATGTGTTGGGAACTCCAAGGGGCCGCTTAGACGTTGTTGGGGAAGCCCCCATCGAGTTTTGGGGATGCCGCCGAAAGGTCCAGTTTGGTATAATTGGTTTGTTCTCATTGGTTTTCATGCCAGTGCAGGCTGTTTCTCAGTGCCCTTTCATTCAGTTTGGCTTTCGTTCTTTTGACCGCATCCAGTGGCGGCACGATGAGTTCGCATAGAACGACCAACAACGACCGGCTTGGTTCCTCTGTTGCCTGTAGCCGGCGAAGGAAGACGCGGAATGTGAGAGCCATGCATCGGCGCAACCGATACCGGTTTGGTTCTGTGTTGAACAGGGCGTTTTCTGAGTGAGGGGCAACTCGGAGCCGCAAATGAGTGTCCAACAGACAAAAGGTTAGGCTCTTCTTGGCATGCTGTTTTTTTTCTTGCATGGTTCATTCGTGGGAAGCTAGTTTCCACCTCTCCCTGAACGTTTGAGGTCTGCGGAACGCATATGGCTACATCGGAGTTCTGGCAAAGAGTTTCAGCTTCAGTATCTTCTTCTCCTGAATGGGCGGGTGGCGCAGTGGCGAGTCCTGTGCGCAGCTCCAGGGGCGCAGCAAAGCTGTGGATGATTCTGGATGGAATTACTGTCCTGGGAGCTGCGATCCTCGCGACGCTTTATGAGTTTCATACCGGGCCTATGGACGGCGCAAAGGGATTCTGGCGCGGCACGCTCATTCATGGGCGATCGATGGGAATTCTGCTGGCGCTTTTTTGCGGATTTACGATCACGCTGGTTGTCATCAGCCGGCGGCTTCATCTCTATACCCCGACGCGCCTGGCCAGCTATCTTCATGAGCAGAGGATGAGCGTGCAGGCCTGTTTTACCGCTGGTTTGCTCCTCACTGGAACGCTCTATCTCGTCCATGCCGAGGATATTCCCCGCAGCGTTGTGCTGATCACCGTCGGCCTGGTTACGGTTTCGCTCAGTCTGCGCAGGCTGGTTTACCGGATGCTCATCTACCGGCGCTTCGACCGCGGCGTGGGTACGAGGAACGTACTCATTGTTGGCACTGGGCCTGAGGCTCATGCACTGCGCCATCACCTGGAGAGCATCAGGCATCTGGGTTACACGTTCAAGGGTTTTATCGACCTTGCCGGCTCAGGTTCCCGTTTTACAAATACCTCCGGCGATGTAGTGGGCACGCTGGATTCGCTCTTTCAGCTCACGCGCAAGCAGTTTGTTGACGAGATATTCTTTACCACGCCATGCGAACGTGGGATGGTCCAGGATGTGCTTGAGCAGGCGCGCATCCACGGCGTTGACTTGCGCGTGGTTCCCGACATGTACGACGGTCTGGCCTGGGACAGTCCCGTCGAGTACATTGGCCAGTTTCCAACCATTCCCTTGCATTGCGGCCAGGTGCATGAGGTCGGCCTGCTCTTCAAGCGGGGGCTTGATATTGTTCTTTCCGTTTTGGCGCTGACGTTCTTCTTGCCGGTCCTGGTGGTGGTTGCCATTGCCGTCAAACTGGATTCGCGCGGCCCCATCTTTTACTTTTCAGAGCGAATCGGCAAGAAGGGACGCGTGTTTCGCTGCACCAAATTCCGCACCATGGTCCGCGACGCTGAGAAGCGCCGCGCCGACGTAATGCACATGAACGAACGCGACGGGGTGCTCTTCAAGATTTCCAACGATCCCCGGATTACCAAGCTTGGCCGTTTCCTGCGTAAGTATTCCCTCGATGAACTGCCCCAGTTCTTCGATGTTTTGCGCGGCGATATGAGCATTGTCGGCCCTCGCCCGCCGCTCGCCAGCGAGGTTCGGGAGTACAAGCTCAGCCATTTGCGCCGCCTTGACGTCACCCCCGGCATCACCGGGCTTTGGCAAGTCCAGGCGCGCCAGGATCCTTCGTTCGACAGCTATATTTCGCTCGATGTCACCTACATTGAGAACTGGAGCATCTGGCTGGATTTGAAGATTCTGGCCCGCACCGTTGGCGTGGTGCTTGCCGGCACAGGCTCCTAGATAAGCTTGCGGCTCCCCCGGCTGCATGGGCCGTCTTTCAATGAGGCGGCCCGTTCGTCTTTTGGGATTAAACTGAGTAAGTGAAGATTGCACTGGCCCAGATCAATCCCACTGTCGGGGATTTCCGCGGTAACCTTGAAAGCATCGTTGCCGCGAGCAGGCGGGCTGTCGAGTTGGGCGCTCGGCTGACGGTATTCTCTGAACTCTGCATATGCGGCTATCCCCCTGCCGACTTTCTTGAAAAGCCGAGCTTTTTGGCGCGCTGCCGAACTGCGGTCGATGAACTGGCAGCGGCAACCAGCGAGTTGCCCACCGCTGTGCTGGCAGGGGTGGCTCTGGCGGCTGCGGGGGAAAGCGGCAAGCCCGCCGTGAACGCCGCAGTTCTGCTGGATGGCGGTCGCCTGCTGCTGGAACAGCACAAACGGCTCTTGCCGTTTTATGACGTCTTCGATGAGCAGCGCTACTTCGCCCCGTCCCGGGCCCAGCAAGTTGTCGAATTGGATGGCGTGCGGTTGGCTGTCACGATCTGCGAGGACGCCTGGAACGACAAGAGCTTTTGGCCTCGCCGGCTCTACAATGTTGATCCCATGGAAGAGCTGATGCGTCAGCAGCCAGCCCTGCATATCAATATTTCTTCATCGCCCTTCTGGCACGGAAAGCGCGCCACAAGGCGTGAGATGCTGGCGGCCATTGCCCGGCGTGACCGCGTGCCTGTGCTCATGTGCAACCAGGTGGGCGGCAACGACAGCTTGATCTTCGACGGCTCATCGATGGCCTTGAATGCGCGAGGGGAGCTGATCGCTCAAGCCGCCTCTTTTGAAGAGGATCTGGTGGTCGTGGAGTTGAAGCCGCCGTTCGATGCGCCGGACAGAAAAGCGCTTGAGCTTGACTCGGATGGCGATACCGCGGCCGCATATCGCGCATTGGTCCTGGGCACGCGCGATTACGTTCGCAAATGCGGTTTCAGCAAGGTTCTTGTCGGCCTGAGCGGCGGCATCGATTCCGCACTGGTGGCGGCTATCGCCAAAGACGCATTGGGTGCTGAGAACGTGCTGGGCATTGGCATGCCGAGTCCATACTCCTCTGCGGGATCTATCGACGACAGCCGCCAGTTAGCCGCAAATCTTGGCATTCGCTTTGACGTAATCGGGATTAGCGGACTCTTCGAAGAGTACACGCACGCCCTGGAACTGCTGTTTGCGGGAATGAAGACCGACACTACCGAGGAGAATCTTCAGTCCCGGATACGCGGCGGGCTGTTGATGGCGCTATCAAACAAGTTCAACGCCCTCGTACTCACTACAGGAAACAAGTCGGAGATGGCAGTTGGCTACTGCACACTCTATGGCGACATGGTTGGCGCGCTGGCCGTAATTGGCGACCTGGTCAAGACCCGCGTCTATGCCGTTTGCCGCTGGCTTAACCGCGAAGGCGAGGTGATTCCTCGCGCGATTCTTGAAAAGCCGCCCTCCGCCGAACTGCGCCCGGACCAGAAGGACACTGACTCGCTGCCGCCCTACGAGGTTCTCGACCCAATCCTTGAAGCCTATGTAGAACGCTACGAAACCCCGGAGCAGATTGCCAGAGCGTACGGATTTCCCCTGGAACTCGTCCAACAGGTGGTGCGCCTGGTCGAGCGTTCCGAGTACAAGCGCCAGCAGGCGGCGCCGGTCTTGAAGGTCACCTCCAAGTCGTTTGGCATGGGGCGCAGATTTCCCATTGCCGTCAAGGTTCAGGTATAAGCTAGAAGTCGGGAGTTTTCCCACAGTTTAAGGAGAATCAGCTTGATCCGTCTGTCCATTCGTCATGCCGGCGTTGCTGTGCTGGTTGCGTTTTCATTGTCCGTCTTTCAGGCCGCTGCGCAGCAGCAGGTGCCTGCCGCGCCTGCCCAGGATTCGTCTGCGGCCGCCCCGTCCGAGCCCGCGCCCGCGGCGGCGCCCGTATTTCCCAAGCCCGACCCTGCCAACTTTACTGCCGCAACTCCTACCAAGGAGACCGTCAATGCCTTCCTGCAGACCCTCTGGGGTTACGACGACACCCGCATCTGGCAGGTGCAGGCGATCCTCAAGACCCAGGTGGCCGGTCTCAGCAAAGTGGTCGTTTTTGTAGGAGACAAGACGGGCAAGCAGAAGCCGACAGGCACCCAGTTCTATGCCTTTCCTGACGGCAAGCACATTATCGCCGGCGACGAGATTGTTACCTTTGGCGAGCATCCTTACGCGGATTATCGCGCCGAGATTCAGCAGCGCGCCGACGGTCCCTTTCGCGGCTCGCCCATGAAAGACCTGGAACTGGTTGAGTTTGCCGATTTCCAGTGCCCCCACTGCAAAGAGGCCCAAGCCAATATGGAAAAGCTGACAGTGGATTTCCCCAAGGCTCGGGTTGTATTTCAGGCCTATCCGCTGGAGAAGATTCACCCCGCCGCCAAGACTGCGGCTGAGTATGGGGTGTGCGTCACCAAGGAAGGCGGCAGCAACGCCTTCTTTACCTATGCAACTGCTGTGTTCGATGGCCAGGACGGGCTGGCTACACCGGACGGCGCAACGCTCACTTTGAACAGCGCCGTGGTCAAGGCTGGGCTGGACCCGGTAAAGATCGCAGCCTGCGCCACCACCCCGGCGGTCGATGCGCAAGTCGAGGCATCGGTCAAGCTGGCGCAGGACCTCAGTATCAACCAGGTGCCTACGCTCATGATCAACGGACGCCAGGTGCCCATCGGCGGCGCTACCTACGACGTGATCAAGCAGATCGTTCAATATCAGGAGAAGCTGGACGGCATCGCCCAGTAAACCTGGCCCGGTCGAAGAATTGCCTGGCAACCAGCCCCATCTCCGCTGTCATCCCATGGACTTGTATTGGGATGGCGGGGGATGGGGTTTCATTTTTGGCGAGAATTGGCTGCTTCGGGATTGCCGGAGCGTTCCGCGAATTGATCGGACCAGGGGCCGGGGCGCGCCACCTCAAGCGATTTAGTTCCAGCCAAAGACTGCTCCGCTGTGGTAATCTTCGCTGTTCCAATCTGGGAGGATACGGCGATGGGTTTGTGGCGTGGCATAGGAGTGTTGGCGGCTTGGCTTGTGGGGCTGGTGATGATTGCAGGCTTGGCGCGGGTGGCCGCGGCGCAGGCGGATTACCCCTTCCGGGACCCCAAGCTGGGTGACGATCAGCGCATTGCCGATCTGCTGGGCCGGCTGACGCTTGAAGAAAAACTGACGCTCCTGTCGAATCACCCGAACTTTCCGAGGCTGGGGATAGCCTTTTCCGGGCAGGTAGAAGGGCTCCACGGGTTGGCGCTGGGCGGGCCGGGCGGCTGGGGCGGCAGGGACAAGCAGCCTGTTCCAACGACGACCTTTCCGCAGGAGAAGGGACTGGGCGAGACCTGGGATCCTGACCTGCTCAAGAGGATTGCTGCTCTGGAGGGCTACCAGGCGCGCTTTGACTACCAGAATCCCAAGATTGACCGGGGCGGAGTGGTGATTCGCGCGCCCAATGCCGATCTGAGCCGCGATCCGCGCTGGGGCCGGACCGAGGAGTCTTATGGCGAAGACCCTTTCCTGGTTGGCACGCTGACGGTCGCGTTTATCCACGGTCTGCAAGGCCCCGATTCAAAACATTGGCAGGCCGCTTCGCTGATGAAGCATTTCCTGGCCAACGAGAACGAGGACAACCGCTCCAAATCCTCTTCGGACTTCGATGAACGGCTCTTTCGCGAGTACTATTCGGTGCCTTTTCGCATGGGCTTCGAGCAGGGTGGCTCGCGGGCAGTGATGGCGGCGTACAACTCATGGAACGGCACGCCGATGCTGATCCACCCAGTGCTGAAAGACGTGATGATCAAGGAGTGGGGCAACGACGGGCTGATCTGCTCGGATGGCGGCGCGCTAGGACTGCTGATTACCGCCCACAAGAGCTTTCCCGACAAGGAGCACGGGGTGGCTGCGGCGGTGAAGGCTGGCGTCAACAACTTTCTCGACCGATATATCGACGACCTGCGCAAAGCCTTGAAAGACGGGCTGCTGACCGAGGCGGACCTGGACGCATCCCTGCACAACGAGTTGCGCGTCTTTCTGCGGCTGGGCGAGTTTGACGCGCCTGGAGCAGACCCTTACGGCGAGATCGGCCACAAACCGGGAGAGGATCTCGGCACGGGCTCGGCGCTGGCGCGGCTGGCCACCGCCGAGTCGGTGGTGCTGCTGAAGAACGAAGGCAATACGCTGCCACTCGACCGCAAGAAGCTGAAAACCATTGCCGTGATTGGGCCGTTTGCCGACCAGGTGCTGCTGGATTGGTACAGCGGAACGCCGCCGTATGCGGTGAGCACTCTCGATGGGATTCGCGAGGCGGCCGGTCACGATGTGAAGGTGATGTTTGCCGGCACTGCGGACCCTGGGGAGGCCGCGGCCCTGGCTCGCAAGGCCGACGTGGCAATTGTGGTGGTGGGCAACCATCCGGAATGCAATGCGCCCTGGGCCCAGTGCCCAACGCCCTCGAACGGCAAGGAAGGCATGGACCGCAAGACCATTGTTCTGGAGCAGGAAGAGATGGTGAAGAAGGTATTCGCGGCCAATCCCCGCACTATCGAGGTCTTGCGGGCCAGCTTTCCCTATGCCATCGTTTGGAGCCAGCAGAACCTGCCGGCGATTGTGCATATCACCCATAACAGCCAGGAGGAAGGCCACGGATTGGCCGACGTGCTCTTTGGCGACTATTCGCCGGCGGGCCGTCTCACCCAGACCTGGCCCACGGGCGACGCGCAGTTGCTGCCCATCATGGACTACAACCTGCTGCATGGGCGGACCTACCTTTACAGCAAAGACAAGCCCCTCTACGCCTTCGGTTATGGGTTAAGCTACACGACTTTCGCGTATGAAGGGTTGAGTGTGAGCGCACCCAAGGTGGCCGCCGATGGCGCCATCCAGGTGACGGTCAAAGTGAAGAATACTGGTAAACGGGCAGGGGACGAGGTTGCTCAAATGTATGTGCAACATCTGGGCTCGAAGGTCGAGCGGCCACAATTGGAACTCAAGGGTTTCAAGCGGGTGAGAATCGAGGCCGGGGCTGAGCGGGATGTAACGCTGGAACTGAAGCCTCGCGACCTGGCCTACTGGGACGCTGCTGCTCACCTTTGGCGCGTGGAAAAGGAACAGGTGCGTGTGCTGGCGGGCGGGTCGAGCGACAAGCTGCCCGTTCAGGCGTTAGTCGATGTCGATTCGAGTGGGGAGTTTAAGCCGTAGCCGCCCAGGCGGGTAAGAAATGGTGCGCCCGGAGAGAGTCGAACTCCCGACCTACTGATTCGTAGTCAGTCGCTCTATCCAACTGAGCTACGGGCGCACACATGCGGCTTCAAGCGAAACCATCAATAGATTATCAGGGTTTTTCGAGCGGCGCAAACACCTTCCCACGAGTTCGGCCGATGGCCAGCCCGCGGATCTTTGATCAGATCGCAGCAGGCGATTGCGCCTCAGGCGGCAGAATCGACGGCAGGGCATGAGGGGCTTCGGGTGCAAGCTCAAGGCCGGCTTCTCTAACCAGCTTGGTTACAGCGGCGGCGTTGAGCCGCGTGGCGTCGTATTCGATGCGCAGGGTGCGGGCGGCGTGGTCGAAGCTGAGGCGGCGGATGCCGTAGACATCTTTGGCGCGGGCCAGTGCAAGAGCCGCTTGCTCCGTGGGCGGCCCGGCATACGACAGCACAATCTCTACCGTGGTCATAGGGGAATGATAACAAGGCGGCAAGCCCTGAAGCGCGATCTACGCGCTACAGGCTCTTGAGGTAGGCGCGAACCTCGGGGCTTGACCAGTCCTGGGCGCCGATGAACTTGCGCCGAATCACGCCTTGGCGGTCGATGACATAGGTCTCGGGCCAGGCCTCTGAGCGGTAAAGCTTGGCTGCGGTTTGGCCGGGATCGCGGACAGTGATCAGGTCAACGTGACGCCGGGCGATGAAGCGGCTGTAAGCATCGGGGTCTTCGTCGATGCTGATGGCGAGGACGGCCAGGTCGGGCTGGTCGTGGTGCAGATCCAAGAGCGAGGGCATCTCAACAACACAAGGCTCGCACCAGGTAGCCCAGAAGTTGAGCAGCACCACCCGGCCCCGGTAGCTGGCCAAATGGACTGAGGCGGTTCCGTCGGATACGGTGAAGTCGGGAGCAACCTGGCCGGTTTGGGCGGGATGCGCGCCGCGATCGCAGGCGGGCAAGAGCGCCAACGGCAACAGCAATATCGATGTGAGTAAACGAGGGGACCGCACATCCTTATAATACGGAGCGAAAGGCCGCAACGAAAAGGTGACGCGCCATGGGAGAGGAAAGGCCGGCCGCAAAGGGGATCACTGGCGGTAGAGGATACGTACCGGTGCTGGGGCTTTCCGGCGAGCCGGGCAACCAGGTTGCAGTGCCGGGACAGCGGGGTTGGGCCGTCGGGACCGTCTACGACCAGCCCGAGCCCGAGGAACTTATCGAGCTGACTGTCGTAGTTCCCGCGCGCAACGAAGAGGACTGCCTGAGCGAATGCCTCCGGTCGCTCGTGAGCCAGTCGCAGGGCATCTTTGAACTGGCCAAGGACTGGGAATTGATTGTGGTGGACGACCACTCCACCGACCGGACGCTAAAGATCGCGAGCGGATTTGCCGGGGTCACGGTGATGCAGGCGGGCGAGCTGGAGCCGGGGTGGACCGGCAAGGCGAATGCCATCTGGACGGCGGCCCGCAAGGCGCGGGGGCGGTGGCTGCTGTTCACCGATGCGGACACGATCCACGAGACGGGGAACCTGCGCCGGGCGATCCACGAGGCTCAACGTCATAAGGCGGGGATGCTTAGCTATTCGCCGCGACAGATTGTCAGCGGATTGGCGCAGCGGTCGCTGATGCCGCTGGTCTTCAGCGAGCTAGCGCTTGCCTATCCGCCGGCCAAGGTCTCTGACCCGAATGCACGGATCGCTGCGGCCAATGGGCAATTCCTGCTGGTTGATAGAGAGGCTTACAGGCGCATCGGCGGGCACCCCAGCGTTGCAGACAAGGTGCTGGAGGACGTGGAACTCGCCTTTCTGGCCAAGCGGCGCAAGGTGGGGCTGCGCTTCCGCTATGCCGAAGATGCGGTGGTCACGCGCATGTACCGAACGACTCCGGCGATGATTGAGGGCTGGACCAAGAACCTGGCGCTGCTCTTCGACAACGCATTGGTGTTGGCAGTGTGGCGCGCGCTCGACTTTCTGCTGCTGGCTGGGCTACCGGTGCTGGCTGTCGAGCTATGGGACGCCCGCCTGGCAGCGCATTCGCTCGAATGGCTGGGCGCGGGGTGGGCGCTGGCAATTTTGTGGGTGCGGACGCTGTTCCGGTTCTACGCGCGGGTGGCCAAGTCCAACTTTCCTTTTGCGGACTGCGCCCTGGCGCCGATGGGTCTGCCGCTATTTGTCTGGCTGCTCTACCGAAGCTGGTTCCAGCATCGAATCCTGAAGCAGGTGAGCTGGAAGGGCAGAAGCTACTCGGGATAAAAAGAGTTCTATAAACCCCTCTCCAGCCTAGCCAATTCCTATCGTCCGGTGGTAGTGTTCTGACGTGCAACACTCGGCGCGCACCGCCCGGTGAGACGTCCATTCTGCTCGCTCATCGGGATTCCCTGAAATCGGTTTGAAGCGCTTCCTTCCGCATCTCCGCTTCAGCGCGACCGGTTGCCTCAGAGGTTCAACTATGGCTACCCTTACCATCGACCCGCTGGTCAGCCGCAGGACGGCTGACTTTGTTTCTCAAGATCACCGCATGTACATCGATGGCCGCTTCGTCACAGCGGCGTCAGGCAAGACCTTTCCCGTTTACAACCCGGCGACGGGCGACGTGATTGCTCATGTGCCCGAGGCGGAAGAGGAAGACGTGAATCATGCTGTGCTGGCAGCGCGGCGCGCCTTCGACGATGGGCCATGGACGCGCATGTCGCCCTCCGAGCGCGGCCGGCTGTTGTGGAAGCTGGGCGACCTGCTGGAACAGAATCTGAATGAATTTGCCGAGATTGAGTCTGTCGACAATGGCAAGCCGTACTCAGTAGCCCGGGTGGCGGATGTGCCGCTGGCGGTGGACATGTTCCGCTACATGGCCGGGTGGGCAACCAAGATCTCGGGGACGACTCTGCCCCTCTCGGCCGGGTACGACTTCCACTCGTACACCATGCGCGAGCCCATCGGGGTGGTTGCACAGATCATCCCATGGAACTTTCCGCTGCTGATGGCTGCCTGGAAGCTGGCTCCGGCCCTGGCCTGCGGCTGCACCGTCATCCTGAAGGTTGCGGAGCAGACGCCGCTATCCGGGTTGCGGCTTGCCCAACTGTTCGACGAAGCGGGGTTCCCGGCAGGCGTGGTCAACATCCTCACCGGATTCGGCGAAGGCGCCGGAGCGCCTCTGGCGGCCCACGATCTGGTGGACAAAGTCGCATTCACGGGTTCGACCGAAGTGGGCAAGCTCATCGTCAAGGCTGCTGCCGGGAATCTCAAGAAGGTGAGCCTTGAACTGGGCGGGAAGTCGCCGGTGATCGTCTTCCCGGATGCCGGTATCGAACAGGCAATTGCAGGGACCGCCGGCGCGATCTTCTTCAACCACGGGCAGTGCTGCTGCGCCGGGTCGCGCCTTTATGTGCACGAGAAGGTGTTCGATCAGGTTGTGGAGGGCGTGAGCAACGTGGCCGCCGATATCAAGCTGGCGTCGGGCCTCGATCCCGCTTGCCAGATGGGGCCGCTGGTGAGCGACGAGCAGTACCGCAAGGTGGTCGGCTACATCGAATCCGGCATCGCTGAGGGCGCGCATGTCGCCGCCGGCGGCACTGTTTCAGGCGTCGAGCGCGGCTACTTTGTGCGGCCAACCGTTCTGACCAACACCAACCCAGGAATGAAGGTGGTGCAGGAAGAGATCTTTGGGCCTGTTGTGTGCGCGGTGCCATTCTCCGACGACGATCTGGACCGGATTGTGAAGCGCGCCAACGACACGATTTTCGGACTGGCGGCGTCGGTGTGGACGCAGAATCTGAGTACGGCTCACAAGGTAGCCCGCGGCCTGCGCGCTGGAACCGTGTGGGTGAACTGCCACAACGTCTTTGACGCTTCTCTGCCCTTTGGCGGATACCGACAGTCCGGCTGGGGAAGAGAAATGGGCGAGGAAGTCCTGCACAACTACACCGAAGTCAAGGCGGTTACTGTCGCTCTTTGATCTTCAAACGCCAGCCGGGGCGGGCAGATACGTTGCTCAGCGCCTGCCCGCCGGGCCGCGCCCGGTTCCACGGGCTGCCGCGAGCGGCCGGTCGCCGCTTTCTGCGGAACCGCTGTTGCCCAAAGAATTACCTGCAAGGTTTTGAAAATAAATAAAGGGGGGTGGGGGGTATTTATTTTCTGGTTAACAGATGGTACGGACCGGTCATATCCCTGTCAGATTGGACCTGGAACGCACCCGTCATCCGGGGTGGCGACGGCGAAGTGGCGCGTGGCGTTTCTGCCCGGTGGAGGCTTCACACCCCTGCCTATTGATAGTGTGCGCCAACGGAGGATAATTATCGGCAAGCACCTGGAGTGCGGCAGACGCGGGCGCGGATCGCGCTTGCGATAAGCCGACTTCGCGATACTCATCGATCGAATATTCCTTTGTCGTAGTAGCCAAAACAGAGGTATTTCACTGTTTCTCTCCTCCTCTCTCCGGGTGGGAGCCAGCGCAGAGCCTTCCGCTGGCTCGTTGCGGTTGCGGGGTCCCCGGCGAGCGGCCTTTGCTCGCTGGGGTGAAGGGACAGGTCTTCGTCCGTGGGTTTCTTCATCCCATGGTCAAGACGGTTACTCTTCCGAAGTCGCGGCGGGTGAGACTATTCCGTTGCTTTCTCCGGAGCCGGGAAGAAAAGAAGCTCGCGCACCTCGCCGGCCACATCGCAGGCGATGGCGCCCTTCTTCGCCCATGCCAGCGCCTCGTCGATATCGGCGCATTCCAGTATCCAAAATCCGCCCATGTGCTCCTTGGTCTCGGTGTACGGCCCGTCGGTGACGAGCACTTTGCCGTCGGGCTGGGCCCGCAGCGTCTTCGCGTTGGCGGGCGGGGCAATGCCGCAGGCGAACTTCCTCACGCCGGCAGCAATCATTTCGCGGTTGAGCGCGTGAATCTCTTCCATCATCGCTTCGGTTACGGTGGACGGGTCGAAGTCGTCGGGCATGTAGTTACAAACCAGATACTGTGGCATAACGTCTCCTTGTTTTCTGTAACGGTCTTCGGGCGGGCCGGTTGCCCTGCCTTCACGATATAGTCGAACGGCCGCACCGGAATTCGACAAGTCGCGCAAGGAAGTTTTTCTTCTGACCAGGAATCTGTGAAAAGCTCGGTATCGCGGGGATGGCACGAGGGGCCGCTCCCGTTGTAATGCTGCTAACGAACACCTCAATTCTTTACTTCTGATAGAATGTAAAGAAAGAGGTGTGTCGTCTCATGGAAGCTACGCTCAGTAGTAAAGGGCAGGCAACGATCCCCAAA
>Ga0302278_10004442_pt1 | contig 14485 bp, 16 predicted proteins | sample III_Bog_N3_2_FD_194543 | JGI IMG/M metagenome (GOLD analysis project Ga0302278, IMG submission 194543) | Peat permafrost microbial communities from Stordalen Mire near Abisko, Sweden - III_Bog_N3_2 | ecosystem: Environmental > Terrestrial > Soil > Wetlands > Peat | place: Sweden: Abisko... | reverse complement strand
CCTCTTCCCCTCTCCCAACCCTCAGCCGCCTCCGGCCCTACTCCCTGCTCCCTACTCCCTATTCCCTGTTTTTTTCATTCTCCCCCTTATCTCCTTAATGATCTGCAATCATTTCCCGAAAAATGGTGCGCTGTACCTTCACGGTGTCCAAAATCCGGTAACCTACAGCTCACCATTTTGCAACTCCGAATGAAGGCGCCGCACTACAATCGTTTCGTGCTCCCTGATGCCCAACGCGACCTGCTCGAAGTAGTCCTGGTCTCCCCGCGTAACCCCTTGAATATAGGAGCTGCGGCGCGCGCCATGGCCAACTTCGGCCTTCATCGCCTTTCGGTTGTCGCCCCTTTTGACCCCACCTGGCGCGAGGCACGCTCCGCCATCGGTGCGCCTGACATTCTCTTAAACGCCGTGGAATCAGTGACTCTGGCCGAGGCAGTCGTCAACTGCACCCTCATCGTCGGCACCGGAACCCTCACCTATCGCAAGCCCGAACAGCCTGTCATCCAACTCCCCGAACTGGCCCCTCTGATCAGCCAGGAACTCGCCCGTAGCGGCCGCGTGGCCATGGTCTTCGGCTCTGAAAAACATGGACTTACGCGCGAAGACCTCTCCTGGTGCCACATCCTGGTCGAGATCCCCACCGACCCTCAACAGCCCTCGATGAACCTGGGCCAGGCCGTCGCTGTCTGCCTCTACGAGCTCACCCGTCACGTCGAATCCGCGCCAACAACCCCTTTACCTTCAGTCACTTCCGCTGCAACATCCGGCCGTCTTGATCTGCTGGCCGGGGTCATTGAAGAGGCCATGCAGGCCGCCGGCTACTCGCCGCGCGCCATGCAGCCGGCCAACCGACACGACCTCCGCCTGCTTCTCCGCCGTCTCTCGCTCTCCGCGCACGACACGCGCCGCATCCTCGGCCTCTTCCGCCGCATCCTATGGCGGCTCAATCACTTAGGACGCTAGCACATTTCTGTTCGACGGCGGGAGCGGAGCTCTGTTAGAGTGTCGCTCAAAGGCTCCTCCATGTTCATAGCTCACGCTCGGCCTAATTCCATTTCTTTGCCTCGTCTTGTCGCCGCTGCCTGCTGCGCCGTTTTGGCATTGGCGATTTCCTCGCCTGCACAGCAGTCCGAGCAACCCGATACGAATCAACAACCTATGCCCATTGCGGCCCCGCAAGCTCCGTCAACTCCAGCCCCACCGCCCGCGGAGATGCCAGCCCAGCCGCAGATGGCCGCGCCGGAGATCACCGGCGGCATTTCAGAGGCAGAACTCAAGCAATTGCTGGTGGGCAAGGCTCTCTATCTGCGCGACGGCTACCTGGACAACTCCCTTAGTTTCAATGAGTACGGCCACCTCATCGGGCACTCGCCACAAGGCTCCTACACACTCAGCGCCATCCAGATCGACAAGGTGCGCCTCACCAAGCATAAGGTCACGTTGGAAGGCGCTCGCTATGGCCTGCACTTCCTCGGCCAGATGCCCTCCGAGGACACCTCCAGCGCTTTTGACCGGGTGCGCATCACCCCCAACAAGAAAGTGCTCAAAATCACCATCGACCGGGAGATGGTGGTGAAGCCCAAAAAGGAAAAAGAAGCCAAGGGCGTCAAGGAACCCACAACAGGCAAGGAAGAAAACGATAAAGGCAGTAAATTCTGGCACTTGAAGCGAGCCGGAGCGCCAGCCACCGAGCAGGCGCAACCGGCTCCGCCGTCGGCGGCGCCCGAACTGAGCGAAGCTGACCAGCTCAAAGCCTCCATCGCCGCCACGCCCGAAGCAGAACGCCCGGCCGACCCCAAAAGCGTGACCACCACCATCTCGCCGGCGCACGCCACGAAGGTGTTTAAGGACGCACTCGATCAGGTTTTTGCTCAGGGACTCGACGAGCGTCTGATGGCCAGCCTGCCCGACTTCTGGAAGCTCTACTACCAGGCGGTGGCGGCCAAGGCAGACTACCGGCCCAATGACCCGTCCATCCTCCGCCAGAATACAGTGGACCAGAAGGCGCGCCTGCTGACCACCTTCGAGCCTGATTCGAATGAATTCGCCCAGGCCCATGGTGTAGCGGGCATGGCGCAATATCATGCCGTTGTCGGCCCCGATGGCAAGGTGGGCGAAGTCGCCATCAGCCGGCCCATCGGCTTCGGGTTGGACGAAAACGCGGTTGCAGCCATCAGAAAAGCCAGCTTTCAGCCAGCAATCAAAGACGGCAAGCCGGTCGCGGTGATGCTCAACCTGGATGTGCCCTTCCGGATTTTTTCCAAGATGACCAACGTGCGCCCCCAACCAGAGCCGGCGGAAAAACCAGCCGAACCGGTGCTGCCCGGTCCGTATAGTGTGCCGAGGCCGTAAGACAAATCTTCCCTTGCGCCGGCTTCGCAGCCATCCCACTGCCCTACGGCCTTCCGTTTCCACCGCACGCGATCAGGATTCCGCCTGTCGAATGATCTCTTCGAGCTTGGGTTTATGCTTGGTGGCGCGGCCGGTGCGCGGCTCGGTATCGATTACCCGCGCAGGTTTGGGCTGGCCCACGCGCTCGCGGGCATTGGCCTTGACGGCCTTGGTGGCGGAAAATTTCCCTGGCTTGCGTTTCGTCATGGCAAGTATGAGTATGAAGGAAGTCCTGCCGGAGTGGAAGTGCCGGAGTCCATATTTTGCCGGGATGGAGAGCTGGAAAACCATGGAAGAGCGTGATTTTTTCAACGAAACAACCGAACAGCGCGCTCACACGCTGACCTGCCCCAAGTGCGGCCAGCCGGGCGAGTACAAGGTGACCTGGGTGGTGCGGCGCAAGCGGGCGCAACTGCCCCGTGGAGCCGATGAGCGGGACCGCGCCAAGTTCGCCAAGGCGCAGTCTTACATGGTAAGGCGCGATGAAAAACTGTCTTGCGCTAACATCCGCTGCCGCAAGCCCTTCGAGATCAGTTCGTTGCAGTCGGTGGCGTTTTTGGCGGATTGAGCTGCGACATCAGTCCCCCACGGCCGTATTCGCATTCGCCGACACTCATACTTTGAGGAGGAACCATGAACACTTTCGCAATTTTCGCTCCCAAGCGGCTGGCCGCGCTATTGAGCCTCGCAGCCTTGCTGTGGACCGTACCTGCACTCTACGCGCAGGAACTCAAGCCCATCCAGTTGCCCAAGCCGCAGGTGACCGGCGGCATGCCGTTGATGCAGGCTCTGGCCGAGCGCCAGACCACGCGCGCCTTTCAGGACAAGCCGCTCCCACTGCAAACCCTCTCGAATTTGCTATGGGCAGCCTTTGGCGTCAACCGGCCCCGCGAAGTGAAGCCGGGACTGGGCCGCACGGCGCCCTCGGCCATGAACAAGCAGGAAGTTGGGCTTTATGTGGTCCTTGTCCAGGGCGCCTACGTCTACGAGGCCGAAACCAACCTTCTGCATCCCGTGGCGGCGGGCGACATGCGCGCCAAGATGGGCGCGCCACCCGCTGGACAGGCCGCCGTCACACTGGTTTATGTGGCTGATTCCAAGCTCAGCTATGCGCAGGTTGACGTGGGTTTTATCGGCCAGAACGTCTACTTGTTTGCGGCCTCCGAGGGGCTGAACGCTTGGTTCTACGCCCTCCACGGGCAACAAGACGCAACAGCCGTGGGCGCGGCGCTGAAGCTGCCTGAAGGGAAAAGTCCGCTGTATGGGCAGTCGGTCGGCTATCCGCCGAAATAGCGCGGGCATCCGTCGAAACCTGCTACTGGCAAGTTCGCGGCAACTTGTGTTTGAATCGAGAGAGTGGCAGCCGGGCGAGGAGGTCATCCAGTATTGCCCGGATGCAAGATATATCAACAGGAGAACCCGCATGGCAAATCCCCTGCTTCCCCCCGCAGAGCTGCACCTGACCCCCGACCAGGTGGAGGCGCTGGACAAACGGCGCGACTTGGGCCACACGTTGCTGGTTATCGCCGGACAGTTTGCGGCCATCGCAATGATTCTGCTTCTTTGGGTTGGTCAGGATCTGAGCTATTCGCCGGGCTGGGCTCATCCCATGGCATATTACTTCGCCGTTGCGCTGGTTGTTATCGCCGTCTGCGGCATTGCCGGTTTTCTTCTCCGCCGGGGCACGCCGCGAATCGACTGAGCCCGAGCCCGAGTTGCTTCTGGAGCCTGAAACTTTTTCCCCTGACCTGCGCGACGGAGCCGTCATTGTGGAACTGGCCGCATCTGGTTTTCGTACAATAAAAGACAAGCAAGCACGGCATTGTATCGGCTGGCCGATTTTTCTTAAGCCCTCCCGCTCTGTGGTGCGCATTGGCGGCTGAGGTGTTCTGATAGAGAATGAGGATAGCTCCTCTCCCCCGAGAAAACGTGACCGGCGTAATGTGCGCGGTGGCGCAACGGCATTTTTCCGCCGTAAAAAATCGAAGTCTGTAAGAATTGCTAATTCACTCGTGACACTGGGCCCTAGAATGACGAAAAAGACGGCAAACCGCATCCCGCTCGACGACCTACTCGTATTCCACCAGGTAGCGCGTTCGCTCACTTCGAGCTTTGACCTGGACACGATTCTGCGCACCATCATGGAACACATGGAGCGGTTCGTCGAGGCGGAGCTATGGACGCTGCTGATGTTGGATGAATCGTGCCAGGAGCTCTACTATGCGATTGCCGCAGGCCGGGAAGAGGCGTCGCTGCGCGGCTTGAGAGTGAAGGTGGGCGAAGGTGTGGCTGGTTGGGTAGTGGAGCACGGCGAGACGCTGCTGGTTCCCGAGGCCCAGAACGATCCGCGCGTCAAGCAGGAGCACGGCGCCAAGCCGATTACTGTTCGCTCGGTCATCGCTCTTCCCCTGCGCGGGCGCAAGGGGACGCACGGCGTCATCGAAATCTTCAACCCCCGCGCCGAGCAGCTCACCGATTACACCATCGCCTTTCTGCACATTCTGGCAGATCACGCGGCCATCGCCATCGAGAATGCTAACGACGTAGCCCGCATTCAGCAGTTGACCATCACCGACGACTGCACAAAACTTTACAACGTCCGCCATCTCTACGAGGTGCTGGGAAGGGAGTTGGAGCGATGCGGGCGGCTGGAGCTGCCGGTGAGCATGGCCTTCCTCGACCTGGACCATTTCAAGCTGGTGAACGACGAGCACGGCCACCTGGTGGGTAGCGAACTGCTGGCCGGCGTTGGCGACCGGCTGCGGGAGTTGAGCCGCAAAGAGGACTGGTGCTTCCGCTACGGCGGCGACGAATTTGCCATTCTGATGCCAGAGATCGGCGCGGCAACCGCGATGACGCAAGCCACCGCGCTGCTCAGAGCGCTGAAGGAGACCGAATTCCAAATGCAGAACGGCTTGAAGTTGCGCGTCGACGCGAGCGTGGGCTTGGCCACCGCGCCCAACGACGGCTCAACCGTTCACGCCGTAATCGGCGCCGCCGACATCCGCATGTACTGGGTAAAAGCCAATGGGCGAGGCGCGGTAAAGGGAGCGTAGGTCCCGCGCTTCTATTTCAGCTCTCTTCTTCGACCGGCGGCTTTTCCGTGATGTTGTTTTCGGCCAGGCGCTCAAGCTGATTACGCCAATTCAGCGACTCGACAAAGCTGCGCGATTCGCGCCAGCCGGCCTCGACAATGACGTGCAACTCCAGATAGACGCGCGTGCCAAGCAGTGATTCAATCTGGCGGCGGGCGCCGGTGCCGATCTCTTTCAGCTTGGAACCGCCTTTGCCAATCAGAATGGCTTTTTGCCCTTCGCGCTCGCAATAGATTGCCGCGGCAATGCGGGTGAGCGGGAGGCGTGCGGGAGCCTGATTCTTTTTTCGCGGCGGAGCGGGCGGCTCGGCCTCTTCGAAGCGTTCGATGACCACAGCAGAAGCGTAAGGAACCTCTTCGCCCGTCTCAACCAGGATGCTCTCGCGAATCAGCTCGGCGACCATGAAGCGCTGCGGCTGGTCGGTGTACTGGTCCTTGGGGTAGTAGCGCTCGCCCACAGGCAGCGCCTCGACGATCTTGCGGATCAGCAGGTCCAAGCCGTCGCGCTTGCGGGCGCTGACGGGAATCACCTGCGCAAATCCGAAGTGGCGGGTGAGCGTGTCGATCAGCGGCAGAAGCTGGTCCTTGGCGACGAGATCGATCTTGGTGAGCACGAGGAAGACCGGGCAGTCGAGCTTGCGAATGAGGCCGAAGAGGAACTCGTCCTCGCTGGCCCAATTGGTGCGCTCGTGTTTGGGCTCCGTTGAGGGTTCTGCGGCGGCTTCCAGTTGCACACGACGCGTGGCATCCATCAACACAAGGACTACGTCGCGGGTTTCGAGGGCCTCGTAAACCTCTTGCAACATGCGGCGGTCGAGATGCGAACCTGGCTTGTGGACGCCGGGGGTATCGACAAAGACGATCTGCGCCGCCGGGTGCACACCTTTATGCGCAGGCACCTCGACCACCCCGGCGATGCGATTGCGGGTGGTTTGCGGCTTGGCGGAGACGATGGCCACCTTTTCGCCTGTGAGGGCGTTGAGCAGCGTGCTTTTGCCGACGTTGGGCCGGCCCAGAATGGCGACAAATCCGGATTTCAAAGGAAAGCGCTCCTGACTTCTATTATCACGGATAAGCGGCTTAGGCGTTGATACAGGCTGCTCATGATTTATGAAGGCACAAGCGAGTATACCCGATTGAAATAATTCCGATTGAGGTTTCCCAAGTCTCAAAAACTAGACTTGGGAAACCTGGAAGCCGAAAAGAGCTAGTTGATGGGAGTCGCCGTGATCTCGCAACTCGTAAAATCCCAAGTAGCGTTTGAACTGTACAGCGAGACATGGATCGTGCCTTGACTGTTGGAAGTAACAAGATAGGCGAACTCATTGTTCCCGAAGACTCCTGTAAAGGTTTCATCGCCGTGCGAGATACCATCGGCTAAGCTGTTCGAGACCATGAACTGAGGCGCGCTACTCCCAGCGAACACTTGGATGGAGAGCATATATGCGGTGTTGGGAATTGCGTCAATGTCGAAGAATAGGCTGTTTGCGTATCCGGAATAAAACATAAGCAGGTTTTCGCCGGGAGATGCTTCCGCAGGAGTATATGCCACCGCCTTGACCAAGCCCTTCGTATACATCATTTGCGGAGTGAGGGTGGCGGATGTTGGCGCGGACTGAGCAGCACCCGTATTCGTTACCTTGACCCCTGCCAGGCGCGGAATTGTCTTATAGGTCTTTACCACAGTGGACAGAAGCTGTTTCTTGTCATTCGCGGTGATGGGCTTGCCGGTGTGCAGAAGAACCGGCTTTGTGGCTGAAACTACAATGGAACCCTTTTGCTTCTTCAGTAAATCCTGAAGGGTAGGATTCTGGGCGAAGGCCGGAGTGACGAGCGCAACGGTCACGAGCAATGCGGTGAGAGCTTTCATGAATGATTTCTCCTCCAAAATGAAACTGCCGAATTATAGCGCCTTCGACTAGCTACTGGGCAGATAAAAGCGCGGCTGCAGCCGGCGGAAAGACGCGCAGGCGCTCGACACGACGGTCGGTGGAGGCGACGACCTCCATGCGGAGGCCCGCCTCTTCCAGGACAACCACTTCTCCGGCGAGAGGGATGCGGCCCTCGATCTCGCTGACCAGGCCGCCGAGCGTGGTGGCTTCGTAGGCCTCGCCGAGATCGCTCAGGCTAGCCTGTTCGCCGAAGAGTTCAGGCAGCCGGTCGACGGGAAAGTTGCCCGTGACCAGCCAGACGCCGTGTGGCTCACGCTGCGGCTCCGCATCTACTTCGTGCTCATCATGGATTTCGCCGACGATCTCTTCGAGCAAGTCCTCGATAGTGACCAGGCCGGAGACGCCGCCATACTCGTCAATCACGATGCGCATGTGCTGCTTTTCGCGTTGCATCTCGCGCAGCAGCTCGTAGACGCGCTTGGTTTCAGGGACGAAGACCGCCGGGCGCTGAAGGCTGGCCACGGCGCGTGCGCGGGCTTCGGCGTCGGAGACTTGCAGCAGGTCGTGAGCGAAGGCGATTCCGGTGATGCTGTCGATGGAGCCGGAGTAAACCGGCACGCGTGAGTAACTGTGCTCGCGCAGCAGAACGAGGAAGGCTTCGAGGGTGATGTTCGCGGGCACGGCAAAGATCGCAGGCCGCGGAGTCATCACCTCGCGCACCAGCTTGTCGCCGAATTCGACGGCGGAGCGAACCAGCTCGCGGTCGCTCTCTTCCAGAATGCCCTCCTCTTCGCCAGCTTCGAGCAGAGCCTCGACATCGTCGGCTGTCTCCTCTTCGGGAGTTGCCTGCTCCTCGGCCAACGAGGCCACGGAGAAGAAGAAGCGGACAAAGACGGTGATGGGCGTCATAAGCCAGAGCAGCAAACGAATGGGCCAGACGAATTTGGCCACCCAGCGTCCGCGAGTGCGGTTGAAAAGCATCGTGGGCAGAAGCTGGTTGCAGAAGACCACCACCAGCACCAGAACGAGAATGGCCTGGGCAATCTCAGCAGGAGTTGGGCGGGCGAGATGCGGTGCGCGATCGAAGAGGACCGCTCCGAAGCCCAGCGCGATAAGACCCAGGGAAAGCTGCTGCAGAACCGCTGCGCAAAGACCAGCGTGCTCGCGGGTGAGGCCAAGCTGCGGCTCAACGAACTCCTCCCATGCGTCGAGGTTCTCCTCGATCTCGCGGGTAAGGATTTTGCCGAACTCAGAGTAGACGCGGCTGATGTAGGAGGCCAGCGTCTCAATCAGGACCAGCAAGACGATGAGGAAGATGAAGAGCGGGGTCATGGATTCTTCACCTTTGCAGCGCGCTCGATGAGGCCTTGCGGGAGGCCCAGCTTGGCGCGGAGCAGGCGTTCGCGGCGGGCCATTTTGCCGTTGTCGGATTCGTGGTCGTGGCCGGCGAGATGAAGTAGTCCGTGAAGGATAAGGACTTTGATTTCCGTCGAGAGCGAGTGATTCTGCTCGACGGCCTGCTTTCGCGCCGTGGGAACGGAGACGGCCAGGTCGCCGGCGATTTTTTCCGCGCCAATGCCTTCAGCTGGGAACGACAACACGTCGGTGGCTTTGTTTTTGCCGCGAAATTGGCGGTTGAGCTTGCGAATCGCCGCGTCGGTGGTGAGCAAAACCGTGACTTGACCCTTGAGGCGGACGGTTTTCTGAGCCTCGGCAAGGAAGCGACTCAACGTGCGAGTAGAGGGCAGGCGGAGATTTTTGTTGGGGACGGGGTCGACCGTCCTCTTCGCTGAAGTTGCCTTCGGCGCGGGGTGGGGTTCCAGGTCTGGGTCGAGAAGGATCATCTTACTCGGGGCCGTTGTGCGCGGCTCCGGTAGTTCTCATTCTACGCGGGTTCGACCTATCCCACCCTTATGGCAGAATTACAAGACGCCGGTTCTTCGACTCTCCTTCGCTTTCCACCCCAGCGACGAAGACCTGTCGCCGGGGGCCCCGGTGCGCTCAGGGTCACTCAGGATGGCAGTCGCGAGGGTGAGGCACCCAGATGTGTTGAACCTGACTCTCACAAAACAGGCGAAGAAACGGAGAAATTGACCCCGGGGGGGAGGGTATCATTTTGCGGCTGATTTTCGAGTTAACCCCTTTTTACTGAGAGTGGTATGGGCAACCTGGGCGGCGTAAAGAAGCCTGGCGCCGTCAGGACCATCGATTGCGCCGATGAGCATTCCCTGGGCTACGCAGGCGATAAAATTGCAGATGTTTTCCTCTCCGGTTAGCGGAGGCAACGCATGGCGGTAGGCAATGCCACTTTCATGCGAGTTATAGATATCGCTTCTGCCCGCCTTCTCTGCAATTTTATAAGCGCGTGTCCAAGCATTCATGCAATGTGCGATGGCACGGTTTTCCAAGGCAGCAATGGGTTCGCTAGCCTCGTCATGGGCGAGGGCAGATTCGTTGGCTTCATTCATACGGGTTTCCTTGGGGGACTTGGTTTCAGACACTTTTCACTATTGTGCGCGTGAAAGGCATAATTATCTGCAACCACCTGCGGTGGGGCCAAACGCTCGCTATTCGCTCGCATGGGGTTCTTGGTCTCCCTGCCGGAGAGATTCCACGCGTCACCCGTTGACGGGCGAATCTACGAATCATCGCGAGTGACCTCTGAAGCCCGACCTGCTTCTTATCAACAAAAAACGGACGATTTTCCATTGCGGCTGGTGCGTATCGGTTCTCACGGCGAAGTTTTCTAGCGGAAGAAGGACGGTCGAGGTTCGTGGTCTCCCCGGTCCCCAAAAGCGAGGGACCAGGGGCACCCGCTGCCAACAGGGGCTGGATGTCTGAAAAATATTCTCCCCCGGCGGATCAGGAAAGGTGTTTTTACTTGACATCCCCTTTTATAGAACCCGCCAAATAATTATCACCTCAGAGACTCGCATTGACGCTATACTATCTTGCGAGGCCCAACTTATGCCTTTTCTTTCAGATACATCAATCCGTCTGCGACTTGATCAAACAGATGCGAATGAGCGCATTGTTATAGAACCTCCTCCAGCCAAATTACAACTCGGACCATGCTCGATTGATCTGACCTTATCAACGCAGTTTGCTAGATTCCGACGCTTTCCTTTGTTGTGAGGTGGTCCCGGTAGTTCGGACAGTTTTTGCCTTTTTCCTAAGTGGAAGTTCTTGTTCTTCGGTTCAGGCTGCCATTGCTTCTGGCAGGCGGTTGAAGTATACCTGATCGGGCGTGAGCGCTCCCAGGCTGGAGTGAGGTCGGATGGAGTTGTAGAACTCCAGGTAGCGGCCGATGGAAGTTCTGGCCTCGGCGACCGAGGCATAGGCGTGCAGGTAGACCTCCTCGTACTTGATCGATTTCCAGATGCGTTCGACGAAGACGTTGTCGCGCCAGCGACCGCGACCGTCCATGCTGATCCTGATGCCTTCTTTCTTTAGCCGCCCGGTAAAGGCTTCGCTCGAGAACTGACTGCCCTGATCGGTGTTGAAGACTTCTGGTTTTTCATTCTTGGAAAGGGCCTCTTCCAGCGCCTCGACGCAGAAGGAGGTTTCCATCGTGATCGACAGCTTCCAAGCAAGAACTCTGCGGCTGAACCAATCGACCACTGCGGCCAGATAGACGAATCCGCGCGCCATCGGAATGTAAGTGATGTCCATGGCCCAGACCTGGTTGGGCCGCGTGATGGCCAGGCCGCGCAGCAGGTAGGGATAGATGCGGTGCCCTGGCGCCGGTTTCGAGGTGTTGGGCCGGCGATAGATGGCCTCCACGCCCATTCTTCTCATCAGCGTTTTGATATGCCGGCGACCAACTTCCAAGCCCTGTTGGCGAAGCAGATCGCGCAGCATCCGGCTGCCGGCGAAGGGATAGTTCAGGTGCAGCTCGTCGATCTGGCGCATCAGCCACAAGTCCTCGGCGGAGACCGGGTGCGGCTCATAGTAGACCGTGCTGCGGCTGATTTGAAGAATCTCGGCTTGTTGCGTGATGGGAAGATCGTGCTCGGGGTCAATCATCGCTTTACGCTCAGCAATCCCGCCTTGGTGAGCGCCCCTTCTAAAAAATCGTTCTCCAGGGTCAACTGGCCGATCTTGGCGTGCAGGGTCTTTACGTCCACCAACTCTTGAGCCGGAGCAGCCTTGGCTTCTCCGAAGACGCCCGCCGCGCCCTCCAGAAGCTGGCTCTTCCACTGCGTGATCTGGTTGGCATGCACGTCAAATTGCTCGGCCAGTTCGGAAAGTGTCTTCTCGCCCTTGAGCGCGGTCAAGGCCACCTTCGCCTTGAATACCGCCGTGTGGTTCCTGCGAGGTCGTCTGCTCATCGGTTCTCCTCTTCTCAGCCATCTTAGGCTGTGGAAGAACAGAACCTCCACCTAAACCCCTGTCCGATTTTGCGGAACCGGCTCTCTTGGTGCGACATATCATCCCAGCCATGGCGCGCAATAAAACAACCTGACGAAATCTAAACTGAGAGACTCCCGACGGCCCACTGCTGATGAAAAAAGGCTCCCCAAGGGGAGCCTCTCAGAATGCAGTTGCGGATACAGTAGGAAAAGGCCAACTTATGGTTGTACCTTTAAATGTCACTTGCCAAACACTCCTGGTGCTTTGGAATGAATGGCGGGGACGACGAGACTCGAACTCGCGACCTCTGCCGTGACAGGGCAGCGCTCTAACCAACTGAGCTACGTCCCCTGATGAAGCTTGTATACCAGACATGAATCAGTGTATCAGAAACAACGGGCCTTGGCAGGTCTCCAGCCACACCCCGCCATCACTCCGGCCACACGGCGCGATTGCCCCGGCCGCCGGGAATGAACCCCATATCCACGGATATGCCCCGCACGCACTGCAGCAGGTGATTGGCGATTGAGGGCAGTTTCTGCGCCGTCACACGGAAAGATGGCCCGGAGACGCTCACCGCCGCCACCGGCAGCCGCTGCGCATCCAGCACCGGCACGGCGATGCAGCGCAGGCCCTCCTCGAACTCCTCGTCGTCCACGGCATAGCCGCGGCGGCGCGTCTTCTCAATCTCCGCGCGCAGCGCCTCAACCGTTGAGATGGTGCGATTCGTATACCTCTCAAAACGAAGATGGCCCAGAATATCGGTAATCCGTTCCTCGGGCAGGTACGCCAGCATCGCTTTGCCCACCGATGTACAGTGCACCGGGTTGCTGGCGCCGATGCGGGTAATCATGCGCACCGAGCGCGCCGGCTCTATCTTGTCGATATAAATCACATGCGTGCCCTCCAGTATGCACAGGTGCGCCGTCTCCTCGGTCTCGGCAACCAGGCGCCTGAGGTGAGGTTGTGCGCGTTCGCGCAGATCATATTGCTCGATAGCGCGATTGCCTAAATCAAATAGCCTCAACCCCAGGCGGAATTTGCCGCCCACGGTGCGCTCCACCATGCGGTGCTTCTCCAGCACCATTAGGAATCTGTGCGCTGTGCTCTTGTGCAGTTGCAGCGATGAGGCAACCTGCGCCAGCCCCAGTGGCGTATCGCTCTCTCCCAGTAAATCCAGCACTGCAAATGCCCGGTCCAAAGCCTGAACTTTGTAGGTGCCTTGCGGGGTTGCTTCTCGCATAATGGTCCTCTATCGCGCAAAATGATTCATCTCAAATTTTAATAATACTGGGATGACGTGTCAATATATGGTACGAAACTTCCGGGATAGTCTTCCCCCTCAAGAAGATGCACTTTGCGCATTTGCGAGGCGTGCCTCCCCAGCAAACAAATTCTCAAAAGACGCTAATGCAGTTCTCCCTGCTGCCGATAACTCAAATGAGCCGTTGTTAAGTTTCCGAGGGACTGCTAGTTTCCGTCTCCCTGGAATACGCCACTAGGAGCAGCCATTTCTCCATGTCTACCGCTATCCAGATTCCCGATCCCCTGATGAGCGCAGGCGCCTTGTCCATTGCGGTTATCAGCCCAGACGAGCAACGCCGTAACGACGCAACAATCGCTTTGGGAGAATGTCAGACCGGACCCATCCGGGAGTTCATTTCCTACCCTCCCAACCTCAACGATGTGTCGCGGATGCTGGGAAATAACTTCGACATCATCTTCGTTGACCTGGACAGCGACCCGGAGTATGCACTCGAACTGGTGGAGAACATTTGCACCCTTGGCCTGGCAACCGCCATCGTCTATTCGGCGCAGGCCGACCCTGATTTGCTGGTCCGCTGCATGCGCGCCGGCGCGCGCGAGTATCTCATGCTGCCTTTCGATAAGGAAGAAATAGCCGAGGCTCTGGTTAGGGCATCGACCCTGCGTTCGATGGTTCGCCCATCGAAAAAGACAAACGGCAGGCTGCTTGTGTTTCTCAGCGCCAAAGGCGGTTCTGGAGCCACTACGCTGGCCTGCAATTATGCAGTTTCGCTGGCCCAGGAATCCCAGCAAAAAACCCTGTTGATTGACCTCAATCTGCCTTTGGGAGACGTAGCAATCAATCTCGGAATCAAGGCTCAATACTCGATTGTCAGTGCGTTTCAGAATACCAGCCGGCTCGATTCGCATTTCCTTTCAGGCTTGCTGGTGCAGCATAGCTCCGGGCTATTTGTGCTCGCGGCGCCGAGTGAATTGGCGCCCACGTTTGTCTCCGCGGACGCCATTGACAAGCTGCTGCAAGTGGCCTGCCAGGGCTTCGATTATGTGGTGGTAGACGCGGGTTCGAGACTCGACTTGCAGCGCAAACATCTCTTCGATGAATCCGCCACCATCTACCTGATCACGCAGGCCGGTATTCCTGAACTGCGCAACTCGCATCGCCTGATTGCGCAGCTCTCCTCCGAAGGCAGCCCCAAACTAGAAATCGTGATTAACCGCTACGACCCTCGCTCCCTGGAAATTGATGAAGAGCATATTACCAAGGCTCTTACCCGGCCGGCGCAATGGAAGATCCCAAATAACTACGCCGCTGTGCGCCGAATGCAGAATACAGCTACCCCTTTCACCGAAGAAGATTCGCCGATTTCACGGGCAATCCAGCAGATGACCCGATCGGTTTGCGGACAACCGCTCATTCCTGAAAAGAAAAAGAAGTTTAGCTTCTTCGGGTGAGGGTGCGGTATCTGGAAACGGAAACAGCTCTCTACTA
>Ga0302278_10004435_pt1 | contig 14503 bp, 11 predicted proteins | sample III_Bog_N3_2_FD_194543 | JGI IMG/M metagenome (GOLD analysis project Ga0302278, IMG submission 194543) | Peat permafrost microbial communities from Stordalen Mire near Abisko, Sweden - III_Bog_N3_2 | ecosystem: Environmental > Terrestrial > Soil > Wetlands > Peat | place: Sweden: Abisko... | reverse complement strand
CGGCCAGGAAAAAGTGGACGAATCCAGCGACGCGAAGATGCGGAGCGAAGAACTGGAACACTCGCAGATTCTTCAAACCCTGCACATGCTGACGGATCGGTATGGTCCGCGTGTCACCGGCACCCCGAATCACGAAATGGCGGCTAAGTGGGCTGTCGCGGAAATGACGAAATGGGGCATGAAAAACGGCCATCTGGAACCGTGGGACTTCGGGCATCCAGGCTGGCTCAATGAAACGGCCGACGGCCACATCGTCGCGCCCGTAAAGCAGAACCTGAAATTCGAAGTGCTCGCGTGGACCCCTTCGACCAATGGCATCGTTAATGGTAACGTTATCCAGCTCGAACCGCCGCAGGGGCCCATGCCCCCGGCGCAACCTGCTGACGCCGGCGGCCGTGCGGGACGCGGCGGTGGTGGCGGACGCGGCGGCCCTCAGCGCCTCGGCCCGCTCAAGACCGAAATGGCCCAGTGGATCGCCGCCAACAAAGATAAGGTGAATGGAAAAATCGTCTTCGTCGGCAAAGCGGCCATCGTCCCGGTCAACTTCGATCCCCCTGCCAAACGCCAGGCCGACGATGTCGTGAAGCGCCAGTACGACCCGGCTAATCCCAACGGCGGCAGAGGCGGACGCGGCGGAGCAGGCGGCGGGCGCGGCGCGGCCGAACCCGATCCCGCGCGCTACACCGCCGTTGAAGTCAACGAACAGATCGACGCCATGCTGGTGGCCAATCGCGCACTGCTGCGCGTGAACGACGCGGCCCGCGGCGAAGGCATCATCGTCGCCCAGCAGCATCGCGGTTACGACCCGGCCACCGCCGTTCCCACCGTTATTCTGCGCAACGACGATTACGGCCGCATCGAGCGCCTCGTCGCCGACGGCGAAAACGTCACCCTGCGATTCGACATCGTCAACCACATCTACCCCGAAGGCAAGACCAGCTACAACGCCATCGCCGAAATTCCTGGCACCGATAAGGCCGACGAGATCGTGATGCTCGGCGGGCATCTCGACTCATGGCACGGCGGCACCGGCGCCACTGACAACGCCATCGGCTGCGCCATCATGATGGAAGCGGCGCGCCTCATCGAAGCCGCCGGACTCAAACCCCGCCGCACCATCCGCGTCGCTCTGTGGTCTGGCGAGGAGGAGGGACTGCTCGGCTCGCTCGCCTACGTGAAACAGCATTTCGGTACGGCGGAAGATCCGAAGCCGGAGTGGTTCAAGCTGGACGCGTATCTGAATGTCGACACGGGTACCGGCCGCATTCGTGGCGCGGGCGTCTTCGGTCCCCCGGAAGCGGCCGCGGTGATCCGGCCCGTGCTGAAGCAGTTCGAAGAATGGGGCGTGGGCGGCGCATCGTCCACCAGCAGCCGGGCGGTGGGAGGGACTGACAGCACGTCGTTCAATAACGCAGGACTGCCCGGAATCGGCATGTCGCAGGACCCGATCGAGTACAACACTATGACGCACCACACCAATCTCGACACCTACGAGCGCATCGTGCCCGACGACGTGAAGAAGGACGCGGCGATCGTTGCGGCGCAGATCTGGCACCTGGCCAACCGCGACGAAATGCTCCCGCGTTTTCCGAAGGACAAGATGCCGGCGCCGGTACCCGTCCGCGCATTTTAACCCGAAAGGCGGTGGCGTCCCGCCCGCGAACAGTACGTGAAACTCCGGCGGACACATCTAGGGTCGGGGCTTCGGCCGCCGTCAGGCCTCCGCGTGGCGCGGAGCCTGGCGTGACGCGGAGCCTGGCGTGCCGGCGGTGCTCACTCTCCTCCTCTAAAATGGGCGAGCGGTTTAGACGATCGACGAATCGGAGAGTCCCATGGCGGTGGATGCAGCGCTGAGGCCCATCCGGTTTCCCGCGAAGGCTTGAGACCATCGTGCCCGCTCGATTCGAAAGACGGCCACATCGTCATAAAGGGCCGGCGCGAGGGCACCGGCCTCGACTGGTTCCACCGCATTTACAAGGGCCGCGTCGAACCTGGCGGGTAAGGATTTCGGAATCGAAGAAGAGCTTGCGGACCCGGCGGCCGATATAAACTAAGGGGAAACGAATATGTGCGATCAGGATCATTTCGAAAAGGACCGGCAGGATTACGAGGCGCAGGGACTCGTGACACGTAAGCAATTCGGCGTTATGTTGAGTGCAGGGATAGCTATGATGTTGCCTCAGGTTGCCGACGCCGTTACCGTGACCGAATCGGACGTGAATATAACGACTCCGGACGGCACCGCGGACTGTTACTTTGTGCATCCGGCAAGCGGCACCGCTCCGGGTGTTCTCGTGTGGCCGGACATCTTCGGGTTGCGGCCGGCCTTCCGCCAGATGGGCAGAAGGCTCGCCGAATCGGGTTATTCCGTGCTTGTGGTGAACCCTTTTTACCGCACCAGCAGGGCTCCCACTGCGGAGGCCGGAGCCGCAACACCCATCCCGAAACTGATGCCCCTTGCCCAGAGTCTGAATGAGAAGACGCACATGACCGACGCCAAGGCGTTCGTCGCGTGGCTGGACGGGCAGGCGTCGGTTGCGAAGAACCGCAGGATGGGCACGCAAGGTTATTGCATGGGCGGCCCGATGGCGTTTCGTACCGCGGCCGCGGTACCCGATCGCGTCGGAGCGGTCGGCTCATTTCACGGCGGCGGGCTCGTCACGCAGATGCCCAATAGCCCCCATCTCCAGGCGGCACAGAGCAAGGCACAATTCCTCGTCGCGATTGCCGCCAGCGACGATATGAAGACGCCCACCGATAAGGACGTTCTCAAAGAAACGTTTGCCAAGGCGAACCTGCCGGCCGAGATCGAAGTCTACACCGGCACGGCGCACGGCTGGTGTCCTCCGGATTCGCAGGTCTACAACGAACCACTGGCCGAGAAGGCATGGAGCCGCCTGCTCGCGCTCTACCAGAAAGCCTTGGCCTGAGCGGCGTTAGCTGAGCTTCGGCCCCTTGCCCGGCAAAGCCGCCGGATTTTCCTGCACGCGCTCCTTATATTTCCCGCGCATGCCGGACCCCAGCGCGACCGCGCTCTCACCATAGCGGTCGCGCAACTTATCCGCCGCCTCCAGCGCCTGGCGCCAACGCTCCGCCCGCCCGCCATCCATCAGGTTCAACTGCCCCGCCACATCCTCAAAGCCCGACGCATGAATGCCGATCAACCGCACCGCCTGCCTGCGGTCCCAGTTCGCATGCAGCAGCCTCCGCGACTCCTCGATCAGATCGATATCGAGCTGCGTAGGCGCGGGCAGCGAATGCGCCCGCGTGATCGTTGAGAAATCGGAATAGCGTAGCTTAAGCTGAATCGTCCGCGCATGCAGCCCATGCTCACGAAGGCGCCGCGCCACCTTCTCGGAAAGGTGCGTCAGCGTGGCCTCCAGCTGCACCGCGTCGCGCGTGTCTTCGTTGAACGTATGCTCGTGGCTCACTGACTTCGGATCGCTGTGGTCGCCGATGGCCGAATCGAACCACCCGCCCGCATCGAGACCCAGAGACTTGCCCGCCAACGCGAGGCCCCACTTGCCGAAGCGCGTCTCCAGATCTTTTTCCGAAAGCGCCGCAAGATCACCCACGCGGCGAATACCGATCGCCTGCAGATTGCGCTCCGTCACCTTGCCCACTCCCGGTATCCGGCGCACTTCAAGCGGCGCGAGGAAGCGCGCTTCCACACCGGGCAGCACGTGCAGAATGCCGTTGCGCTTGGCCTGGTCGGAGGCGATCTTCGCCACCAGCCGCGACGTCGCAATCCCGATGGAACAGTTTAGCTGCGTCGACGCCTTCATGGCCTCATGGAGTTGGTGCGCGGCGCGCAGCGGCGGCCCGAGGAGCCGCTCCGTGCCGGTCATGTCCAGGTAGGCTTCGTCGATGGAGGCCATTTCGACCAGAGGCGAAAAGTTGTTGAGCACTTCGAAAACGCGCCCGGAATATTCGCGATAACGCTCGTGGTGGCCTTCGACGAAGATCGCGTGCGGGCAGTGTTTGTAAGCGGTGCGCAGCGGCATCGCCGAATGCACGCCGAATTTGCGCGCTTCGTAGGAGGCGGCGGATACCACGCCGCGCTCGTCATGCTTTCCGCCCACGACGACAGCCTTGCCAATCAGCGACGGATCGAACAGTTCTTCCACCGACACAAAAAACGCGTCCATGTCGACGTGGAAAACGGTTTTCACGATATCCCCCGTAATTTGAATTGTATGTCCGCAACGTGGATCTATCGCCCGATCGGATGAATGCCATTGAAGCAATGCGCAGCGTCCGACCCGGCTATTGTCCGCACCAGTAAAGATCGTTCCGTACACGACGATCCTCGTCGACAATCCTGGACTTACGAGTTCTCGCAGACTAACACGCGGGGAATACCGGCCAGATCCGGCAGCACCCGCACGCCGTTCCAGTTGCGCACCAAATCCGCCACCGCCTCCGCCAAACCGAACCCCAGTTCCAGCGCCAGCAATCCGCCGGGCTTCAAGACCCGACGCGCTTCCGGAACCAACCGTTCATACACGGCCATTCCGGATACGCCCGCGAACAATGCAAGGTGCGGCTCAAAACCGCGCACTTCCCGTTGCATTCCAGGTAAGTCGGCGAGCGGTACATAAGGCGGATTCGACACAACCACATCCGCCACCCCATCCCCGAATGCAGCCAGCAAATCGCCTTCGATGCAATCCACGCGGGCACAATGAACCGCCGCGTTATGCCGAGCCACCCTCAGCGCCTCCGCCGAAAGATCAACACCAAACACACGGCCACCCCGTCCCTCAAGCGCCAGCGTAACCGCGATACACCCCGAGCCGGTTCCCACATCGATCAAGGTACCGAGTTTGGGCCGCCGCTCCAGCACCGCCTCAACCAGCAGTTCCGTCTCCGGACGCGGAATCAAAACATCCGGCGTAACCCGAAAGTCCCGGCCGTAAAACTCCTGCCGCCGCGTAATGTACTGAGTTGGCTTCCCCTTGATCCGCTCGTCCAGATACCGGCCGTAGTGGATCCATTCCACCTCCCGAAGCTCCTGCTCCGGATGCGCGAAGAAGTAGACCCGCTCGCGATGCATCGCATACGCCAGCAGAACCTCGGCATTCAGCCGCGGCTCAGCCACACCCGCGCGGGCCAGGAGTTCCGTGCCCTGCAGGATCGCCGTGCGGATGTTCAGAAACCCGGGAATCTAAGCCGCCGCGCCTTCTTTTTGCAGCTTTTCGGCCTGATAGTGCGATGTGAGCGCATCTACAATCGCATCCAGACGCCCATCCATCACGAGGTCCAGCTGATGCAGCGTCAGCCCGATCCGGTGATCCGTCAGGCGGTTCTGCGGAAAGTTGTAGGTGCGGATCTTCTCGCTGCGGTCGCCCGTTCCCACCATGCTCTTGCGCTCCGCACCGATCGCCGCCTGCTGCTTCTCAAGCTCAATCTCATACAGCCGCGAACGCAGCACGCGCAGCGCTTTGGCCTTATTCTTGATCTGCGATTTCTCGTCCTGGCACGACACAATCACGCCCGTCGGCAAATGCGTCAGACGAATCGCCGAATAAGTCGTATTGACCGACTGCCCGCCCGGACCCGACGAGCAAAACGTATCGACGCGGATGTCCTTCTCTTCGACCTTGATCTCCACATCGTCCGCTTCCGGCAGCACCGCCACCGTAATCGCCGACGTGTGCACACGACCCTGCTGTTCCGTTGCCGGAACCCGCTGCACCCGATGCACGCCGCTCTCATACTTCAGCCGGCTGTAAACCCGGTCGCCGCTGACAAGCGCCAGCACTTCCTTCAAACCGCCCACCGCCGACTCGCTCGACGACGTCACTTCCACCTTCCACCGCTGCGCTTCCGCATACCGCGTGTACATGCGGAAAACCTCGTAGGCGAACAGCGTGGCCTCGTCGCCACCCGTACCGGCGCGGATTTCGAGGACCACGTCCTTCTCGTCGTTGGGGTCTTTCGGCAGCAGCAGAACCTTCAGATCCTGCTCAATCTGAATCAGTTCCGGCTCAAGCCGCAGCACTTCCATTTCAGCCAGTTCCTTCAGATCCGGATCGGACTCGGTCAGCATGGCCTTCGCCTGCTCCAGCTGCCCCGCATCCTGTTTGTACTGGCGATACTTCGCGACGATGTCGGACAGATCGCTGTGAGCTTTCGATACCTTCCGATACTGGTCCCCGTCGCTGATGACCTCAGGGTCCGCCATCTGCGCGTTCAGTTCTTCGAAATGCTTCTCGATCTGGTCGAGTTTCTTCGCGTATTGCATGACTTCAGGCCTTTCGAATCAGGCGATGACGAGTTCCCCGTCCTGCCGGGCTTCGAGCGCCATCGCGCCATCGAGCGCCTGAATGGCCACTTCAGCCTGCCGATCGGAAGGCGGCTGGGTGGTGATCCGCTGTATCCACAATCCGGGTGCCGTGAGCAGCGCCATGAACGAGCCGCGCCGTCTGGCGGCGAAGCGGATCAGCTCATAGCTCAGACCCGTAAGCACCGGCAGCATCACGATGCGCAACGCCAGTTTCGCCGCGAATCCCTGCACCGGAATCAGGATGTAGCAGATCATCGACATCAGCATGATCACGAACATGAAACTCGTACCGCAGCGCGGATGGTAGGTGGTGAACTGCTGCGCGTTATCCACGGTAACCGGCTTGCCGGATTCGAAATTGAACACAACCTTGTGCTCCGCGCCGTGATATTCGAACGTACGCCGGATATCTTTCGAGCGGCACAGCAGTAGCAGGAATCCGATAAACAGAGCGATGCGGATCACTCCATCCACCACATTGAAAAGAATCTGGCCTTTCAGAACGGGAGCCCAGTTGGAGAGGTATTCGGTGAGCTTCAGAGGCAGCAATTTGTAAAGAAGTATGAAAAAGATGACTGAAAAGGCGATCTGCGAAACCATCACCCACTTCGGCATTTCCTTCTTTTCGTCCGTGGACCCGTCGTCCATCGCGGCATTAGCCGAAAACGTCAGCGCCTTCATACCGAGCGACATCGCCTGCCCCAGCACACCCAGCCCGCGCAGCACCGGCCACTTGAAACAGGGATATTTTTCCGACATCCGCGCGATCGGCATGTCCTCTTTGACGATGTCCCCATTGGGTTTACGCACCGCCACACAATAGCTGTGCGGAGCGCGCATCATCACGCCTTCCATGACGGCCTGGCCGCCGACAAGCGTCTCCTCACCACTCTCGAGAATGGGGAGCATCTGGACATGAGCGAAGAACCTGAGAAAATTGCGGACAGACAATCGGAGACCTCTAACCTTCTATTATACGTGCGCAGGAGGGGTCGGCGACCGCGCCCCTGCCGTACTTCTTTTAGATGCGTAACGGTACCGGCTTGTTTCCACGCCACTGTATACTTCAAGGTGATTTCATGAAAACCGGACTACTTGTCATCGCGCTGGCCCTGGCGCTCGCGCTTCCCGGATTGCCGCAGACACCCGCTGCCGACGGTCTGGTTTCGCCGGAAGTCCATGCGGACCGGACAGTTACCTTCCGGGTGCGCGCCCCCAAAACCGCCGAAGTAACCTTGTACGGCGACTGGATGCCCGTCGGCAAGCCTGAAGCGATGAAGAAGTCCGACGACGGTATCTGGTCGATTACGACCGCGCCGCTTGAAGCCAACGGCCACCTTTATTGGTTCAATCTCGACGGCGTCGCCGTCGCGGATCCTGTCAACCCGATTATTAAGCTGCGCCAGCGCACCTCCGCCAGCCTGGTGGAAGTTCCCGCCGCCACGCCGCAAGCCTGGGATCTGCGCGACGTGCCGCACGGAACCGTAGTCACCGAATGGCAGAAATCCGCCGTTCTCAACCGGACAGAGCGCATCGTTCTCTACCTCCCGCCTGGCTATGAAAAGTCTTCCGCCAAATATCCGGTGCTTTACCTGGTTCACGGCAGCGGCGACACGCCCGATTCATGGACCAACGCCGGACACGCCAATCTGATCCTCGATAACCTCATCGCGGACGGGAAGGCTAAGCCGATGATTGTCGTTATGCCTGCGGGTCACGCCGTGCCGTTTGGCGCCGGTCGTGGCGGCCCCGTCAACAACAACGACCTCTTTGAGCAATACCTGACGAAGGAAGTCATCCCCACCATTGAAACGAAGTACCGCGTCGCGGCAGGTCCGCGCAACCGTGCACTCGCCGGTCTTTCGATGGGCGGCGGCCACACCATCTACACCGGCTTCAAGCATGCGGATATGTTCAGCGCACTCGGGATCTTCAGCCCCGGCCTGCCGCGCGATTTCGACGTGAAGTCGTTCCATCCAAAAATCGGGCTGATCTGGATTTCCTGTGGCGATATCGACACAACCGTACAGTACCCGCGTATCAAAACCTGGGCTGAATCGCTCGAAAAGGACGGCATCCACGAGAAGTTCACCACCTACCCCGGCGCGCATACATGGCCGGTATGGCGCATGAGCCTCGCGGAATTCGCGCCGCTTCTGTTTAAGAACGGGAAATAGGCGCGTGACCGCAAGAGTCTGGCACGGCTACACGTTGCCCGAGCATGCCGGCGCGTATGAAGCGATGCTTAAACCGGAGCTTCTGCCCGGAATTTCGAAGGCCGCAGGCTACAAAGGCAGCTATCTTCTGCGCCGAGCGATCGGCGACGAGATTGAATTCATCACGATCATGCTCTGGGAATCGATTGACGCGATTCGCGCGGTAGCCGGGCCCGACTACGAGACTGCCGTCATTCCCGAGGAGCGGCGCAAATATTTATCGAGGTACGACGCGAAATCGGCTCATTACGAGATCGCCTCCATCCACGGACTGGGAGTTTTATGAAGCTTGCGATTGCACTACTTTCCACAGCTGCTCTCTGTTTCGGCCAAAGCGACCGCGCCGAAGCACAGCGCAACCCGTTCGCGGGCAACGCCCAGGCGATTGCCGCCGGCCGCACCTTATACAACCAGGCCTGCGTTGCCTGTCACGGTGCCGACGGACGGGGCGACCGCGGCCCCTCGCTGGTCAGCGGTACTCTGACCCACGGCAATGCCGACGGCGAGGTTTTCATCACCATTCGCAGCGGTGTGCGCGGTTCTCAGATGCCCGCCTTCGCGCAATTCTCCACCGAACAGACCTGGCAGATTATTTCTTACATCCGCAGCCTCGGCGGCGGCGTCACAACGACAAATACTTCAGGTGCGGAGACCATCGCGGGCGACGCCCTTGCCGGCAAGGCCGTGTTCGACGGCAAGGGCGGATGCCTGAGTTGCCATATGGTCGACGGCGTCGGTAAGTCGGTCGGCCCGGACCTTTCGTCCGCAGGAAAATCGGCTGCGCAGCAACTCTCAGCCAAAATCGCAAACCCCAACGCGGCTCCGGCCGGCGCGGGTGGGCGTGGCGGACGCGGCGGTGGACGCGGCGGTCCGCAGCGCCCCGCAACCGTGATCGCGAAGACCGCCGACGGCCATGAATACCGCGGCGTCCAGAAGGGTGTCGACTCTTTCACCGTGCAGTTGGTCGATACCAACGGCGTCTTCCATTCCTTCGAAAAGGCTAAGCTCGCCGATCTGAAAATCGAACCAAAGTCGCTCATGCCGGACGACTATTCCACGCGGCTCTCTTCGGGCGAGATGCAGAACGTCGTGGCTTATCTGAAATCCCTCACGGGCAACGATGTGAGCAAGCTCGCGGCAGGCCCCGGCCTTACCTGGGACCGCATCCGCAACGCTGAAAAGGAACCGCAGAACTACCTCACCTACTGGGGCGACCTCGGCGGGAAGCACTACTCGTCGCTGAAGCAGATCGATACCGCCAACGTGAAGAACCTTCAGGCCAAGTGGGCGGTGCAGATGCCCGGCGATGGCATTGTGGAAGCCGTACCGCTGGTCGTGGACGGCATCATGTACACCACGGGACCGGTGGGCGGAACTTCGGTCGTGCTCGCGCTCGATGCCAAGACCGGCCATCAGATCTGGCGCTATCAGCGCAAGCAGAAGGTCACGAATCCCTACGAGATCAACCGCGTCAACCGCGGCGTCACCATCCTCGGAAACCGCCTGTTCTATGGCACGCTTGATGCCGCGCTTGTGGCGCTCGACGCGCGCACCGGCGCATTCCTCTGGGAAACGCAGGTGGCCGATACGATGCTGGGCTTCAGCATCACATCGCCGCCGCTCGCCGTGAAAGACAAGATCATCACCGGCATCACGGGCGGAGAATTCGGCGTGCGCGCTTTCATCGACGCCTACGATCCCGCGACCGGCAAACGCCTGTGGCGCTGGAACACCGTGCCCGGCCCCGGCGAACCCGGTCACGAAACCTGGGAAGGCGACAGCTGGCAGCGCGCGGGCGCTCCCTCATGGCTCACCGGCAGTTACGACCCCGATCTGAACACGCTCTACTGGGCCATCGGTAACCCCGGCCCCGATATTAACGGCGACGTGCGCAAAGGCGATAACCTCTATAGCTGCAGCGTGGTGGCCATGGACCCCGACACCGGCAAGCTCAAGTGGCATTACCAGTTCACGCCCAACGATACGCACGACTGGGATTCCACCGAAGACATGGTACTGGTGGACCGCATGTGGCACGGCCAGCAGCGCAAACTGCTGCTGCATGCCGACCGCAACGGCGTCTTCTATGTCCTCGACCGCGCCACGGGTAAGTTCCTCTCGGGCTCGCCGTTCGTACGTGCCACGTGGGTCAAAGGCTGGGATGCCGATGGCAGACCGATCACGACTGAGAACTGGCGCGCCAATCCGGAAGGGACCACGGTGTATCCGTCGCTCGGCGGCGGGTCGAATTTCCAGGATCCGTCTTACAGCCTGCAGACCGGCTGGATGTACTTCATGTATTACGACGGGCCGGGGCGTTATTCGATCGGCCCCGCACCGTTCGAGCCGGGCAAGCAGTATCAGGGACGCGGTACGGGCGGCGGCTTTGGCGCGCCGGCGGCGGACGGGCAGGCGCCTCCCTCGCAGGGCGTGATGGCGTTCGACCCCGAAACGGGCAAGGCGCAGTGGAAATTCGAACTGTCGCGCAACGCGCTGCAGCCAGGCGTACTCTCGACGGCGGGAGGCCTGGTTTTCGCCGCCTCGGCGGAGGGGAACTTCATGGCGCTCGATGCGAAAACCGGCAAGGAACTGTGGAGGTTCGCAGCCGGGGCGGAAGTGCCGTCGTCGCCGATGAGCTATTCGGTGGACGGCAGGCAGTACGTGTCGGTGTCGTCGGCGAACGTACTGTATACGTTTGCGCTGCCGGAATAGGCGTCGCGCTGTCGGAGCGCTATGCTGGAAGATGGGTATGACTGTGTGGCTGCAATTCGAGGGAATACGGTGCTTCTCGACGCCGCAGTCCGCCCGTATCCGGCCTCTTACGATTCTTGTAGGTGAAAATAGTTCGGGAAAGTCGACGTTTCTGGCGTTGTGCCAGATTGCATCGGCGCTAGCGGGGGGCACCAAAGAGCTTCCTTTTAATCAAGCGCCCTTCTTGCTCGGGGCGTACGATCAGATTGCATCTTGGCGAGGCGGCCGGGCTGGACGAGCTAAGTCCTTCTCGGTTGGCCTCAGCATGACCGAGGATCGACGCGGTGGCACATTTGTCGCCGAATTCTTCCCGGAAGCTGGACAGCCTTCTCTATGTAAATGGTCCCTCCGGAAAGGCAACACGCACCTTAACGGAACATTCAACCGCCCGGACACGGCGTCTTTTCTTGAAACCCATCGCGGGACAATGATCCTCCCCGACTTCGCGATCTTTCATCCGATGTTCCTGGGCATCCCGTTTAAATACTGGTACCCGGATGGAGAGGCAAGCGCACTTGAGCGGTTGCTCTCGGGTGCCGAACATAAGGAATTGGAGATCGCGTGGGAGCTTTTCCGTACGTCGTTCGGAACAGGGACTTACGCGCTGGCTCCCATTCGATCGAGTCCCCAACGGACTTACGACCCCGTCAGCGCTATAGCGAAACCCGAAGGTTCACATGTGCCGATGCTCTTGGCCAGTATGTTGGATTCCGAGCGCGCCGCACTCTGGTCGGCTATGCGGGAGTTCGGATTTGGTTCAGGTCTGTTCGACCAAATTGAGGTCAACCGCAAAGGCAGAAAAGAAAGCGATCCATTCCAAATAGGAATCAGGAGCGGCGGCCCTTCCGTCAATCTGGTAGACGTAGGATACGGCGTCAGCCAAGTCCTGCCAATCATCGTCGATGCGCTGCAAGGTGCCGCGTCAAATCAGACGCTCCTGCTTCAACAACCCGAAGTTCACCTCCACCCGCGCGCGCAAGCTGAACTGGGAAGCTTCTTTGTCCGGCTAGCGAATAAAAAGCGGCGCTTTATCGTCGAAACTCACAGCGACTATCTCGTTGACCGCGTCCGCAGAGAAGTGCGTGAAGGGCGGCTTCGCCCCGACGACGTTTCCCTTCTCTATTTCGAGCGGGGACAGCACGGGTCTACAGTCCACAATCTCGATTTGGATAAGGGCGGAAGCATCGAGAATCCGCCGGAGAGCTATCGTCAGTTCTTCCTTGATGAAGAACGGCAGTTACTGGGCGTCTGACGTGTGCCTCATCGTGGACGCCAATGTCGCGAAGGAGTTCCTCGCCAAGCCGGGAGCGATTACGGAATGGCTGCTCGGCTCCAGGGGCAGGCCGCGACTGGTCGCAGCCGGGAAGCTCAAAGACGAACTTTTCAAGCTGGAGAGCGTAAGGCGCGTGCTCGTGCAACTGGAACGTGCGGGCAGACTGAGGTCGATAGACGATTCGGCGCTTTCACGAGATGTGAAGACGTTGACCGCGGAAGGGTTCTGCCAGTCGAACGACCATCACGTACTTGCGCTCGCCCGTGTCAGCGGCGCGAGAACCTTGGCTACTCTGGACCAGCCGTTATCGAACGACTTTGGAAACGCCGCGATTATTTCCAAGCCTCGCGGAAAAGTTTATCGAGACCACGAAATGCATGAACATTTACTCTGCCATACAACTTCCTGTGGGGTGAAGCCGCGCCCGCCACGCCGCCGGAAATAGCGGTGGCAGAACATATCAAAGGCCCAGCGGCTCCCAAACCGAGCGAAGGTCCAGCGTAAAACCCGCGACGGGACCTTCGCCCGCTACGAATTCAATTCCCTCCTGCAATTCCGGCTCGCGGCCGGAACGGTGAACTTCGACACTGCGAGTCTGGGGGTCGATCAGCCATCCGAGTTGCGCACCGTTCTCAACATATTCCCGCATCTTCCGGCGCAGAGTCCCAGGGCGGTCCGACTGCGAGCGCAACTCAACCACGAAGGCGGGGCAAAGACGCCAGTATCCCTCAAGACTCTCCCGCGCCAGTTTACGGACCTCGCTCTTCAGCGTCCACGAAGCATCCGGCGACCGCCTCGCTCCGTTCGGAAGTACGAATCCGCCCGAGGAGTCCACGACCACGCCCCGGCCATCCTGAGCCTCCCAACGGCTCAACTGACTCACAATTTCCTGATTCTGCAAGCCCGTCACAGTGAAGGTTGGTGGCATGACGACGAGTTCTCCCTCAGCGGTCACTTCGAAAAACAGATCGGGGTGTTCCGAGCAGAACTCCGCGAACTGCGCATCTGTCATGGGAGGCGCCGTCAGAGTCGCGGGCAGGAAAACTTCGTCGATCGCCAACAGCATAGGTTTATTCTAACCGGATCGCGAAACGCCGCATCCATATCATTAACTACCGCCATCCCCGCCTCATGCAATCGCCCCGAATCCGCGCCCTGAACAACGCACCCTTCCGCCCCGAGGCCCGCTACGTCCTCTACTGGTCCCAGATGAACCGCCGCGTGGACACCAACCACGCCTTCGCACACGCCGCCGACCTCGCCAATGAGCACAATCTCCCGCTCCTGGTTTACGAAGGCCTGACCTGCACCTACAAAGCCGCCAACGACCGCATCCACACCTTCATGCTCGAAGCGGTTCCGGAAACCGCCGCATCGCTGAAGCGTCTCCCTGCCGGCTACTTCTTCTACCTCCGCCCTCGCAAAGACAGTCCGAACGACCTCCTCTACCGCCTCGCCGAACACGCGCTCTGCGTAGTCACCGACGACTATCCCGCCTTCATCGCCGCCGCTCACAACCACAGCGTTCCGGGCAAAATCGGGGTCGCTTATATAGCGGTCGATTCCAGTTGCATCGTGCCCATGAGCCTCCACGAAAAGCGGGCCTACGGGGCATACACGATCCGCCCGAAAATCCACCGCGAACTGCCGAACTACCTGAAACCCGTGCCGCCGTTTCATCTGAACAGACGCTGGAGCGACGACCTGCTTCCGGCCGGTCTCAAGGATCTGCGCACCGAAGTCACCCGAACCGGCATCCCCGCGCTCGTCGCAGCCTGCGAAATCGACCATTCCATAAAACCGTCAATCTCCTTCACCGGCTCGCCGTCTCAGGCGCGCAAACACCTTGAAGTCTTTCTCGAAACCAAACTTTCGCGTTACGCCCGCGAAAGCAACCAACCCTCGAAGCACGCAACCAGCGACCTCAGCCCCTATCTCCACTTCGGCCAGATCTCCTCACTCGAAGTCGCGCTC
>Ga0302278_10004426_pt1 | contig 14516 bp, 9 predicted proteins | sample III_Bog_N3_2_FD_194543 | JGI IMG/M metagenome (GOLD analysis project Ga0302278, IMG submission 194543) | Peat permafrost microbial communities from Stordalen Mire near Abisko, Sweden - III_Bog_N3_2 | ecosystem: Environmental > Terrestrial > Soil > Wetlands > Peat | place: Sweden: Abisko... | reverse complement strand
CACGCAGTCAATCTCAACTTTGCAATCGACCGCCATACTCGAGACGACGCAGGCGCGGGCGGGAGGATTTGCCCCGAAGTACTCTCGAAAAACTGCATTGAATGCGCCAAAATCGCGAGAATCCTCGAGCCACACGCCGCACCGCACAACGTGCTCTGGCGTGTAGCCCGCCTCTGTCAGCACTGCAATCAAGTTCAGGATCGCTTGCCGAGCCTGCACGGTGATGTTGCCTGTTACCAACTGGCCATCCAGCATCGGCACCTGGCCCGATGCATAGAGCCAGCCATTTGCTTCCACAGCTCGAGCGATCGGAACAGCCTCGCCATGTCCAGCGGTTCCTTCTTTTGTGCAGTAACGCTTCAGTGCCATCATTAGCTCCTCTTTGATTTGTTGAAAGTGATTCGCGATACGGAATGATCTGCTATGCCTCGCGTCAGCGAGACAATTCTGCTCGACATTAGAAATAGGTCTCTACCAGGTCGACAACCTGATACTGCTTGTTGATGACCGGAATGGTACGCCACCTGTCAAACGTAAGACATGGATGAGAGATATCAAAGCCGATCATGTCGCCCACGCGAATGTCGTCATCCGGCGCAATCTGAAGGTAAGCATGCTGGTCCATCAACTTGGTAACGACCCAGTGTCGGGGCGCCAGCTTTGGCATTTGCATACCCGGCCGGAAATGCAAAGCAGGGAAGGGAAGACCCAGATCAAAAGAAGCGTCCCGTTTGCCGATTCCGACAACTGCCCTTGACTGCTCCGGAACGGATTGAACGTAGGCCCAAACCTTGAGCGCCGGTTGAAGCCCTCCATACATCTGCTTTGCAACGCTGTTTCGTTCAAGCACCTTCGCCTGAGCCTCGCGATAGAACCCGGCATCGTGAGTGAGGTAACAACCGGGCCGAAGGACGATATCGACGGGCTCTTGGAAATCGGCTTTCGTGAAGACGTCCGCGACCACGTCAAACCATGCTGAGCCGGCGCCTGACAGCAGCGGTGGTTTGCGCTCAAACCGATTGGCCGCAAGCAGGCTCTTCGTGATGTCGACCGCCTTTTCCAGAAATACTCTGATTTCCGATTCCTCAGCGAGAATGCCCTCATAGAGCTCGACTCCAGACAAGAGGATCGAACCCTTCCACTGGTCGAGCGCGCCGAGCACCGCTTTCATTTGTTCATCATTGCGTACGCCGCAACGCCCTCCGGCAGAGCCAACTTCAAGCAACACCCGCAGGCTTTGACCACGCACCGAAAAAAATTCGCCGAGCGCGTCAATCGTATGCGCAGAATCCACGAGGCAAAAGTACTCAAAGCCGGGATCCTCAATCATATGCGAAACCAGGGTCATATTCTGCTTGCCCACGAGCTGGTTCGCCATCAGGATCCGTCGCAATCCGTGCCGCCATGCAACAAAACTCTGATGAGCAGTAGCAAGCGTAATGCCCCACGCGCCGCCGCGAACCTGAAGATCGAAAAGCCTGGGCGCCATCGTCGTTTTGCCGTGCGGCGCTAGCTTAACGTCATAAATGGTCATGAAACGCTGCATCCATTTCAGGTTGTGCAGCATTTGTTCTTCATATAAGACTGCAACAGGCAAGCTCAGGTCTTCGCGCAACAGGTTCCAGTCCAGTTGCGCAACTTCGTCCGGATGCACGTCGTGTTCGAGAAACCCCAGGCCCTTGTTCTGGCGCGAGATCAGGAGATCCTTCTGCTCCACATTCAGTTTGTCATCTTTCGACAAATCTACCTCCGAAGGTTGGGCCGACGTTGAAGTTATACTTCGATTTCCAGCAATTCGAAGGAATTCCTATAGAGCATGTTCTCAATTTGCCCGGTGTCGAGTCTCGGCAGGGCAGTGCCTTCGAGCATGTTATTCAAGCTGCGTATGCCGTCAACACTTGCATCGACGGTGGCGAAAGGGTAGTCGCTTCCAAACAGGAGCTTACCCCAGGCGCGATACTCCTGCAGCAGCATGAGCGAGTGATAAAGCTGAAACGGTCTGTAGTAGAGCGCCGAACAATCCGCATAAACATTTGGATGTTTCCGGATGGTCGCGACGCACTCACCTTCGTAAGGGTGCGAGAGATGCGCCATGATGATTTTCACTTTCGGAAAGTGAATTGCCACATCATCGATGAGGCGGGGAAGCGTGCAATCGAGAGGCGCCTTGTCAATAAACGTGGTACCGGTATGAAGAAGGACCGGCAACCGATGAGCTGTAGCGTATTCCCAAAGATAGTCGAACCTTCGCTCGTTGGGATAGAAGCCTGCATACATAGGCATCAGCTTGATGCCCTTTAGCTTCAGATCCTGATGGCCGTGATGGAGTTCGTCTTCCCATCCGGCTTGTGTCGGATCGAGTGAGAGGAATCCGATTGCTTTATCCGCGTGACTAGTGGTGTATGCCGCGACCTCGTCGTCAGGAACCCACAAGCCCGCCAACGCAGCTTTGCCTCCGAACACGACGGTCCAGTCACATTGTGTGGCTTGGGTGCTGTAGTCTTCCCATCGCACATTCAGGTCGAAGGCAAAGTTTGTTACTCTCTTTGTCTGTGCGACAAAGTCTTTTTGAAAATGTTCCGGGCACCTGAAGTAATGACTATGAATATCGATCAGCATGGGATTCCTTCGGTTGCGGCTGAGTAGATGATCGGGCCGTTGAATATCAAAGGCGCAGAACCAGTCCGACGGCGCTAGAGGACGCCGTATCTCGCATAAACGTCACGCAGATAGGCGCCCTTCATCAGCTCAGCTCTCGAACTATTCTCGCGGGTTGCTTTGTTCAGTGCGAGTTCAAGAACTTCCTCGACATTCTCCTTTGGAATCACAATGACGCCATCGAGGTCAGCAAAGACGAAGTCGCCCGGGTTGACCAGTACTTCACCGCACTCCACTGGAAGGTTGTACCCTGTCACAATGCCCCTGCCCATCGAGTCGACGGGCTTGATTCCTGCCGCGAGTACAGGGAATCCCAACTCTTCAATTTTTCTGACATCGCGAACCAGGCCGTCAACGACCGCTCCGTTCGCACCTCGTGCCCTTGCGGCTGTCGACAACAGTTCTCCCCATGGAGCGTTTCGCTTCGACTGGTGAGTCGAGACAACCACGACCTCGCCAGGCAGAATACTGTCGATCGCCTCGATCTCCATCGCGTAGGGCTCTAGTGGCGTGTGATAGACATCGCAGCACGCGATGGTCCGCGCCCAGCCGAAGAATGGAGGGCACTGGCAGACGGGTCGCAAATACTCCCGCATCGCCTGGTTGCGGATGCCGATCTGGTCAAGCGCATCGGCAACCACGGCAGTGTAGAGCTTCTCTTTTACAAGTTCGCGAAGGTTCGTATCCATATTAGTAGGCCCATAAGTAACACGACCAAGTCTTTCATCCAGCATCGATAACCACCCTAAATGCCGCTCTCAAAATCCCTGGAGGGCTAGATTCCGAACTCAGTATACGATAGACCGTGGACAACAATCACGTTTTTGCTTGACAGTCGGAAATTCGAATGCTATCTTCTGCTTCAATATTCTGTATACGGTATTCGGAGGAGCCAAAGATATGTCTCGATTGACAAAATTCATCCTCGCAACCGTTCTTGTAGTTGCAGCCCCTGTTCAGCTTTTGGCCGATGTGACGGGCAAAATTCTGGGAACAGTAACCGACTCGAGTGGCGCGGTCATAATTGGCGCCACTGTAACTCTGCACAATAACCTGACGGGCTACGATCGGACTGTGAAGTCCGATTCAGCAGGCTACGAGTTCCTGGCGGTTCCCATCGGTGAGGGTTACGCAGTGAGCGTGGAGTCCGCCGGTTTCAGCAAGGCGGTCCAAAGCGGAATCACACTCCTTGTCAATCAAGACTTCAGAGCTGATATCAAGCTCGCAGTGGGTACTACTGCGCAGACGGTGACAGCTACGGCGGATGTGATCCAAGTTGAAACCACCAGCACCCAGCTCGGCGACGTCATCCAGGACACCAAGATCCAGGAGATGCCGCTCAATGGGCGCAGCTATGTCGATCTGATAGGCCTTCAGGCGGGCGTTGTCCCCAATACGTCTCCGGCCGCCTATTACTCGCCCAGCTCAGTGCCAGTCTCGGGTGACGGCACAAGCGGCATGGTGTCGGTCAATGGAGCACGAGAATCCGGGAACGGATTCAATGTGAACGGCGGAGATGTAGAGAACGACTTCGATAACGGAACCGCGGTTGTCCCGGTACTCGACTCAATCCAGGAATTCCGTCTCTTGAGCAATACGGCCGACGCTGAATATGGCAGAGTGACTGGAGCCGTGGTCAACGTCGTTACTAAAAGCGGCACCAACCAGATTCACGGCGACGCATTCGAGTTTTTGCGTAACAGCGCTCTTGACGCGAAAGACTATTTTGCGGGCGCTACGAAGAACAGCCTGACGCAAAACCAATTTGGCGGAACCCTCGGTGGCCACGTACTGCGAAACCGGCTCTTTTACTTTGGTGATTATCAGGGCACGCGCAGGGCGACAGGCGCCATCGAGAATGTTGCGGTTCCGTCCGACGACATGCGCAAGGGCAACTTCGCCAACGACGCCAGTTCAGGGCTCCGTCCGTTCGGCTATAACCCGGGTTCCTCGACAACATATTACGTTCGAGGGGGCGGCGCCACCGGCGGCGCAGAAAGCATGGACCAAAGGCTGACCCGGCTCCTCGGTTATATCGTTAACAATAACGAGCCATATTACATGCCTGGTTGTTCGACAACCGATGTCACCCAGCCCAACGCCTGCGTATTTCCCAGCCAGAGCATTCCACAGTCGGCATGGTCGTCGGCGGCCGTTGGAACTCTCAAGTTTTTCGCAGAGCCAACTACGACAAATTCTCTCAATCAACCGATCTACAGCAATTCTTCCTCGCCTGACACCTTGAACGACGACAAGATGGGAACCCGAGTCGATTTCCGGACCCGAAATACGGGCGATTGGGCCTTTTACTATCACTACGATAATGCGGCTGTTACAAATCCCTATGGCGGAGGCAGCATGCCGGGGTTCCCGAGCGGGCTTGTCGAACGCGCACAGCAGATTCTCGTTTCCGATACGAAATCTTTCGGCACCATGTCCGTGAACGAGCTTCATCTCAATTACACTCGCAACAAACTGGTGGCGGGGGCCCAACTTTCCGGTTTCGGTAAAGTAACAGACTTTGGCTTTCTAGGAGCTGGGTTAGGCATCATCCCGGCGTACCCAGCCGACGAAGGGGTACCGAACGCGCGGCTCAGTTCCGGCCCAAGCTTCGCGGGCAACCAACCGAACGGGACTTACGCAAATTCTTATCAATTGGTGGACGGCTTTTCCAAGATAGTTGGCCGCCACACGTTCAAGGTGGGCGGGGATATCCGCAAACTCCAGCTCAACGAAAACGGCATTTACCACAACAACGGCTACTTCACCTTCAACGGCTCCGAGACTGGCAACGACTTCGCCGACTATCTGCTCGGCGCGCCAAACTATTTCGAGCAATCCACGCCGTCTGTGATGGATGACCGCTCAACCTATGTGGCCGCCTATGGCCAGGACAGCATCAAACTTCGGCCCAACTTTACGGTGAACGCAGGGCTGCGCTGGGAATACGGAACGCCTTGGGCTGAGCAAAAGGGACGAGTAGAGACGTTTGTTCCAGGCTTGCAATCGGTAATCTATCCGGATTCACCCACCGGATGGGTCTTCCCAGGCGACCCTGGCGTTGCGCCAGGCATGTGGCCCACAAGGCACAATCAGTTTGGTCCCAGGTTGGGATTCGCCTACTCGCCTGCGGCGACAGATGGCTTCTTAGGCAAGCTTTTTGGCGGCCCGGGAAAGACCAGCATCCGAGCGGGAGCCGGTATCTACTACGCCGCGCTTCTACAAGCTGAGGATCAATGGTTCACAGGTTACGCGCCCTTCTTTAATACATTTGCTGCCTCAAAACTGGATTATTATGAAGCGCCTTACGCAGCGCGCCAAGGTGCTGACATCGGGCAGAAGTATCCGTACGTGGCGCCTCCCAAAGGGTCGCCAGTAAGCTTTAACCAGTTCCTGCCTCTGGCGAGTGTTCAAGCGGCCTGGACCAGCAACAAAACTGAAACCGAGGAGCAGTTCAATTTCTCGATCCAGCGAGAAATCACCGGAGTCGGCATCCTGACATTGAGCTATGTCGGCAATGAGGCTCACCATCTACTTGGCTTGACCGAAGCGAACCCCGGACAGGCGCAGTTGTGCCTGAGCGTTAGCCAACTGAGCCAGGTTGCGCCTGGAAGTCCGGTATGCGGACCGGGTTCAGAAGATCAGATATTCACGCGGGCTGATGGAACTATGGTCTACGGCACCCGCCCATACAGCGTTACTTCGGGCCGGGACTTAGCGAATGGCACCCTTGATTTCGGCAACTTCCCATGGATTGAAACGTGGCACAGTTCGATGTACAACTCGGGACAGCTTAGTTTGCAAAGAGAAATCGGCTCACTCCGCTTCCTTGCGGCGTACACCTGGTCGAAGACCATGGACGACGGCTCGGGTTGGAATGATAGCTGGATGAATCCTTACAATCACCGGCAGACACGAGCAGTCTCCGCGTATGACGTTCCGCAAAACTTCGTGATCAGCTACACCTACACCCTGCCGTTCGGCGCGATGTTCCACTCGAACCGCCGGCTGGTGAATGGCTGGCAGTTTGCCGGGATTACGCGATATGAAGATGGCTTCCCGGTGACTCTGTTTACCTACCAGGATCACTCGCTGTGCGGAACCTATCAGGGATGCGACTTCCTCAAATACAACGGCCAAGGTGTCCAGAAATTCAACCCCCGCAGTGGTGCGAGGAGCTCGACCTTGCCGTTCTTCTCAGGGACGAACTTTAACACCAATGACATTGGTACCTTCGGGAACGCCCCCCGGCGCTTCTTCCTGGGGCCGAGTTCATTCAACACCGACTTTTCGCTGCACAAGATCACACACATTACAGAAAGCAGCACAGTGGAGATCCGCATGGAGTACTTTGACGTTTTCAACCGGACTCCTTTTGGGCAGCCCGATGGCACCGTTGACGACAATACCTTCGGCGATATTACCGGCGCGAGCGGTGATAACCGGATCGGACAGTTTGGAGCGAAATTCACATTCTAGGATTTAAAGTAAGATCACTAGACGCGATGAAAGGGTATATGCAATATCTGCGAGCCGCAGTGCTGTTGAGTGCTGCTTTGGTAAGTTTCACAGGGACAGCACTGCGCGCGCAGGGCCTTTTCGAGCAAACCGAACTCTTTGTCGGCGGCCAGGATAATTACAACACCTATCGGATACCGTCGCTGATCTGTACTAAGACCGGAACGGTGTTGGCATTTACCGAAGGGCGGCAAGAAGTGGGCCAGGATGGCGGCCCCACCGACATCGTTTTGAAGCGCAGCTTTGGCAACGCTGGTAAATGGACGCCGGAGTTTCTCGCCCCCAAAGGTGGAGGACGCTCCAGATCAACCATCATGACGTGGCTTCCGTTGCAGGTTGTCTTCCGCAGCTCAAATGGCGACGCCTGGATGAATCCGGTTCCAGTCATTGACCAATCCGACGGAACCATCTACATGGTTGCGAATCTCTATAAGCAACCGTACAAAGATGGAGACGCTCCCATTTTTCTGATCAAGAGCACCGACGAAGGTGCTACCTGGTCTAACCCTGTCGAAATCACTCAGGGAACCGGCATTCATGAGATCGGACCCGGAGCAGGAATTCAACTCCAGTCCGGCCGATTGGTCTTTCAGGTCTACGACGGAACCATCTACAGCGATGACCACGGCAAGAGCTGGAAGAACGGCGGAAAGGCGCCGGGGGAGTGGAACGAAACACAGGTTGATGGTTCGCTGCTTTTCAGTCGCCGAAACAACCCCAATCGTGTTTTCTTGTTTAGCAAAGACGAGGGCGCAACCTGGACTCAACCTGCGCCTCAATCCGAAATTCCCGACCCCGATTGCCAGGGAAGCATGATCCGATATACGCGGCAAGATCAGGGCTACACAAAAAATCGCATTTTATTTGCCAATCCTGTGAGTGGCGCCATCGCTGCTGGATCGGTGGGTTCTGATCCTCGAGGCCGCTTTAACGTAACCGTGCGGATGAGCTATGACGAAGGAAAGACTTGGCCGGTGGAAAAGAGAATCCTTACTGGTCCCGGCGCTTACTCAAGCATGGCGGTCTTTCCCGACGGATCGGTTGGGATACTGTTTGAGACTGGCCCTGCGTTTGGAAATTTCGACGATTACAGCGCCAAGGAAGTCTTCGCGCGATTCACCGTGGACTGGTTGACGGATGGAAGGGATCATCTAGATAAAAGTAACTAATGCTGCGCGGGTTGGAGCTAATAGCCGCGGCGCCGGGTTGGACTAAACGACAATTTGATCTCGAGGATGATGGCTGAATCGCGAAAAATTCGGAAGCCCATCATCATTCCCCATCTACGTTGGTGGATTTGTGGTCTCCTCTTTGCTTCAACCGCTATTAACTATATAGATCGCCAGACTGTAAGTGTCCTCGGCCCTTATTTAAAAATCCAGTATCACTGGACCAACTCCGACTTTGCTCTGATCCTCATCGCGTTTCGATTTGCTTACGCATTCGGGGAAACCGCGTGCGGTAGATTTCTGGATAAGCTCGGTACGCGCATTGGCCTGCTCATTTCTGTCAGCTTTTATTCGCTTGCGGCAATGTTTACGGGCCTGTCAGTGGGCCTCCGCAGTTTTGTCGGGATGCGATTTCTGGTCGGCATCGGTGAATCCGCAAATTGGCCCGGAGCTACAAAAACCGTTTCGGAGTGGTTCCCAAGATCAGAGCGCGGCTGGGCCATTGCCTTATTCGACAGCGGTTCGGCTGTTGGCGGGGCAATCGTGCCCGCCCTGGTTCTGTGGTTGTATCACCATTTCGGCACCTGGCGCCCCGTCTTCTTTATTACTGGATCACTCGGTTTCCTGTGGGTGTTGGCTTGGAAACTTGTTTATCGCCCACCTGAGACTCATCCGAATCTAGGTAAAGCCGAGCGCGAGATGCTGCTGAGGGAGAAGGCTCTCGAAGCAACGTCGGAGACGCATGCGGTTGTTGAAAAGCATAAAGGGCAGGGCACCCCATGGCTGAACCTGTTCACACTTCCCGAAACCTGGGGAATTATATTCAGTCGCGCACTCACCGATCCGGTGTGGTTTTTCGTCATGGACTGGTTTGCCATTTATCTCGTCTCCAAGGGATTCAGACTGGAAAACACCTTGCTGGGATTCAGCGGCCCGTACATTGCCGGAGATCTTGGGAATTTTTTTGGCGGCGGACTTTCGAGCGAGCTCATTCGCCGAGGATGGCCGGTTTTGCGTGCGCGAAAATTCGTGATTGTTCTCGGAACTCTCGGAATGATGTTCCTGATTCCAGCGGTTTACCTTTCGAACTTCCCACTGATCGTGCTGTGCTTTTCGACCGCCACCTTCGCATACTCCACGTGGTCGACGATGTTGCTTGCTTTGCCCGCGGATTTATATCCGAGCAGCAACGTAGCGTCAGTGAGTGGTTTGAGCCTGACAGGTGGAGGCATTGGTACAATTCTCTCCACATATTTGATCGGTCACATTCTGGACCATTATTCCTTCAAGCCGGTTCTTATTGCTGCCAGTCTTGTGCCGTTGATCGGCACCAGTTTTCTCTTTCTCCTGGTGCGGAGCCGCGCTGTTCAATCGAAGGCATGAGTATCAAACTGCGCGGCTTGCATTATTGTTCGTGGCAAGCCTCAAACAGCGCCTGGATATTTTCGAAAGGCACTGAAGGTGTCATCGTATTGGCAGGAGCAAGAATGTAAGCGTTGCCGTAGGGCTTCCCCAAGACATCGATGGCATGGCGAACCGCATCTTTGACTTGCTGCGGCGTGTAATCTTCCAGGCGTTGGTCATCAAGGCCGCCGCAGAAAGCTACTTTGCCACCAAACTGCCGCCCGACTTCGTCGAGATTCATGGCCTTGGGTTGAATGGGATCGAGTATATCCACGCCGAGATCGATCAACTCGGGAACCAGGCGCATTACATTACCGCAGCTATGAAAGATGACGTCTTTACCCAGGCTGTGGATCTCGTCGATGATGCGCCGGTAATGGTTTCGGAAATATTTTTTCCAAAGCACAGGTGAAACCATCAATCCAGTCTGTGAACCCCAGTCGTCGGTCAGGTAGTAGCCTGAGATTTTGGTTTGTCCCCATTCGCGAATTAATTCAATCAGGTTGTCGCATAGCACTTCCAGCAGTCGTTCCACCTCGCGCTCGTTTGAGGCGAAGTCGCAAAATGTATTCTCCATGCCGCGCAGAAAGTGCTGGCGCTCGAACAGTGCGGGACAAATAATGGCGACGCAATATTTCTTGTCGCCATGAAGCGCAAGCATTTCCTTGGCGCGATCGAGTCGCCCAGGGGCGTGCGGATCGGGGATGCGATGTGCCAGGTAGTCATCCAGTTCTGACCAATCCTCAATTGCATTGCCCAGTGGGGTGGCTCCCACACCGCCATAAGCATGGCCCCAGCGCGTTCCCCATTCGTCAATCCATTTTGAATCTCTGGTGAGAACTTCAACTTCGTCGACATGATTTTCGCCGGGCCGCTGGAACCCGACTCCATAGTCGTAGGCCTGGATCCAAAGCACGTCGTCAGGGTACTGGCAAAAGAGATCGGTGAGATCGTCTCCGTAGCGGAGTATCACGTCGGTCGAAACGCGCTTTAGTCTTACGAGGCAGCGGTCGGAACCCTCATGCCGGAGAGCTTTACGGACCGACTCTTTGGTAGATGGATGTTCCTGGAAGGCGGCGCCAACTCGTTGATGGAAGCGGGAAACGATCGCTTGCATTTCGGTAAGGGGCAGCGTGAGGTAATCAGTGGGTGAGGCATTGCGTCCGCTTGCTGTGATCACAACTCGACTCCCTGGTGAAAGAGTTGCCAGCCTAAGGGATGTTTAGATGCATAGGAGTGGAATTCTGACCTTAAGGCTGAGTTTAATCCATTGTAATTTGCTTTTCGTCTATTGTATACTGAATACAAAATAATCATCACTCATGCTTCAGCTTGCAGCGGAATCGGCGTTTTTCCGGTGACCTACCTCGACGAGACAATGCTTCGGCGGCACCGAGAATCAATTTCGGTGTGATCTAAAACACTTCCTGGTGTTGGGCTTCCAATGTAAAACAAGGCAAATCGAGAGTAAAACGAGGCAATTGAAATGGCACAGTCGAAAGACCTTTACGATGCAATTCTGAACGGCGACGCGAAGAAAGCCCATATAGCGACTGAAGCTGCCCTTGCCGCAGGAACTGACCCCATGGACCTGATACAGGAGTCGATGGTGCCAGCCATGGATGAAGTGGGACGGCTATTCGAGTGTGAAGAGTATTTTGTTCCCGAACTTCTTCTTGCCGGGCGAGCCATGAAGGGCGCCATGCAGCTTCTCAAGCCGCTGCTTTCCGCTGCCGGTCAAAAGATGGCCGTGCGTGTCATCATCGGCACCGTAAAGGGAGATCTCCACGACATCGGCAAGAACATCGTGGCCTCTATGCTCGAAGGTAGCGGATTTGAAGTCATTGATCTGGGTGCCGATGTTTCACCGGCAAGTTTTGTCGCGGCCATAGAAGAACGCAAGCCCCATATTGTTTGCATGTCCGCACTGCTAACCGTCACCATGCCGGCTATGAGGCAAACCATCGATGCAATCAAGGCCGCGGGACTTCGCACGCAAGTCAAGATACTGATTGGTGGTGCGCCGGTGACGATGCAGTATGCCAAGGACATCGGAGCCGACGGTTACAGCGAGAATGCTAGTGCCGCTGTTGGGTTGGTGAAGAGTCTGCTCGCGAGTGCCGCATGACGATCGTCGCTGCGACTCAAAAGTTCACAACGCTGGCAATTCCCAACCAGGATGAACTTCTCTACGGTGTCTGCCCTCATCCCCTCTCATGTGGTCTGGGAATCACGATAGGCGCCGGGACCGTTTTCCCTGAAGTCAACTTTACGCTGCCGCCGATTTCTATTAGTGAATCCACTTGGTCTGAGGTAAAGGCTCATTACGAAGAAATGGCCGCGCAGATCCTTCGCCGCGCGGTCGCGCTTGCCGTGCCGGGCATAGTGCTGGAGTTTGAACTTCTGCCGGCCATGACCGAGAGGCCAGAGTGGGGCGCAGAGATCACCTCGATCCTGAAGCGCCATCTCGTAGCCTGCCACGAAAAACATGGTCTGCCGTGCGCACTGCGTGTGACGCCGACCGATATTCGAGACCAGTTGAAGCCGCCAATGTTGCGCACGGGCGAACCCTGGCAGCGCCTCTTTGAATCACTCGAGCTTTGCGCCCAGGCCGGCGCAGACATTCTCTCGATCGAGTCGGTAGGTGGCAAAGAAGTTCATGACCCGGCGCTCATGTACGGGGATTTCCCCGGCATGGTTTTCGCGCTTGGGGTGCTCGCTCCGCGCGATACCGCCTGGTTGTGGAACAAGATCGTATCAATTTGCAAGGCGAACCCTGGCGTGGTTCCCGGCGCAGACTCTGCGTGCGGATTCGCCAACACGGCCATGCAGTTGGCACACCAGAAGATGCTTCCGGAAGTGCTTGCAGCAGTGGTTCGCGCCATGAGCGCGGTGCGCAGCCTGGTCGCGTTTGAGCAGGGCGCGCTTGGACCGTCGAAAGACTGTGCCTACGAAGGGCCGGTTATCAAAGCAATTACCGGAATGCCAATATCGATGGAAGGCAAGTCAGCCAGCTGCGCCCACTTCAGTCCGCTCGGAAACATTGCCGCGGCCATGTGCGACCTATGGAGCAACGAATCAGTCCAGAATGTACGCCTGCTCTCAGGCAATGCGCCCGAAGTCTTTACTGAGCTACTCGCTTACGACTGCCGCCTGATGAACGCAGCAGCGAGCCGCGATGGAGCGCTCGACATGCGCGATTGGATGACTGCATCCGATGAGTGGTTGAGCCCGCAGGCCGCTGTGCTTTCGCCTGCTGCCACCATGCGCATCGCTGGCGCAATCGTGGCTGAGGATACTCCTTACCGGCAGACAATTGCAGCAGGCCGCGCCGCTTACGATCTTCTCAATGAAGGAGTCGTCGCGGAAAAGCTGCATCTCTCCCGCAAGGAACAGCAATGGTTCGGGCGGATTGAAGCCGCGTTCGACGAATTACCGCCCGATGAAGCGACCCTCCTTGACTCCATGGAAGAGCAGTACGGCGGACTCTACGACAAACCAAGCTACGGGTTATAGATTGAGTTGAAAGATGGTGACTGCCGGTTAATGCGCCTGAAAGCCATTGCGTGCCAGGTCTTCACCCGCGAGTTTGAATATATCCTCGCGCGGTCCGTGCACACTGTCGATCTCGAGCTAATCCCAATGGGGCTGCATTCGCTTGGTGTCGAGATGCGATCTCCGCTACAGGAGCATATCGACGCAGCCGATAAGCTCGGCTATGACGCCGTTCTCCTCGGCTATGCTCTTTGCGGCCGCGGAACCGAAGGACTACGCGCAGGCAATACGCAACTTGTACTACCTCGCGCCCATGACTGCATTGGCGTACTCATGGGAGACCGTCACCGGTACGCCGCTTATTTCGAAAATCACGCCGGCGTCTATTACCGCTCACCGGGTTGGGTTGAGTTCCAGACTCCTGATCTTAAGCTGGAGCCCGCCTTCGCTTCGCAAAAGAGAGTCCTCGGCGAGCAGACCACTCTCGAAGAATTCATCGCAAAATACGGCGAAGACAACGGCCACTTCCTCTACGAACAGTTTTCCTCTTACCGCCGCCGCTACTCCGGACTCACCTACATCTCCACCGGTATCCCGTCTGACCAGGCGAGCAGCGGCCAGGCGCGCGCAGAAGCAGCCGATCGAGGATGGGCTTTCGATGAGGTCCAAGGCTCTCTGTCACTTCTTGATCGACTCGTGAACGGCCCATGGGACGTGGATGACTTCCTCGTCGTTCCGCCCGGTGCTGCCGTTCGCGCGAGTATTGACGATGCCATTATGGTTGCATCATGACAGCCGATCGTATTCGAATTCGGCTTGAGCCAGTAGGCGTAGAGTTCGAAGTCTCTCGAGGCGGCTCGCTCGTCGCTAACCTCGCCGAACATGGCGTCGAATTCCCGTGCGGCGGCATGGGAGAGTGTAACGGATGCAAAGTTCGACTACTTTCGGGCTCACTCCCGGTTACTCAAGCTGACGCGGGCGCATTTACGGCCGACGAGATCGTCGCAGGATGGCGCCTCGCTTGCCAGGCGCGCGCTGAGTCTCCGCTTTCGCTCGAGTGTGGCCGATGGCACATGGATATTCTGGCCGGCTCGGCAACCGCCTGCGCCGCGCATCGGCCTGTCTCGGCCAAGTCGGGTCTCGGCATTGCAATTGATGTGGGGACCACTACAATTGCCGCCCAAATTATCGACCTCGCAACTGGAGATGTACTCGGCCTCGAGACGATGCTCAATCCGCAAGTGGCCTTTGGGTTCGACGTCATGAGCCGTA
>Ga0302278_10004417_pt1 | contig 14539 bp, 15 predicted proteins | sample III_Bog_N3_2_FD_194543 | JGI IMG/M metagenome (GOLD analysis project Ga0302278, IMG submission 194543) | Peat permafrost microbial communities from Stordalen Mire near Abisko, Sweden - III_Bog_N3_2 | ecosystem: Environmental > Terrestrial > Soil > Wetlands > Peat | place: Sweden: Abisko... | reverse complement strand
GCCAACAGTTTTCACCTCCGCACTTATGTGACGTTCAGTTCCCCAAGAAACCTCTGTTTACGCCCATACCGGGGCTGAACGCCACATAACCGGGAACCCAACATAATTCGAGTTATGTGTTGCAACACATAACTCGAATCACTGTCCGCTGTATCGTCAGAGCGTGATCCTGCTGCGCGATGCAGGCATCGACATCAGCCGCGCTACCATCGATGGCTGGGTGATGCGCGTCGGGGATTTGCTGATGCCTCTGGTCGCGGTCATGGGCCGCGAGTTAGTCAGAGGTAACTACATCCAGGCCGATGAGACGCCGGTGGATGTGCAGACACGCGATGGCCAGTCGAGAAACCACCCCGGCTATCTGTGGCAGTACGGAACACCGGGCGGAGCAGCAATCTTCGAGTTCCGCATGGGGCGCGGGCGCGAAGGCCCCATGCGTTTCCTGGAAAACTTCGCAGGCATTTTACAGACCGACGCGTATGCGGCTTACGACCGTGTCGGCGGACCGAAGATGGTGCACGCCGCATGTTGGGCGCACTCCAGAAGACGCTTCGTGGAGGCGACCAAGCTCAATCCGCAGGATGTTGCCTCGACACGAATCGTGGCGCAGATGGCGAAGCTGTTTGCCATCGATGCCGAGGCGCGTGACGAGAAGATGGACCATGCCGCGCGTCACGCGCTGCGCATGGAACGGGCTCCGTTGGTGCTCGCAGAACTCAAGGCGCAGATCGAGGCTGCCCGCCGAACGGCACTCCCATCGAGTCCACTCGGCAAGGCAGCTGCCTACACGCTTCGGCTGTGGGACAAGCTCACACGCTTCCTCGACTATCCAGAGCTGGAACTGAGCAACAACCTCGCGGAGAACTCCATGCGTCCGGTGGCGATTGGCCGTCGCAACTGGACCCACATCGGGCACGAGAAAGCAGGACCACGCGTCGCCGCAATCCTCTCCATCGTCGAAAGCTGCCGCCGACTCAAGATCCCGGTCCGTGAGTACCTCGCCGCCGTCCTGCCCGGGCTCGCCAACACTTCCATACACCGACTGCCACAACTCACTCCCACCGCCTGGGCCACCAGCAATCTGTAACTGTCAATATGCGTTCGTCTGACGGATACACATGAACAGCCGCGGAAGTGCATGAGACGAACATGCCGCTGAGTTTGCGTTATGGGTTGCCGAATGCAAGTAGTGAGCCGATGCCGGGAATAGATTGCTTGAAACCCCGTGTGTGTATTACGTGTGTGGACACCGCGTTTTCTGCGTTTTGACAGGTATGAGCGTCCATAATTCTCAATAACTTATTTAGAATCAATACCTGGTGGCAATCCGACCCCCCTCCCGGCACCAATGAAAATAAAAGAGTTACACTGTATTTTCTTGTAGCGACCGATTGGCCGCCGTCTTGACTGTGCCCGATTTTGTGCCCACCCCCAGACGCTTTGTTCCCTTCGCCGTGGCCTTCGCCGCGTCCGATTGGGCCTGTATTTCCCTGTTGAAAATCCCTTCTATCGTGTCCGCCTGAGTGTGGACGTACCGCTGCGTGATGGTGATGCACGAATGTCCGGCGATCTTGGCGAGGGCGAATACATCGCCGTTCGTCGCCTTGCCGAGCCGGGTCAGAGCCGTATGCCGCAAGACGTAGGGCACGAAGGGCGCGATCTTGGAATCCTTGAGCGCACGGGTGTGCTGATCCTTCGCACCGTCCCCGGTCAGATGGCCTTCGATAGACCCCGTGGGGAACACCCAACCGTCAGCCGGTGAACTGTGTGCCGCGATCGAAGATCAGGTACTTTGGAAGTGCGTCATACGGGAACGCTTCGCGCAACTGCTGCGAAACCTAAAACAGACCCTGGATCCGTGACCTTGAGTAGCCGAGCGACGCGGCTCAGGGCAACCTGTGCCCTTGAGCAGAACGAGAGACTCTCTCTTGGCCGGTTGGAGGGTTCTTGTCACTGGCTCATGCTTGCCATGCCGCGCATGATGCTGAGCACGGCGGGGCCAAGAAGAACCAGGAACAAGCTGGGGAAGATGAATAGCACCAATGGAAAGATGATCTTGATGGTGGTCTTTGCGGTCATCTCTTCGGCCAGTTGACGGCGTTTGAGCCGGATGTTGTCGGCGAAGGCGCTCAGGGCGCGGGCGATCGGCGTCCCGAAGCGCTCAGTCTGCACCAGCATTCCCGCGAAGGAGTCGATGTCGGGCAGTTGGCTGCGCTCGGCCATGTCTGCCCAGGCCTGGATGCGCGGTTTTCCGGCGCGTTGCTCGCGGTTAATCTGCAGTAGCTCTTCGGTGATCTGGGGATGGCTGATGCCCAGTTCCTGCCCGACGCGCAGCAGCGCCTGGTCGATGCCCAGGCCGGCGTCCACGCAGATCACCAACAGGTCGACGGCGTCTGGAATGCTTTTGCGAATCTTTTCGCGGCGGCTCTTCACCAGCTGGGTCAGCGTGATGTTGGGCGCAATGAAGGCGGCGGCGGGAAGCGCAATCATCCAGAACGCGCGCTCGTACGGAATGAATGAGCCGGCAATCAGCGCAAGCAGGGGGCAGAAGATGCGTGCGGCGGTGTAGAGATCGGCGGGCAGCGTGCCCTTGTATCCGGCGTTGGCCATGCGCTCGAGCATGTCGGCGTCCGTGGTCAGGCCGAGGCATGCACGCACCCAGTGGACCATCGCCATGAATCGGCGACCGGCGTTGCTGCCCATCGTAACGCTTCGCCGAAAGTGTCTGTCGTTGTATGTGACCTCATGGATGCGCTGCAGGGCTGCGCGCGGGGTGCGGGTGACGAAGAAAAAGACAGGGAGGGCAAGGGCGAAAAAAATGGATGCGCCGAAGGTGAGTTTGAAGAGAGCAGTCATAGTGGACAGTCAGACCTGAACATCGACAATCTTGCGAATAATGAGGCCGCCGAGAATAATCAGGGCCCCGCCTGTATAGAGCATCTTCTGCCCGGTGGGATCGTGGAAGAGAATGGCCGAGTAGCCGGGGTTGACGAAGTTAATCAGCACCAGCATGATGACTGGGAGCAGACTGAGAATCCAGCCGGTCAGACGCCCCTGCGCGGTGCGGGTGCGGACTTCGCCTTCGATGCGTACGCGGTCGCGGATGACGTGCGAGGTTCGGTCGAGGATCTCGGTCAGGTCGCCTCCCGTCTCCTTCTGGACGAGAATGGCGGTGATGAGGAAATGCAGATCTTTCGATGGAATGCGCGTGCCCATCTGCAGCAGTGCCTCGCGAAAGGGCAGACCCAGCCTCTGCTGCTTGAAGACCTGCAGGAACTCGGAGGAGAGCGGCTCGGGCGATTGCTTCGCAATCATCTCGATGGACGGGTTCATCGAGTGGCCGGTGCGCAGCGAGCGCGCCATCAGATCGATGGCGTCGGGCAGAGCGGAGTTGAACGCCTTGAGACGCCGGTTGCGTTTGCGCCGCAGCAGGGCGTACGGGATGACGGCTCCGAAGACGGTTGCAACTCCGGCAACCATAAGCATGTGCGTAATGAGGAAGCCGAGCAGTCCGCAGCCCAGCGCGGTACCCGCGCAGGCCAGAACGATACCGCCCAGACTCATGCTGCTGTCGGCGTGAATAAGCAGCACTTGGAGCTTCTTCCCGAATCGGTAGCGCTGCAGGAAAACTCCAAGGCGGATAGCGTAATTCCGTTCCTCGTCTACCCCAATATCTACCCCATTCGTGCCGGTCTTCTGGGCCTGGATGGCACGCTGGATGATCGCCAGGCGCACTTGGACGGCTTTGCTCGATGCCGTTGTGCGCGTGCCCAGCATGAAGATGCTGTAGCTGAGCACCAGCGCAAGCAGAAACGTGATTGTCAGCAGGCTCATCGTGCGCTCCCTCGCCGCATTTGCTCTACACTTCGATCGAATGGTCGAGCAGGTTGAGGCCCAGCGGAATTCCGGCGGTCTTCAGCCGTTCGCCGAACTTGGGCACGATGCCGGTGGAGTGGAAGCGGCTTTTGACGTTTCCACTGGGCCCAAGTCCCAGCTTCTCGAACAGGTAGATGTCCTGCAGGCTGATGATGTCTCCGCTGTTCCCGGTGATCTCGCTGATGTGGGTCACGCGGCACGAGCCGTCCAGCAGGCGCGCGTCCATCATGGGCGAAGACTCATCGATGCGCCGGCCAACCGCCGAGACGCAGAAGATGGCCTGAGAGGAATGCTCCGAAAGGTTTGTATTGCTGGTCATGGGTAGTCCGTTCGCACCTGGGACGCAGGCTGGGGGGGGTGCGTTTGCACTGGACGGTTCGATTGCGTTTGCGCTGGGAGTTTCGATTGCGACTGGGCTAGGGGTTTCGATTGCGTTTGCGCTGGGAGTTTCGATTGCGACTGGGCTAGGGGTTTCGACTGTGACTGGGCTAGGGGTTTCGACTGTGACTGGGCTAGGGGTTTCGACTGCGACTGCGCTAGGGGTTTCGATTGCGACTGCGCTAGGGGTTTCGATTGCGACTGCGCTAGGAGTTTCGATTGCGACTGCGCTAGGGGTTTCGACTGCGTTTGCGCTAGGGGTTTCGATTGCGACTGCACTGGGGGATGCGACTGCGCTGGGAGCTGCGATTGCGGCGCTGGCGCCCAGATGCCGGCTTTGGGCAGGTTGTGTGCCCGTCCGTCGAATGCGTCGGGGTCGAGGTTGGGCACCGACATTTTCGGCTGCTCCGGCACCGCCTGCGGGGACGACGTCAGAGGATCGACCACCGTCGCGGTAACGATGATGACCAGCTCCACCACGGAGTGGCTGAAGTTCTTTGATCGGAAGAGTTCGCCCAGTATGGGTACGTTCGCGATGCCCGGGACCTTGCTCATGATCTCCGTGGTGCGGTGGTCCAGCAGGCCGGAGACAATGAAGCTCTGGCCGTTCTGGATCTCCACCTCGGTCTCGGTCTGTCGCGTGGAGAGCGCGGGAATGGTAAAGCCGGAGATGGTGACGGCGTTGCTATAGTCCAGCGTGCTGACCTCGGGCGCGAGTTTGATGCGGATGGATCCGTCGGCATTGACCGTCGGTGTGAACTCAACCTTCACCCCGTACGGACGGAACTGGATGGAGATCGCCGTGCTGTTTCCGGTCCCGCCCTGCACCATGGGAAAGGGAAACTCACCGCCAGAGAGGAAGCGCGCGGGCAGACCGCTCAGGGTGGTCAGCGTTGGCTCGGCCAGCACCTGTAGTATCTGCTTCTGTTCCAGGTCCTGCACCGTGAGCCCGACGTTCAGTTTGGAGTTGTAAAGAAAGATGTTCAGCGGATCGCTGACGGAGAGCGAGGAACCGCTGCCGGTGGCAGTACTGCCGTACTGCTGGGTCGAGGTCGAACCCATGGTGCTTCCGATTCCCGAGGAAAAGATATTTACGCCCAACTGATTCATGCGCGTGCGGTCCACCTCCACAATGCGCAGCTTCAGTTGCACCTGCTTTCCATGCACCGGGACCACAACCAGGGAATTGACCACATCCTTTGCATACAGCGAAGCCATCTTGAGCGCAGCGTCGGAGGCCGCGTCGCTGGCAACCGAGCCGGTAAGAAAAATCTTGCCTTCGCCGGTCTCGACGTGAATGGATGAGCCCGGAAATGCCGCGTCGAACGAGCCGCGCAGCGCATCTGAATCCAGGTCCGCGGAGACTGTGTACAAGCGGTGGCTGCCTGCCTCGTCCCACAACACCATACTGCTGACGCCCGCGGTCTTCGCCGTAAGAACGATCTCGGCAGTACCGGTGCAATAGCTCGCCAGCACGGCCGGGTTGCCAATGTATACGCGGCGCAATGGCACGGCCGAGGTAAGCACCGCCGAGCGGCCCACGGTTAGATGAAGCACGTCGTTGGCGGTCGCGGAGTGAATGGTAGGCGGCATAAATGCAGCATTCTGCGTCTGGGCAAATGGCTTGACCGGAAGAGCGCGGCTCTGCGCGGCGGCCCCATCGATTGCACCCACTCCGAGCAGCACAAAGAACGCAAGCGCGGCAACGCGGCCCGGGCTGGTTCGCGCAGGACGGACTGGGGTCGGCTTGACTGGTCCCGGCTTGGACGGATGTGAGGTACGCAGGTTCATGGTCTGGCTGCTCCACCCGGCGTTGCCGCGGATCGCGCGTCGCTGAACTCGCCAAGTATTGTTTCGATCCTCTGGTGTAGCAGAGCTGCCGGTTTTGCCGGGGCAGCGGGGTGGGTGACGGTACGCGCCACTCCGGGCACCGGACCTGCGAGTTGCGAGAGCAGCATCGGAGTGTCTCCGCTTCGGCTGCTGTCCGCTTCGTTGCGCAGGACAAAGTGGATTGCGCCCTGGGTGCTTGCCATTACCGCGCGCTCCGCCTGCTCTGGAGTCAGCAACAGCGTGACCACCGTAACGTCCGCTGCCTTGCCCGTGGGGTCGGGTTCCAGTTGTCGTCCGGCGGCCAGGACAACAGCGTTCTGTAGAACGGTCGCCGTAACAGGCTCGGGCGTGAGGTTCGAGTGGTAGGTCACCAGCACGTCGAGGTGCGAGCCGGGAACCAGAAATCCGGCGACGCCGACCACCTCGTCGGAGCGCAGCGCAATGGCGCGCATGCCGTCCGGGATTTTGCTCGCAAGCCCGGTGCCGGCCCCTGCGGCAGACAGGTCGCGGTCCAGGATGGGCTGGCCTTTGGCCAGCGGAAAGAGGACCTCGCGGCCAATCACTTCGGCGGGCTGCGAAAACGCGCCGTCCAGGGGATCGCTGCCCGGCCATGCGACAAGCTCGATGTCGTTAGACTTCAGAATTTCGCCCGCATTCAGCGCGCGCGATGGCGTCGCGTACCTGGCGTCCGGCTGTTTCTGCACTGTCGGCGTCGGCGGTACGGCCAATTTTCTGGAGACAAGCCAGGTACACAGGACGGAGACGAATAGAGCAAGAGTAAGGGAGATGAGGATGCGCTTTGAGTTCATGGGCGTGCCTCCCACGCCACGGTGCAGCGTGTGAACAGACATCCGGCCGCAATGGGCAGCGCAAAGGGCAGGCGAAGCGTGCGCCCGTTGATTAGGTTCAAATCCGCGTGCGGCTTCAGGCCCTGCCGTCCATGGTGCTCAATCAGATTCACGACGTTGCGCAGCGTCTCGCGCAGCCGCCCGTGATAGATGCTGGCGGCAAGAGCAAACACCCGGCCCGCAATGGCGGTTAAGATCATCACCAGAGGAAGCGAGTAGAGCCCGGCAAAACATCCCACTGCGGTCATCAGATTGACATCGCCCGCGCCCATGCCTCCGGCCAAAAAGAAGATCAAAAAGATGCCCCCGGCGATCACTCCGGCAAGCACCGAATCGCCCAGTCCACGCCAGCCGCCGGCGGTCGCGTGCAGCATGAGACCGGCGACCATCGCCGGGCCGATAACCCAGTTTGGGATCGTGCGCTCACGGACGTAAGTGACCGAGCCGATGCCAGCGCACAGCAGAGAGCCTCCGAGAAACATCAATTGCTGCTCAAGAACATCCATGCGGAACACCAGTACATGTCCTGCGTAACCAGGTAGCGACGCGGCAAAGAGGATAACAGATGATCCCGACCGGGATTGACTCCAGCCGGAATTATGTATCTGATTGCACTGATTACGCTTATGCGCAATTATCCGCGCTAGATTCAAGCCTATGTTGGCTCCTACACCAAGTCAATGGATCGTTCATGGGTCGTCCATGCAACTTAAGTGCCATTACTTGGATTGGCGCAAGCCATAAGTTATGCCCCGTCAAAACTCTATCCGGACATCCGTGGGGATGAAATCGACTGTCGTCGATTGTGTAGCTGTCAAAGCACCCAAAAGCCACAAAGATCAACAGTGTTCAGTTGTACACGGTAAACAGCTCAATCGAAATTGCTTATTTTCACTCAATTTCAACAAGGTTCCACAAGCGAACTGATCTGTTTTGGGAGCAGAGGGTCGTCAGTTCGAATCTGACTGTCAAGGGTGGAGCTCTTCACTGCCGCCCCGACCCGCCGAAACCTTACAGGGGGGCTGTTTGCGCCGTATCGCCCGATATATGACCGTATGCGCCGGTATACCCCGTCCCGCAGGCCGCTCCATTATTGTTGATTTGCCGCTATATATCGCCATATAGGCAGGTACATGACGGTATGGAACGTGAACCAGCGACTCAAAATCCGCCGATCGCAAGGTCATGGGGGTTCTCCCCCCTCCAGCGCCAACAAAATAAATAGCTTATACGAAATATGCTCGCGAAGGGAGAACAAAGAAATCCTCTGGTGCATGTTCTGGGGCATGTTCGTTTCCTACTTTTATGCAGACTTGGCAGGTGTCTGTTGGGTGCCTGTTCTGACGAGGCGTTCGCACCGAGCCCAGCGATAAACAGAAGAAGCTACAGGAGGCCGTCGATGAGCTGCGTCGCGGCAGGGCGAAGTCAACCGCGCCTATCCCGGGAAACAAACTCCTCGAACTCCGTACGATTCCTCTCGATGCTGCAAAGGGACGCAGCGGTCAGGCCGAGTACCGCCTACTGCTCAAAGACGGAAAGGCCATCAAGACCAAACCTACTGGCGACAAATCAGTGCCTGGGGCAACCGATATGATTGCCAACGCCAACTTCACCAGCTTTTTCCCGGTGGGATCTCAAGCTGCTGTTGTTCGCACCGCATACGTCAACTGCCATACCAAGGTCTGCGAACTCATCCTCGAGCCCCTCAAGTAGAGGCGCATCTCTCAGACTGCGAGAGAAACACTTTTCGCCGTGCAGTACGACCATCGCGTTAATTGTCGTATGCGGTGAGTGGGTATTTACACCCCATGTAAACCGCTCTTATTACAATGCACCTCTGCTCAACACCGCAGCATTGTTCTGTATTGCCTGCGTCCTTGCCGCAAACGCCCAGTGATTTCCTAGACAGAAGTTGACAATGGAACAGCACAGAATCGCGATGGTGTTCGCGACGAGCAGGGGGATGCGTGCCTCATGGACCAGAATTCGCATCAGTAGAAGATTTCCCAGCATGGAAACCAAACCATTGGAAAGATGAAACCGCAGGAGTTGAGTGAGCAGTGCGGAGTGGTCGCGGCGGTCGCACCATGTGTAGTGCAGGTGCCATACAAAATTGTGTATGAGCGCAAGCTCAATGGCCGCAGCCGTGGCATAGAGATAGTGGCCCGCCGAAACCCGGTTGAAGAGAGCGAGCGCGGCAAGCTGCACAACCATCCCCATAGCTCCAACCAGATTGAACTTGCCCCAGCGGATGAGGATGATCATGGCAGTGGCTCCTGCAGATAGAGTTCTGCCGTGTGGCGCAGAGTGACGCTTATCGCTATCGCAAACATGCAGACCGCTGCGATGATTCCTCCCAGATCAAAGAGCAGCATCCTGTGTCCGAACAACGTTGCATACGGACTGCGTAGCGCTGCCAGGTTGCCGACAATCAACAGAATGCGAATCTCCGTGGGACCGAAGATGCCTTGCGAGAGTTGAAAGCACGACAGCGTATAGGTGGCGAGGTAGCTCTCGCTGGACAGGATAAGGAACGCGATCAGCATCGCGATCGCCGTCCACCAGTGCAACAGTCCGGAGCAACCGAGTCCGCCCATCAACGCGACGGAGCCAAAGATGTCCACCATATGGTCGACATAGAAACCATAGCGAGGACGTTGTTGCCGACGCACTCGTGCCAGGGTTCCATCCATGCTGTCTCCCAGCCAGTTGAGCGCGATGCAGAGAATCACCAGTAGCAGCGCGTAGCGATTGAATCGAGAGAGTGCGTAAAAGATTCCTGCCGCGACCTGTGCGCCGAGACCGAGCAGGGTGAGTTGGTCCGAGCTGAGCTAGCCAGGAGCACGTACGGCCATCCACTGTAGTGCGCGCTTCTCGATAGAGGCGGTGAGGGACCGGTTGATGCGGCGGGCGGTAGTGAATGCTGCTTCGGCGCCCAGGGTGGTTGTTTGTGCGTTCATCTTAATCTCCTTCCCGATTCTGTTTTTGGTGATGACTCTTCTGCGTATCGATCGAACTATTTGCGCAACGCGTTGCATGTAGAACGTAATGTGAACTGCAGCGACTCGCGTGGAACGCTCTCCACAAAGGGCCGAATCGCCCAACCCAGGCCGGTTGGGATGGAACGTGTCAACGTGACTGACTCGATCTGCATATAAAGGCCGCCATCTCGCTCCTCATAGCTCCAGTAGGTGTTCAGCCGCCACAGGAAGCCGTGCTCCTCGTTCGCATTCAGCACGCGCTCGGTGCTGGTGCCAGGCGAGTCGATCTCGTTGATATGCGTGCTCCGCGAGATGCTGAATCCGTGCTGGGCATCGAGTCGTCCATACGAGATGTCGTAGGCCGTATCCATCACCACCGTGATGACGTGCCGCTGGCGTACGCGCATCTTTGCCTGCAGCCGGTCTCCCTGTTGTGCCAGCACACGTGCCTGTAGCACCTGCGGAGAGAAGTGTTTCGGGTAGGCGCTGAAGTCCTTCATCAGCCGCTCGAAGTCCGCCGCTTTGGCTCCAGGGGCAAACGCGGTGCCGCTCCAGTGGTGCAGCATCGCTCCAGGAAGGTCCGCACCTGCCGGCGGTGTCAGCTTCTCCACGATCAACTCTCCGCGGCGCAGGCGGTCCCCACTCTGCGGATCGGAGGCCGCGGGAGCGAGGAAGGTACTCTGCGACCGATGCTGCTGAGCTAGGCGTGTCTCAACCTCATGGGTGTACGAGCTAAAGGTAGCAACCGCTACCGGCAGGGGGCCCGCAGCAACGCAGCCGGGAGCAGTGACGAAGAGCAATAGCCCGCAGAGAAGAGAGAAGGTTCGGGAGCGTGTGGATTGGAAGCGCGTCATGGGTAACTTTCGTTTCATAAAATGCACAATGCTCCGCCCCGGCCTCCCAGATCAATGCATGGGGCCTCATCGGTTGGAGTTTGTTTCTCACGTTGCAAAAGATTGCAGTAATTAGACTTTCTGAAAGTTATCACTTTGGTGACAGGTACAGATTGAACGCGTGATCGGATACACTAGCTGTGGAGGCTCAATAGGTTGTTCCTGTTCAAGCCAGAACGGGAAGCTGGGGCATTGAGGTTTAGGCTAGCATGTGGGCGGTGGAAGTTGTAGTCATGCAGCCAAGGGTCGAGGTTCTGTTCTCGTTCTGCTGAGTTCTGGTAGGAGCGTGCGTAGGCCCATTCTCCGAGCGTGGTCTTGATGAAGCGTTCTGCTTTTCCGTTGGTGCGCGGGGTATAGGGCCTTGTGAAGCGGTGTTTGATGTTCTGCTGGCGCAGGGTCATGCGGAAGATCCCGTGTCGATAGCAGGAGCCGTTGTCGGTGAGCACGCGGCGGATGGAGAAGCCGAATCGCGCGTAGTAGGCCCGCGCCATGAGGAAGAAGTGGATGGCCGAGCGGTGTGTCTGGTCGGGCAGGATGGCAGCATATGCGATACGCGAGTGATCGTCGATAGCGATGTGCAGGTACTCGTAGCCGATGCCGCGCGATTCCTTGCCCAGGACTGCGGTGATGCGGTGCCCCGGTTTGTCGAACCGCGCCAGGCGCTTGATATCGAAGTGGATGAGGTCGCCGGGATGAGCGTGTTCGTAGCGCACCACCGGCGGCGGCGGGTCCAGCGAGCGCAGGCGATTCATGCCGTTTCTGCGCAGGATTCGGCTGACCGTGGCCCGGCTCAGGCCCAGGGCGCGTGCGATGCGCCAGCCGTTGTAGCGCAGCCGGCGAAGAGACAAAACCATTTCCAATAAAGGGGAAGGTGTTTGCCGTGGAGAACTGCGTGGGCGCGAGCTGCGGTCTGGCAAGCCCCCCGATCCGTGCTCGCGATAGCGCCCCACCCACTTGGCTGCGGTCTTCGCGGTCACGTTGAAGCTAGCCGCGGCCAGCTTCAACGTGACCCCCTGCACAATCACTCTTTTGGCCAACTCTTCGCGCAGAGACACCGTAAGTCTGGCATTCTTGTGATAGTCCATTCGATCCTCCGAAGTGTGCTGTTGTTCGCTACAATCAGCTTCTCCGATCTGGATCGAATGGACAACCTATTGAAACTTCACATCTAAAGCACTTGTGGCGTTTCAAAAAGAGTGAATCAATGTGATGATGTCTAGCATTCTTTTGGAACCGTCCCTGGGAATACAATATGGGAACCACCCCATTTTGAAATCCCTGGAATGGAAACGTGGACATGGAAGTGTCACCAGTTTCCGACCGTATTCAAAATCACCAGATCGAATTGCTGCAACGTTGGCGCCACAGACTTCTGGCGACCTTTTTGAAAACTATAACCGATCGCTCAGGCGCGGGCCGGGCATCGTCGTATTTCCCGGAGGATTGTGATGTGTCGAAAGTTGTTGGAACTCAGTGGACCTCAGTCTTCAAGAGGCCGCCAGAGAGAATTTGTGCCATGCGTTCAGCAGAGACTCATGCATGCGAGATGGTTCGCGATCGCCATTCTGCTTGTGTTTTGCTCTCATAGCCTACTGGCGCAGTACACCACGGGACTGGTTCAAGGCTCTGTTCTGGACCCATCGGGCGCGCTGGTCAAGGGCGCTTCGGTCGAGCTGAAGAGTCTGGATACAGGAGAGCAGCGCACCTTTCCCCGCACCCCCAACGGCCTCTATTCTTTCACCGCTGTACCGCCAGGCAGATACCGTCTTCGCGTCACGGCGACAGGCTTTGTTTCTCCATCCGCCGATATCGCCGTTTCCACCAGCCAAACCACCACACAGAACTTCACGCTGCAAATCGGACAGGCGTCCACCACCGTCAACGTCCAGGCGGATGCAGTACCACTGCTGGATGCCTCCGATCCTTTGCGAGGCGTAACTTACAACGAGACCGAGGTTGGCACTCTTCCCAGTCTCAACCGCAATATCAACAGTCTGGTGATTCTTGCTACGGGAGCCACGCCGACCTTCAATCCACGCGGAGGGCAGTTCACCACCGTCAATGGCGCGCAGGCTGGCCAGATCAACGCGAATGGCGGACGCTCAAAGTCCACCTCCACTCAGCTCGACACGACGGACGCGAACGACTGGGAGTTCGGCGGCGTCGCGCTCTCAACCGAACCCACACCCGACATGCTCGGTGAGTTCCAGGTCCTCACCAACAACTGGGCCGCGGAGTACGGCGTGAAATCCACCGCAGAAATCGTCATGGTCACCCGGAGCGGAAGCAACTCGCTGCACGGCACCGCATACGACTTTCTGCAGAACGCCGCGTTGAACGCTCGGGACTACTTCGACACCACGGGCAGACCCGACCCCTTGGTCCAGAACTACTACGGCTTCACCCTCGGCGGCCCGATCCTGCGCAATCGCACCTTCTTCTTTGCCGGGTACGAGGGCCGGTCAACCCATGGCGCAGGCACCACCCTGGTGGCGGACCTGCCCACCGCAGCCGCTCGCAGCTCCGTTACGTCGCCCACGGTTCAAGGACTGCTGCAATTGCTCCCTCTGCCCACGACCGCAACCGGCGACCCGCTCATCGGCACATCCTCCATCGCCGAGCCCAACCCTTCAACCGGCAATCAATACCTGCTACGCGTGGATCATTCCTTCTCCGCCAGGAACAACCTGACAGTGCGCTTCTACAGCAACACCGGCACGTATGTCGAACGTGTCTCCAACTACTCCCTGCCTCAGGACGACGCCAGCTTCAACCCGGTCGGCAGGAATGCCATGATCGCCGATACTTGGACGCCGCGCTCTGACAGCACCAACGAGCTGCGCATTGCCTACGGCCGGTCGAGCGCCCTCTTTGAACCACTCACTCAGCCGGCGACGCCACGCTTCGACGTCACCGGATTGGTAGGCTTCGGCACTGTGCCCTACTGGCCCCAGGGGCGCATCTTCAATGTCTATCAATGGAGCGACGCATTCAGTTGGGTTCACGGGCGGCACATCGTCAAAGCCGGCTTCGATCTGCGCCATATTGAAGACAACTCGCTCAATTACACGGATGGCATGGGCGCATTCACCTTTACCTCGGTGAACGACTTTCTGTCTGGTACGATCGGCAGCTTCACACAGGAGTTCGGCAACACATACCGCGGGTTTCGTGAAAACTATAACGGCGTTTTCGTGCAGGACGATTGGAAGCTGAGGCCCACCGTGACCCTGGATCTTGGCCTGCGCTATGAATATCAAGGCAGCCAGAGCGACGCCAACCATCAGCAGTCAGTGCTGGACATCGCGGGGACGGGGAAGATCGGCCAACTCGGCAGCGGGCCGCTCGGCACCTTCAACACGCAGAATCCTCTGATCGACTCGCATCCCGGCCTGCTGGCGCCGCGCTTCGGCTTTGCGTGGGACCCTGGGAATGGGAAATTTGTGGTCCGCGGCGGCTATGGCATCTATTACGATTCGCTCATCTTCAACGGCCTGGAATCTGGCCGAACCGCGCCACCCACCGATTACACAGGTACGCTCAGCAGCTTCACGGGAGGGAACACCCTCGCCAACCTCCTGGCAGGCACAGCTCCACTTCAGACAACTTTGGCTGCCCAGGCCGGAAGCTTCAACAATGTCATAAACCTTGGCAATGTAGTCTCTGAGAATCCCCACGTCCGCAATCCTTACGAACAGCAATACAGCCTCGGCGTTGAGGTTCGCCTCGCGGC
>Ga0302278_10004411_pt1 | contig 14544 bp, 13 predicted proteins | sample III_Bog_N3_2_FD_194543 | JGI IMG/M metagenome (GOLD analysis project Ga0302278, IMG submission 194543) | Peat permafrost microbial communities from Stordalen Mire near Abisko, Sweden - III_Bog_N3_2 | ecosystem: Environmental > Terrestrial > Soil > Wetlands > Peat | place: Sweden: Abisko... | reverse complement strand
GAGCGGGCCGTACATGCTGCGCGGGGCCGCGCTGACGGCAGTGCAGGTGGCACGGTATCGGCCATACCTGCTGAGCGGGCAGCCGACTGAGGTGCAGACCACGATTACTGTGGTATTCAAGTTGGGGAGTTAAAAAGAAATCGCCCGGGCACCGCTAAAGTGCGATGCCCGGGCCAAAGCATAAAGGGACGTATGGAACTACAGGGCGAAGCGGCGACGCGCAATCGCGCCGAGGCCCATGAGGCCCGTGCCTAGCAGGAGCAGGCTGCTGGGTTCGGGGGTGGCGTTAAGCGCGATGTTGTCGACGTAAAAGTCGGGTTTGGTTGCGCCCACCGTATAGCTTTCGGTGAACTGGATTGTGACCGAAGTGAAGAGATCTAACCCGCCACTGCCTGGGACGGTTACGTAGCTTCCCGGATAAGCGCCTGTGCTGGCTACCACTACTGGCGAAAACGTGGGGCCACTTGATCCCGTAATCAGAACACTCACCGGACCATTCATGGCGTCCACCTCAAGGCCCCCCAGTGAGAATGCAGTGCCTCCCTCCTGGATCTTCAGTGTGTCAACGCATGTGACTGTTGTGGAGAGGGTAGTACAACCAGTAGTCTTGCCATCGCCCGGTCCTCCGGTGAGACCCGGCGGCGGATCACCCTGGTAAAAGTTGTCGGTAAAATCGCCGGCGAAATCGGTGACGGTGAAACCGTTCTGGGTATATGAGTCAGCCGACAGCGCTATGTTGTCATTGCTGGCGGTGAGCGGGGTTGAGAAATCGTTCGCTAGAAATTGGATATTGGTTTCTGCGGCGTGGGCGGTGGACGCGGCGAATGAAAGCGCTGCAACGATGACCAGGGATTTGGCAGACGGGCGCATGGAAAGGGCTCCTAGATGACCAAGTAGTAAATAGTCCGAATGCTGGAGTTTGGCAGAGGGGGGTGTGCAACCGCAAGGCATTAATTGGGAAAAAGTTTTCCCTTGCGCAGTAATAAGCGCCATAAACTTCAGTAACTTTTGGGTGGTTACCGGCTGAGGAGTTCGGGCAATATTGGCTGCTCTGCGTAGTCGAGCAGGGGGTAGCCGGCCCGCTTCCAACCGTCGAAGCCTCCGCGCAGGGGGCGGACGCGGGTGATACCGAGGCGATGGAGCTGCATGGCTACTTTGGCGCTGGTTTCCTCGGAGGGGCAGGTGCAGTAGAGGATGATGTCGCGGTCGCGGGGGATGCGGTCGGCCATGTGGGCAAGCTCAGTTGGGCCGATGCGGACCGCTCCAGGCAGCACGCGCGGGTCTGGCAAGTAGTCGAGTGGGTGGCGGAGGTCGACGATGAAGGGCTGCACGGTGCCGTCGAGCTGCGCACAGTCGAGCATCTCCTTGAGGTCGGAGGGTTCGAGGCGGAGTTCGCGGACCTGGGCCAGGAAGCGGCGCTGCTTGACGACTCGCCAGATGAAGAAGCCGGCGACCATGAGGATAAATACGGCAGCGGCGAAGTGGGTGAGCAGGGCAAAGAATCCCTGGCTGCGCTTGGCGATGTCGCCGAAAAAGCGGCCGGCGAAGAGGAACGAGAGCGACCAGAGGAGGGTTCCGGAGAGGTCGTAGAGCAGGAAGCGGGGATAGGCCATGCCGGTCTGGCCGGCGATGGGAGCGGCGACGGTGGAGAGGCCAGGGACGAACTTGGCGAAGAGGAGGGTTTCGGCGCCGCGGCGGTTGAAGTAGCCCTCTGTCTTGGCGACGCAGGTTGAGGCCTCCATCGACATTTTGCACAGCAGGCGGATGACGCCACCGCCGTAGCGACGGCCCAGAGCGAACCAGGTGGAGTCGGAGATGAGGCAGGCCGCGATGACCGCGAGCATGGCTGGAGTGAAGTGGACGCGATGGGTGGCGCTGAGCGTCCCGGCAGTGAGCATGAGCGGGATGCTGGGGACGGGGAGACCGAACTGCTCTATCAACACCCAGAGGAAAAGGATGGCGTAGGCGTGGCCGACGAAGAACTCGATGGCAATCGGCATGGCAGGAACTCCCCTCTTGTAGATGAGGATTGTGGACGTTTGGATGTGAAATTATAGCGGCAGCGATGACAGAGATGCCACGACGCAAAAGGGCAGTACTATCCTGGGGGTCGACTTGAGCCTCACCTCAGATGGGCAGGCCGGGAATCGGCTTGCCCCCAGGAAAAGCGACCTCAGCGGCTAAAGCCGTTCTGATTCTGTGACCGTTACGGCACGGATGAATCCGTACCCTTAACGCAAAACGGGAACATTTCAGCCTCATCTTCCGGCCTACATGGCGGGAGGGTGGTGGGGGTCGACGCTGTCGCCTGTCTTGGGGGCGGCTACGCTCTTGACTCCACCAGGGTTGACCGAGTCGCGCAGTTCCTTCGATGGCTTGAAGAAGGGGACGCGTTTAGCGGGCACGTCGACGCGTTCGCCGGTCTTGGGGTTGCGGCCGATGCGGGCGTTGCGCTGGCGGGTGCGGAAGCTGCCAAAGCCGCGGATCTCAATTTTGTCACCGGCTTTGAGGGCGCCAATAACGGATTCAAAGAGGGTGTCGACGATGATTTCGCCGTCGCGTCGGGTTAGATCACCGAGAGCGGTTACTCTGTCGACCAGGTCGGCCTTCGTCATCGTGGTGTCTCCTTGTATCGTGGTGGTAAATCTAGCTTATCGCTGATTGTAGATGGGATGCAGGATTTGCGGGCATAGGTTAGAAGAAAAATTTACAGGAGACCGGGTGGCGGCGGGGATGCCGCTGCGATGGTGGAAACGGGCGGAGAGGTTCGAGGGGAGGTTTTTTGTGGGCCGATCCTGGATTCCGGGTCAAGGCGGTGGGGGCGCTCTCCCCAAAAAGAGCCCGGACATCCACTAGAGGATTTGCCTTGTAGTGCCGATAACTCAGAAGAAGTCCAGCGGGACCGGGGGGTGGGTGAGCGATTGTCTCACTGGCGATCCCTGCGGCCCGGCAATGCCGCCCGTCCAAAGCCGATCGAGATATCTCCGGGTTTTGCGGCTCATGCACTTGGCCGAAACAGGAGTTTTTCATGGCACTCGGTGAGGCTAGCCCCTCGAAAATCGACGCAGAAAGCAAGGGTCGGCTTCCGCTGCCGAGCCGCTTCCTGGCCCGGCAGCCGGTCCTCAATGTGCGCAGCGAAGTCGTCGCGTATGAACTGCTGTTCCGCAATGGATGGGAGAACTGCTTCCATGGTGAATCCGACACGGCGACGCTACAGACGTTGGACCAGATGACGTACATGGGCATTGAGTCGCTTACCCACAACCAACTGGCCTTCGTCAATTGTTCCCGGGAGGCGCTGGTGGGCGGGCTGGTCACCGTGTTGCCTTGCCGCACTACAGTGTTGGAGATACTGGAGACGGTGGAGCCGGACGATGAGGTGATGGAGGCTTGCCGAGAGCTGCGCAAGATGGGCTACCAGATAGCGCTGGACGATTTTGTACCGCGTCCGGAGATGCGTCCCCTGATTGAGGTAGCGAGCTATGTGAAGGTGGACTTCCGGCTCTCCGACGCGAGTGTGCGCCGAGATATCTATCGAATGACGCGCGACAGCTACGCCGCACTTCTGGCGGAAAAAGTAGAAGACCAGGAAGAGTTCAACATTGCCAAAGCCGAGGGTTGCGAATACTTTCAGGGCTATTTCTTCTGTCGGCCAAAGGTCTTCGTCAACCGCGAGATTCCGACGAACCGAGTGAACTACCTTCGGCTGATGGCGGAACTGACGCGGACGCCGATGGACTTGCTCGAAGTTGTCCGCATCGTCAGCTTGGAGGCGTCGCTTTGTTACCGCCTGTTGCGATTGGCGAACTCGCCCTTGTGGGGAAGACGCGACGACGTCACCAGCGTGAAGGAGGCGTTTATGCTGGTGGGGGAAGACCGGTTTCGCGCGCTGGCGTCGGTAGCAGCCTCTTGTGTGCTGAGCGAAGACCAGCCGTCTGCGCTGATCAGCCTTTCCGTGGTGCGAGCCCGGTTCTGCGAGATTCTGGCTCCGCTGATTGGGGAGAATCCGAGTGAACAGTTCATGCTGGGCCTGCTCTCGCTTCTGGATGCGATGCTGCAAACGCCAATGGAGTCGATTGTGCGGTCACTGCCGCTGCGCGCGGAGGCAAAGGGGGCGCTGCTGGGAGCGACGAACCCGGCCGCGGTCCCGCTGAACCTGATTCGAAGCTTTGAATCGGGAGCCTGGGGAAACTGCGCCGGTGCGGCCGATGCCGTTGGTGTGAGCGAAGAGACGCTGGCCCGGCTCTACGTCGAATCAGTGCAATGGGCAACCGAGACGCTGGCCTTGAGCAGGTAGAAGTTACGGGCATGACGCCACTGGGCGGGAGCAAAAAAAGGCGGCACGAACGGTCAATTGTTCGTGCCGGGAGGCCAGTGACGCAACTTATATCGACCGGAGGAACCGCTGGCGATCACGGTTCGGGCCGAAAATCTTGAGCGAAATCCGCTCTGAGGTACAAGAATATCACGCCTGCGGCGTATGTGTGGCCCGGGGCCCGAGGGATCCAGGCGCTACGCTACCGCGAAGGCGGTACTGAGCTTGGCTGCCATTTCAGCGTCGCGTGCGGTGATGCCGCCGGCATCGTGGGAGACGAGCGCGAGCTTGACGCGGTTGTAACGGATGTCGATGTCGGGATGATGTGCGGCCTGTTCGGCGAGTTTGGCAACGCGGTTGACGAAGGCCATGGCCTCGGAGAAGTCGTTGAAGGTCCAGAAGCGGACAAGCATTCCATTTTCAATCGCCCACTCAGGATACTTGCGCAGCAGATCGCGAAGTTCCTGCTCGGAGAGCTTCTGCTTGTCGGCTTCGGGCTGCGGTTGATTGCTGGATTGCATGGACCCACCCCCTCCAGAACTGATTGCAAGGGGATGGTAAGCCTGTTCGGAACGGAGCGCAACCGGGCCTTGTTATGACGTCAAAAGGTATTGTCCAAGGGACGCTTATGATAAGAGCGAGACGGACGACGATGAGGTGGGGAGAGCGATGAACCAGGAAAAATGGGATGAGGTGGACGGCTACATCACGGAGAAGCTGGTGGTTCCGGATGCAGCGCTTGACGCGGCGATGAAGGCGAATGCGGCGGCGGGATTGCCTTCGATCGATGTGGCTCCAAACCAGGGAAAGCTGCTGCATGTACTGGCCTTGACGAAGAGTGCTCGGAGGATTCTGGAGATTGGCACGCTGGGCGGGTATAGCACGATCTGGCTGGCGCGGGCGCTGCCCACTGGCGGCCGGCTGGTGACTCTGGAGGTTGCGCCAAAACATGCGCAGGTGGCGCAAGCGAATTTGAATCGCGCTGGGCTGGCTGGGGTGGTGGAGATTCGCATTGGGCCGGCCGCGGACTCGCTCGCGCAACTGCATCGGGAGGGCGCAGAGCCGTTCGATATGATCTTTATCGATGCGGATAAGGAGAATATTCCGGTGTATCTGGAGTGGGTGCTGAAGCTGGCGAAGGTTGGATCGCTGATTGTGACGGACAACGTAGTACGTGAGGGAGCGATCGTGGATCCGGCGAATACGGACCCGGCAGTGCGGGGCGTTCGCACTATGTTCGAGAGGATGGCGGCCGAGCCGCGGCTCTGCGCTACTGCGATCCAGACGGTTGGGAGCAAGGGCTACGACGGGTTTGCGTTGGCGGTGGTGGTGAAGTGACTAGGCAGATTGAGACGGTCTACGTCCCACTCATGGCGATGAGGCTGCCATGAATGGGGCACCCGAACCTTGGGTGTGGGTCAGGGTTTCTTCGGTCCGCCGCGGGTGACGCGACGCCTGGTGGCCCAGCCTTCTTTGGTGGTTTGTTGCGCGCGGCCGAGAGCGAGCGCATCCGCAGGGACGGGATGGGTGATGCAGGAGCCCGCCCCGACGTATGCGCCGTCGCCGATGGTGATGGGTGCGACGAGGGTTGAGTCGGAGCCGACGAAGACGCCATTGCCGATGGTGGTGGTGTGCTTGTGGACGCCGTCGTAGTTGCAGGTGATGACGCCCGCGCCAATGTTGGTGCCCGCGCCGATGATCGCGTCGCCGAGGTAGGTGAGGTGGTTGGCCTTGGAGCCGCGGCCGAGCGTGACTTTCTTGGTTTCGCAGAAGTTGCCAACGTGCGCGTCCGCGCCGATGTTGCTGTCGGGACGGAGGTGCGCGTAGGGGCCGAGGATCGCGCCATCGCCGACTTGCGCGCCGTCGAGGATGCATCCGTTACGAACGGTCACGCTGTCGGCCAGGGTGGAGTTCTGGATGACGGAGTAGGAGCGGATGCGGCAGTCGCGGCCAATGCAGGTGGCGCCGAGAAGCTGCACGTAGGGTTCGATTACGGTGTCGGGACCGACGGTGACTTCGGCGTCGATGACGCAGGTGTCGGGGCGAAAGATGGTGACGCCCTCGGCCATGAGGCGGCGGGTGTTGGCGGCGCGCATGGCCTGGTCGAGATGCATCATTTCGGCGATGGTGTTTGCGCCGAGGACCTCGTCCACGCTGTCGGCCTTGAGGGCGATGACGCGGCGGCGGTCGGCTACCAGCATGGCGGCGACGTCGGTGAGGTAGAACTCGCCGTGGGCGTTGTGGGTGGAGAGCTGGCTGAGTTTGCTGAAGAGCGCTTCGGTTTCAAAGCAGTAGATGCCGGAGTTGATCTCTGGCGCTCCGCCATGCGCAGGAGTCAGGGCTTTCTGCTCGACGATTGCGGTGACTTCGAGCGGCTGAGTGGAGCTGCGCACGATGCGGCCATAGCCGGTGGGGTCCGGCGGGATGGCAGTGAGGATAGTCATTGCGGCGCGCTCGCGCAGGTGCAGTTCGCAGAGTGAGGTCAGCGTCTCCGGCCGGATGAGGGGAACGTCGCCAGAGAGCACGAGCAGATGCTTGGGTGCGCGGTTTCCGGGCAGTTGGAGGTAGGCCTTGAGCACCTGCATCGCGTGGCCCGTGCCTAGCTGCGCCTCCTGCAGGACGAAGTTGACGCCGGTGGACGCCACCGCGGCGCGTACGCGTTCGGCCTCGTGCCCGACGATGCAGTAGATGTCTTCGGCGCGGACCAGCGTTCTGGCCGCGGCGATGACGTGGAGGAGAAGGGCGCGGCCGCCTACCTCGTGGAGGACTTTGGGCCGCTTGCTCTTGAGCCGCGTGCCCTTGCCGGCGGCCATGATTGCTACTGCAAAACCTGTGGCTTCCATGCCCGTTATCTTCTCATGGGGACGGTGTTGGCTCCATTGCAGGGTGAGAGCATAATTGATAGCAAGCGAGGTTCCGAATGGCAACGAGCGCAGTTGTTCCGGTCAATGAGTATCTTCGCAAGAGTTATCGCCCCGACCGCGATTACGTGGACGGGGAGATACAGGAGAGAAATTTGGGAGAACGCGATCACGCCGATCTTCAGACTCGTTTTGTTTTCCTGCTATGTCTGCCAGAAAACGCCACATGGGTCACGGCCCGTTCCAAGCTGCGAGTCCAGGTAAGTCCGACCCGGTTCCGGGTTCCCGACGTATGTGTCTTACGAAAGAACGCTCCCCGGGAGCAGATCGTGGAGCAGCCGCCTCTGCTCTGCATAGAAGTACTTTCTCCGGAAGACACAATGCTACGGACACGCGAGCGGGTGCGCGATTTTCTTGCGATGGGTGTGCCTGAAGTGTGGATCGTCGATCCAGCATTGCGCAGCGTGACTGTCTGCGCGGGTGCAAGCACCGTAGAGCACATGGGCGGCACACTTACCGTGCCGGAGACGCCCATGGTGTTGGCGCTCGCCGACGTGTTCAAAGTGCTCGACGAATACTAAGCGCCAGACTACCTCGTCGACTCGCCGGGCGGCGGCGGGATGGTGATGTCCAGATCAGTGACCTTACCGATGGTGGAGAGCGGCGGTTTGATCTCGGTCTTGTTGCCCACGACGAGGATTGCGAGCTTCGACACGTCAATGTACTTGTTCGCCACGCGGCTTACGTCGGCAGCGGTTACGTGCTCGATGCCGTCCTTGTATTTCTCGAGGAAGTCGGGCGGATAGCCGTAGAAGGCAAGGTTGACCTGCTCGTTCAGCGTCTTCTCCGGCGTGTCGTAGTTGAAGATGAAGGAGTTCATCACCTGGTCCTTGGCCTTGCGCAGTTCTGCGGGCGTAGGCGGGACGGTCTTGAGGCGGCCGATCTCTTCAAGGACTGCGTTGGTGGCGGCCACGGTGGTAGTGCTCTTGGTGCCGACCACGCTGCGGAAGACGCCCGGGTGGTCGTAAGAGGCGCCGAAGCTGCCGCCAACGTCGTAGGCGAGGCCGAGCTTCGTGCGCACGTACTGGACGACACGCGAACCGAAGCCGCCGGAGAAGACCTCGTTCATGACGCTGAGGGCGTAGAAGTCGGGGTTGTTGCGGAGTGTGCCAAGTCCGACGATCTCGACCGTGGATTGATTTACGTCCTCCTTGTCGGCAAAGTAGACGCCGGGGGTGGGACCGGCGAAGTCCCCCTTGAGCGGATCAATCGCGGCGCCGCGCGGCATTGGCTCGAACACTTTGCGCAGCTTGGCTTCCATCTCGGTGCTGTCGAAGTCCCCTTCGACGGAGACGATCATGCCGTTGGGGACGACGGTGCGGTCGTGCCAAGCCTTGAGGTCATCCAGGGTAACTGCGGCCACGGTGGCGTACTCGGCCTCGCGGGCGTAGGGGCTGTCCTTGCCGTAGACGAGTTTGGCGGACTCGCGGCTGGCGATCGAGTCGGGCTCGTCATTGCGACGCGAGATGCCGGTGAATAGGCCACGCTGGGCGAGGGCGAGTTTGTCCGCCTTGAATGCGGGGTGCAGCAGAAGATCGATGGCCTCGCCGAAGACGGTGTCGAAGTCCTGCTTGAAGCTGCCCCACTCGAGGCTGGTGGTCGCGCCGCCGCCGCCAGTCTCGATGCTGGCTGCCTTTTGCGCAAGCTCGCTGTCGAGCGCGTCGCCAGCTTTGGTAGCGCTTCCGCTGGTGCGCCACGCCTCACCGTATAGAGAGACCAGTCCGGTCTTGGCGGCTGGTGCGTCGCGGCTTCCCCCGCGGATCAGAATAGAACCGTCGATGAACGGAAGCTCGTGGTCCTCCTGCAGGAAGATGACGAGGCCATTCGGTAGCTCGATGCGCTTAGGCTGCTGGGGTTTGAAGGCATGCAGCGCGGGAATGGGGATATTCGTCCACGGCTTGGCTTGCGCAGGGGCAGCGGCAGACTTGGCGGCGGGCGTGGCTTGCGCCTGCGCCGATCGCACTGCCGGCAGGAGCATGCACGCTACGAGGGCGAGGCCAGTTGTGAGTTTAGTTGGAGGCATGTTCATCCTTGCTGATGCTGCGGAATCTGTTGGGTGCGCGGTATGGGTCATCTGGGTTTTCGTTGAGAAGTTTTTCATTTCGCACCTCCGGCATCTTCCGCAGCCGGTTGCGCTGGCGGCGTGAATATGATGCTGGTGCTGGTGCGGTTACTCTCGACGAAGACTTTGTTGGCTACGCGGCGAACATCGCCCTTGGTCACTTTGTCGATCCGGTCGAGCTCGCGGAAGAGTTCGCGCCAATCGCCATAGCGCGTCTGATACTCGGCGAGTTGGTGGGCGAGGCCTTCGTTGTCGGCCAGGCCACGCAGCAGGGCCGCACGGGAGCGCGTTTTGAACATCTGGAGTTCCTCGTCGCTGACGTCGCTGCTTTTCAGCTTGTCTATCTCCTTGTGGATGGCGTCGCGCATCTCGTCGGGAGTGTGGCCCGGCACAGGCACGGCGTAGAAGGCGAAGAGGCCAGGATACTTCTGGCCTGGGAATCCGCTGAAGCCCTCGGCGTCGGCGGCGATCTTCTGGTCGCGAACCAGGCTCTTGTAGAGGCGCGCGGTTCGGCCGTTGGAGATGATGTCGGAGATAGCGTCGTAGACCGAATCGTCGGGATCGCGGTAGTCGGGCCGGTGATAGCCCTCAAGGTAAAAGGGCTGGGCGGCCTCGCGAATGGTGACCGACTTCTCGGCAAACTGCGGCGGCTCGATGGTGGTCATCGGCTCTGGCTTGGGGCCGGCGGGGATTGCGCCAAAATACTTGGTCAGCATCGGCATCGTTTCGGATGCCTTTACATCGCCAACCACCGCAATCACGATGTTCGCAGGGACGTAATACTTTTTGTGGAAGGCGTCGGCCTCGGTCGCGTTGACCTGGCTGATCTCGCTCTCCCAGCCAACCCCCGAGCGTCCATAGGGGTGAGCCACGTAAGCCGTGGCGAGGAACTGCTCGACCATGGCGCCGATGGGGTTGGAGTCGATGCGCATGCGGCGCTCTTCCTGTACCACATCGCGCTCCTTATAGAACTCGCGTTCGACCGGGTGGGCGATGCGCCCGCTTTCCATGTAGGCCCACAGTTCCAGGCGGTTCTCCGGCATACTCCAGAAGAATTGGGTTGAGTCTTCCTCGGTGGATGCGTTGAGGTCGACTGCACCGTTCTGCTCGGCCAGTTCCGCGAACTGATTCGGGACGACGAACTTCTCTGCCGCAACTTGCGCATCGTCGAAGACTTGCTTGAGTTTGGCGAGTTTGGCGGGATCCTGACCGACTAGCTTGCGGTACTCAGCGTCGTACGCGGCGTAGGCGATCTCGACCTTGGCCAGCGCGACTTTCTCTGCGGGATAGTTGGTGGTGCCGATCTGCTCGGTGCCTTTGAAGGCCATGTGCTCGAACATGTGTGCGAGGCCGCTGTCGCCCTGCGGATCGTCGGCCGAGCCCGCGTCAACCAGCGTGTAATAGCTGAAGACGGGTGCTTCCGGCCGCTCGCAGACGATAAGGGTGATGCCGTTGGGGAGCACTTTTACGGTGGTGCGCTTCTCGAATCCCGCGAGATACTGCGCCAAGCCAGCTTGGCTCTGCGCCCGCGCAGCAATTCCCCAGCCCATTGCAAGGGCAAGCACTATGGCGACCAGACGACGTATTCGCACGAAGAATCCTCCTACAAAAGATTAAGGCAAGTTAACAATACCGGATCGACGCCCGGACGATGTCAGGAGACGGCCGAAAAGATCGCGTGAACTTCATTTGACGCAAGGGGAGCTATTCCATAGTCTTGCTGCGTCGTCACTTCGTGACGCGTATTGGCCTTCGCGTGGTGCTTCCGATGGTCGCAGAGGGAATTGGTGCCGACCAACGGGAGGACAACGCGACGCGGGAAAAAAGGCGCGCGAGCGCCCGCTGGGGTGCGATCCCAATGAAGCAGATTCGCAGGGTTGCGGTGCTGGGCGCGGGGACGATGGGCTCGCGGATTGCCGCGCATATTGCTAATGCCGGTGTGCCGGTGGTGCTGCTGGATATGGTGCCTCCGGACGAGGGCGCTGATGCTGGTGTGGCTGCCCGGAACAGGCTGTCGCTGGCCGCGCTGGATGGGTTGAAGAAATCGAAGCCAGCGGCGTTCTTTACGCCAGACGCGGCGCGGCTGATTACTCTGGGGAATTTTGGCGATGACATGGCGCGGATCGCCGAGTGCGACTGGATCGTCGAGGCGGTGGCGGAGAATCTCGATATAAAGCGGGCGCTGCTGGCGAAGGTAGAGCAGCATCGCAAGGCAGGCACTATCGTTACTACCAATACTTCGGGGCTGCCGGTTGCGAGCATTGTGGAGGGGATGTCGGAGGAACTGCGGCGGCACTGGTTCGGGACGCATTTCTTCAATCCGCCGCGGTACATGCGGCTGGTAGAAGTGATTGCGACGCCGGAGACGGACGCTGCCGACTTAGCTGCGATTGCGGCGTTTTGCGACAAGCGGCTGGGCAAGGCAGTGGTGCGGGCGAACGATACGCCGAACTTCATCGCCAACCGCATAGGCACGTTCCACATGCTGAACGCGATGCGCCTGATGATGGATCAGGGGCTGACGATTGAAGAGGTGGATGCGTTGACCGGCACAGCCCTGGGCTTTCCGAAGACGGGCACGTTTCGCCTGGGCGACCTGGTGGGACTGGATGTGCTGGTGCATGTGGCGGCAAACTTTGCGCCCAAGGCGAAAGAGATTGGCGACGAGCGGGCCGATGTGGTGCTGCCTGAGTTTGCCGCCGCGATGTACGAGCGCAGATGGCTCGGGGACAAGACGCAGCAGGGGTTCTACAAAAAGGCCGGCAAGGACGAGCAGGGGCGCGATGTGCGGCTGGCACTCGACTGGAAGACGCTGGAGTACCGGCCAAGCGAGCGACCGAAGTTTCCGGCGCTGGAGATGGCGAAGAGTGTCGAGCCGGCGGCGGCGCGCATTGCGCAGTTACTGCATAGCGCCGCGGCAGGCGGAACCGACGCGAAGAAGGATAAGGCGCGGGCTTTCTATTGGCCGCTGCTGACTGAGCTGTTTACGTATGCGGCGAATCGGATTCCACCGATGCCGCACCCGATTGCAGAATCGATTGTTGAGATCGATATTGCTATGAAAACCGGCTTCAATTGGGAGCTTGGACCGTTTGAGATGTTCGACGCAGCGGGTGTGCGCGCGACTACGGAGAAGATGCGCGCGGCGGGGCAGCCGATTTCGGCGAATGTGGAGAAGCTGCTTGAATTGGGAGGCGGATCTGGTGAGGCCACATGGTACAAGTACGACGCTTCTGTTCCTTCGGGGCGGCTGTTTTTCGATGCGGTGAGTGGCGGATACAAGCCGGTGATTGCGCCAGAGGGGACTGCCAGCCTCACTGCGATCAAGGCGGCGCGGGGCGTGGTGCGGAAGAATTCGGGTGCGTCGGTGATCGACCTGGGGGATGGGGTGGCGGCGATTGAACTGCACTCCAAGATGAATGCGCTGGGCGACGATATCGTCTCGCTGATTGTGCAGACACTGAAGCCGGCGAGCCAGCAGATTGCGGACTTTGAGGCTTTCGTCATCACCGGCGAGGGGGCAAATTTTTCGGTTGGCGCGAACCTGATGCAGCTTCTGTTGACGATGCAGGATGGCGAGTGGGAGGAGATTGAGCTGGCCGTGCGCGCGTTCCAGAACATGACGCAGGCGATCAAGCTGTGTCCGCGACCAGTGGTGGTGGCGCCGTATGGCATGTGCCTGGGCGGCGGCGTCGAGATTGCGCTGCACGCGGCGGCGCGGCATCCTCATGCGGAGCTGTATATGGGGCTGGTAGAGGCGGGCGTGGGGCTGATTCCGGGCGGCGGCGGATGCAAGGAGATGCTGCTGCGGGCGATCGATGCGGCTGGGCGGACGGATCTGCGCGGCGATGAGTTGGTGGTGTTTGAGGCGCTGAAGAAAAACTTCGAGACGATTGCGATGGCGAAGGTTTCGACGTCGGCTGCGGATGCGCGGGCGCTGGGATTGCTGCGGCTGGCGGATGAGATCACGATGAACCGCGCGCGGCTGCTGACCGACGCGAGCTTGACGGCGAAGGCGATGGCCGATGCGGGCTACTCGCCACCATTGCCACGCACGGATATTCCTGCGCCGGGCGAGAGCATGCTGGCCACGCTGAAGCTGGCAGTCTGGACCATGCGCGAAGGCGGGTTTATCAGCGACCACGATATGAAGGTGGCGAATTGGGCGGCGTATGCGCTGTGCGGCGGGAACGTGCAGCCGGGAACGCTGGTGAGTGAGCAGTATTTGCTGGATCTGGAGCGCGAGGCGTTTCTGTCGCTGTGCGGTGAGAAGAAGACGCAGGAGCGAATTGCGTTTACGCTGAGAACTGGTAAGCCCTTGAGAAACTGATCTTTATGCCGAACACTCGTGAGCGGTGAGGGTTTGACATACATATGTATCGTATGTATGATCCGAGTAGAGGTGAAGAGATGCCATATATAGATCCAACTACAGTTCAATCGCCGAAGGGACTCGTCAAGGATCTTGACGTTGTTTATGACAAGGGGCCAGTGGAACAGAGTTGGTCGATCGCCACCCTAAAGTGGGCGGAGAAGGACGCAGTAGGAATTCGCTGGAACGGAGATGCAGACAAGGGCACCGGCACTCCTCAATCGCGAGGACACGCAACTTGGTTCATCGTTCCCGAAGAGATTGCCGAGGCGGTATTGAAAGCAGCAAGCGCTCTAGAGAAGGACAAGGATCGTGCCCTGATGGCAGGTTATGAGCAGATGGCCGCGGACACCGAACGCGAGGCGGAAGCGCTTGCATGGAGCGAGAAACTGATCGGTGACTCCTTTGAAGCGCGGTAACGTCTACTGGCTCGCCTTCGACCCTTCGGTCGGAGGCGAGATTCAGAAGACGCGCCCTGCGGTTATCGTGAGCAACGACGCCGCAAATACAGCGCTAAACCGAGTTATTGTCGTTCCCATTTCCTCCCAGACCGCCCGCCTCTATCCCGGTGAGGCCCTCATTCAACTCGAAGGTCAGCAGCGAAAAGCTATGGCCGATCAACTTACTACCGCAAGCAAGCTGCGAATCAAGAAGATGATCGGGACGGTAAGTCCTGAGGACATGTTGCGCATCGAGCGAGCCATTCTCTTGCAACTTGGTATTAAGACCTGAAAGCTATCGAATGAGAGATGTCGTCATCGCATCGGCTGTCCGCACGGCGATTGGGAAGGCGCCGCGGGGAGCGCTGCGGACTACGCGGCCGGATGATCTTGCGGCGTTTGCGATCAATGCGGCGCTGGAGCAGGTGACGCAG
>Ga0302278_10004406_pt1 | contig 14555 bp, 12 predicted proteins | sample III_Bog_N3_2_FD_194543 | JGI IMG/M metagenome (GOLD analysis project Ga0302278, IMG submission 194543) | Peat permafrost microbial communities from Stordalen Mire near Abisko, Sweden - III_Bog_N3_2 | ecosystem: Environmental > Terrestrial > Soil > Wetlands > Peat | place: Sweden: Abisko... | reverse complement strand
TGAGGACCATTTTCAAGGAGAACCGAGCATGCGCAAATGGACGCGACGGGCAATCATCCCGGCAGCCATTCTGCTCGCAATTGCCGCATCCCTCTTTGTGTGCCAGCGCCAGATCGAGCGTGGCGTCATCGCCTGGCGCATCTTCCGTGCCGGCGCCTTCACTCCTCCCGCGCTCGCGTCCGGCGAGTCGCAGTGGACCTATGCCTGGCGCAATGCCCGCTTCTATTGGGATTTCTCCGCGCTGCGCGTCGCCCGCGAACAACGGCAGAAGCAGCTAAGCCCGGAGTTGCGCCCTCTCATCGCCGAGCTTAATCGTCGCCAGCTTGCCGGCGAGAACATGCAATACTCCATGCACATCTACCGTGAAGTTAGGTGGCGCCTCAATTTCACTCCGGATATCGCCACTACCCGGGCGCGCATCGCCGCTCTGCGGCAAAGCCTCAACCAGCCGCAATTGCAGACCGAGGCCACGCAGCAGCAAACCGATGATGGCGGTTGGGGATTGGGAATCGATCCCGGCGTCTGGTATCTGCGCCTCTATTACACGGTGGAAGACGGCCTCTCCAGCGATCATGTGCCCACCTACCCCCTGCATCTGCTTGACCGTATCAACTCCCCAGCGAAGCTCGATGCGCAGCTCGACTCCGCGCTCTTCGACGACTTCACCCACACCAGCGAATTCAAACGCGAAGAGCTCGACGAAACCACCTCGGCCATCATGCGCCTGCTCTACGGCCACAAACTTACCGGCTACACCTTCGATCCACATCTTGCCGACGCCATGCGCGACTACATCGAAAAATGGCAGAACCCGAAAACCGGCTGCTGGGGGCAATGGGTCGTCGACCGCTACGGCCGCGTGTGGAAGATGGACGACACCGGCATCACCTTCCACGTCATCAGCGACTTGCATGGCCAGGTTCAGCACTACGACCGCATCGCGAAGCGCCTCATCGAGCTCGATAAGCTGGATTTCCCCGCCGGACCGCGCATGAGCGGCCGCTATGAGAACCACATCAACTGGGACTTTGTGATCATCTTCCGCTATGCATGGCCGTCCCTGGACGAGCCGACGCGCGCTCGTGTGCGAGACGAGATGCAGCAAATGCTCGATTGGTGCCTGTCGCAATCGTTACAGGCTGACGGCTCATTCAAGACCAGCGAAATCGATGACACGCTCGGCGATGCTCAGATGTATGGCGTCTCATTTCTCCGCGACTCAGGCTATTTCGATCCCGCAAAGCGCTTCTGGACCAACAGGAGCTTCCCTGATTCCGAAGCAGTGCGCGGCCGCATTCGAGAGCGCCTCGAGGCAACAGGACTTGGTGACCCCAGCCTGCGAGAGGCATACGACGACCTGACCGCAAAGTAGCCGCAAGCAACCGGCTCCTCTATAGCAGGATTTATACTGACTCTTGCCCCAACTTCCCTAACTGGAGATCCGCTATGCACCATTCCAAATTGCTGCTTGCAGCCTTCCTTGCCGCAGTCTTTCTCACTCTGCCCGCCTTGGCTTTCGCTGAAGACAAAAGCACCACCACCAAAACCACCACCGAGACCACCTCGACCGACAAGGCTGCCGAAAAGCCCGCCGAAAAGGCGCCGCCCACTGAAATCACCACCGAGGGATCCATCACTGCCGGCGGCCAGCACATCGCCTACACCGCCATCGCCGGCACCCTCACCGTCGGCGCAACAGACATGGATGACGCGCAGCTCGGCCCCGACGGCAAGCCCCAGCCCGGAAGCCAGCTCGCCCTCAATGAGCCCAAAGAGCCCAAGGACGCGGCGCCCGTCGCTCGTATGTCTTACTTCGCCTATTTCAAGAAAGACGCGAAAGCTGAAGACCGCCCCATCACCTTCTTCTACAACGGCGGCCCCGGCAGCTCCACCGTCTGGCTGCACATGGGCTCGCTCGGTCCCAAGCACGTAGTTACTGACACGGATCAGCACCTGCCCGCCGCGCCCTACAAGCTCATCGACAACCCCTACACCCTGCTCGACGTCAGCGACGTCGTCTTCATCGACATGCCCGGCACCGGCTTCGGCCGCCTCATCGGCAAAGACCCTGAAAAGGCCTTCTGGGGCATCGACGAAGACGGCAACGCCTTCGCCCGCTTCATTGCCCGCTTCATCACCAAGTACAACCGCTGGAACTCGCCCAAGTTCATCTTCGGTGAGAGCTACGGAACCACCCGTTCCGCCGTCCTCGTCGACATCCTCGAGAACAGTCATTCCCTCGACATCAACGGCGTTATCCTGCTCTCGCAGATCTTCAACTTCACCACCGACATTGACGGTCCGCAGGGCAATCCGGGCGTCGATCTGCCCTACGTCCTCGGCCTCCCCACCTACGCCGCCACCGCCTGGTATCACAAAAAGCTGCCCACGCAGCCGGCCGCTCTTGAGCCGTTTCTAAAGGATGTTGAAGCCTTCGCCACCGGCCCCTACTCCCACGCCCTCGCCCAGGGCACGGACATCACCGCGGACGAAAAGCAGTCCGTTGCCGAGAAGCTGCACGAGTACATCGGCCTGCCCGTCAAGTATCTGCTCCGCGCCAACCTCCGCGTCAATGGCGGCGAATTCGAGAAAGCCCTCCAGGAGGACGAGGACCTGACCACCGGCCGTCTGGATACTCGCTTCTCCGGCCCCAACATGAACTCCCTGAGCGAAAGTGCGGATTACGATCCGCAAAGCAGCGCCATCTCCTCGGCTTACGTCTCGCTCTTCAACGACTACGTCCGCAAGGACCTCAAGTACGGTGACGGCCAAACCTACCTGCCCATGGCTCTGTTCGGTTCAGCCCAGTGGGACTTCAAGCACGCCGGCAATCCCGTCGCGGTCAACGTGGCTAACGACCTGGCTGAAGCCATGAAGACCAATCCCCGCCTCCGCGTTATGGTCAACGGCGGCTACTACGATCTCGCCACGCCCTTCTTCGCCGCCGAGTACGAGGAAAAGCATCTCCCCATCCCCCAGTCCCTCGCCAAAAACATCGAGTACGACTGGTATGAATCCGGCCACATGGTCTACGTAAGAGACGAAAGCCTCAAGCAGCTCCACGACCGCGTCTCCGCCTTCATCAAAAGCACCCTGACCACCAAATAGCCGAAGAATCCCACCTCAATCCGCACAGCAACTGGGTGCCCCCGGTCCCTCGCATTTGGGGACCGGGGATGTACAACCCAGAAGTCCCTGGTCAAGAACCAACCGAATACATCAATCCTCCGTCCGCGCACGGGCCTTGTATCGCGGCACGACTTCAGTCATGACGAAGCCGACCTTGAATCAAGTCGGGCTTCAACCTCTGCAGAGGCCTGCGCAAATAAAGACCAAGATGGCAATCAGTCAAACACGTGAGCCCAGTGGACTGATTTCTGACACCTGCACTGCCAGCAGCGCTACAATTCCAGAAACGCCCTTGAACATGAAAGATACGCGATGGATTCCAATTCCGCGCAACACGGATCCACGACAATTCCCAGCGAACTCAACTGGCCGCCTCCGCGAAGAGTGCGCAGTTCACCTGCTGGCGTCCGCTCGGCCTTCTTCGCTGCGGCAGTAGTGGTTCTCGCGCTCGCTGGCTCATCCTTGCTCTGCATGAAAGGCGTGCATCAGTTTCAGAATCGAGCGGCATTGCGCAATGAAGGCATCGAAGCCACAGCCCACGTTACCGGGTTCTCGCACGCGGGGAAACATGGTGGCATCCTCGTAGTCAATTACTCTTTCGTCATCAACGAAATATCATTTACTGGTAAGGCCGACGTGCCGAAGGTGTTGGAGCAAGACATTCAGCAGTCCCCCACCCTGCCCATCCGCTATCTCCCTGCGAATCCCACTGTGAACCAGCCAGTTGCATGGGATCAGCCCCCGATCTCCTCATGGTTAATGTTATTGCTCCCAATGTTGCCTGTAACTATCGGCATCCTAATGTTGCTCTCTGATCGCAGGGAGCGGCGTCTACTCGCCGAAGGGTTGCCCGCAATCGCGACCATCACGAAATCTTACCTGCTCAGCAAGGGAGGGTATCAGTCGAACTACGAATTTCGCACCGAAAACGGGAGCGTTGAAACCGGAACCAACTCGTTTGTCGGGCCGCCGGAAATCGGAACGAGTTTTTGTGTAGTTTATTTGCCGCAGAACCCAAAGCGAAATCTGCCCTACCCGCTCCAGGACTACCGGTTGGATCAATGATCGTGCACGCATCCGGCCATGCGTCAGTCGACGAATTTTGCTTTTGGTACTTGGGAAGCAATGCTCCGGAATTCAATAACCCTAATTCAAATCCGTAGCCCAGTTTACGGTCCCCTTCAGATCGGCAACAAACCCAAACACCTTGTCGCTTGTCACCAGCACCGCGCCCGCACCAACCGCATGCGCCGCGATCTGCATATCCATCGACCCCAGCGTCTTCCCGGCAGCTTCCAGGCTCGCTCGCAGCTCTCCATAAACACGAGCCTCATCGCGTCCCCAAGGTAGTATCCGGATCGCGGCCATGAGCCATTCCATCCGCTCCTTGAGCGCAGTCGCCTCAGGCCTTTTCGCGAGTCCGTAGCGAATCTCCGCTTCCGTTATCACGGAGAGGCAGACAGTCTCATCCGCGCCCAGGCTGAGCATCCGCGCCCGCGCGGCCTTCGACTTCCCGTTTGCCATGTAGCTCACGGTGTTGGTGTCCAGCATGTGGAGCGTCAAAGTTCCGGCCGTTCCTGCGGCAGCCCCTGCGCACGGTCCGCCGGGCTCAGGAAATCCTCCGGAACGCCAACCTCATCGAGCGACGCGAAGATTTCCGCCAAGCTCGCCGGCGACTGCGAAAGAATCACATCCCCGCTCTGCGAGTCGCGCCGAATGTACACCTCGCTGGAGGAGAACCGAAACTGCGCCGGAATCCGCACCGCCTGGCTGCGCCCGCTCATAAACACCTTCGCTTTTTCAAGCTGCGCCATCGTTCACCTCTGGTATATATCGTGATAGATATCCGCCAGAATGTCAAGATCGGAAACGCCGTGCCCGCGATTTCCTTTGGTTCTCGGTTGGTGATTGCATCGTCCTCGTCGGAGGCTTTGGAATGGATCACGACGAGAACAAAGTGGACGAAATGGTGCTGGCGTTGTTGTGGCTGACAAACACCGGCGACGGCCGCGCGTGGAAAGGTCACGACTGGGACGCAATGGATCGGCTGCACGCAAAAGGTTATATCTCCGATCCCAAGAGCAAGGCCAAGTCAGTCGTGCTGAGCGAAGAGGGTGAGCGTCTATCGCGTGAACTCTTCGAGCAGCATTTCGCGCACGAAGTGAATCCGGCCCCGCCCGCGCCTTACCATTCCGCCCAGTCTCCGCTCAGAAGGACCCACCCTGCCAGCAGCAGGTTGCTGGTCGCATGCGCCACTACGGCATCGCCAATGCGTCCTCGCCACTTCGACAGGGCAGCAAAGGCCACGCCCGCCAACATGCCTGCAATCCAGTGCTGCCCGTGCATCAAGCCAAAGGCCGCTGATGAGAGAACCACGGAAAGCACAGTTATGCGCGTAAAAGGAAGGTCATCGAAGTCTCGTTTGACCAAACGACGCGCCAGATAGCCGCGGAAGGCAAGCTCCTCGGCAACGGGTACGGTGACCACTGCCGCGGCCAGGCGAAAGACAATCCAGGTTACGCGAGCCGATGTGGAAAGCGAGGCTAGTGCGGGGCCCAGCGAATTAGCTGCGAGCCCGTGCGACCACCAGCCCGGCACGATCCATACCAGAAAAATGGCCGCGCCTACCGTCGGCGCTACCCAGTCGAAACGCCAATTGAGCTTGCGGTATTCAGCTCGAAAGCTCCAGAGCGCGGCGGCGGCGGCTACAAAACGCAAAGGGTAGAGCCATTCAAAGTATCCCGATGCGGCCTTGGAAACAAAAGATGCGCCCAGAATCGCCAGAAAGGGGACCAGGTAGGCGGCGGTTGCCGCCGACTCGGTTGCGCCTTTACCCAGTACATTCGCTGTACTCGAGCCCGGCGGCATTGCGCCGATTGCCGGCTCGGCTGACAGATAGGTCGTTCCAAAAGAATCTCTTCGTACCCAGGAGAGCTTTTGCGTTGCCATGGAAAATATAAGGGCGACGGTGGTAAATGCGACCCATCCGGCCACCGAGTGGAAGCCAATCATCGCGACTTCCGGAGCGCCTGCGTTTCCAATCAGCACCAAAGCGGCAATTCTTGCCACATTCAGCACCCACATGGCGCACAATGCGCACGGAACCAATAACAGGGCCCGCGGAAATCGCCACTCTTTGCGGAGAAACCAGAGCCAGACCACGGTGAAGACAAGAATCAGTCCCAGGCCCTCCATCCCGGAGCATTGTGGCTTGACCGCAACGAGGAAGCGTTGAGTCCCAATCGTCCATGACGTGGAATCTTCAACCAGATTGGGCAACAACTGGCGCAAGACTGAGCGAACAGAATTAAAAGTTGCAACCGACAATGCATGGCCAATCGTACCGTTCGGGGCACTCCATAATAACCAGAACGGGCGGCGCAGACAGCCCTCGGTTATCCCTGCCACCAAGGCGAACTGCCAGGAGGGACTGGTTTCGCGTATGGCGCTAACCCAGCTTCGCAAGGGAAGGCAAGCCAAGGCCAGCAGCGTAATGGCCACCAGCAGCGTAGAGCTGTCGGCAATCTTTCCGGCCGTGGTGGCAAACCAGGCGCCGCACGCTAACGGCGCTGCGGAACTTCTCGAATAGAAATTCGCGGCAAAACAGAAGAAATGTGCGCCCAGCAGTCGTCCACTGAGCGGACAGGCCAAATATTGGCCTTTCAACTTGGAGTGTCCAAGTCCCAGAAAGACAGCAAACGCAACCATCCAGAATATATAAAGTTCGTGGAATGGCAACCGCGTATGCGGGGTAAAAGCCGCTGCGGCGCCTTCGAGGATCAAGACTCCGGCAAACAGGTATAGCCGCCCCAACACGCGGTTGGGTAGCGAGAGGATCGAACTTGACTGAGAACCAGCGTTCCCAGTCAAGTTCGGGTTAGCGGGAATGATCAGGGCATCCTCTCTTTATTTGCGAAGACGCGAACGCAGAACCGCAAGGCTCCCCACAAGGAAGGTGAATCCGGTTACTGCAAGTCCCGGGTCCACTTCCGGAACCGATGCAACTGCATGCGCTCGAACGCTGACGAAAAGCATGAAAACAAACAACATCAGCGCAGATTTCAGGATGTTTTTCATGGTGCTCTCCAATAAAGGGTAAAAAATCGCCGCGTTTGCGAAGAACGCACACCTTCAGGCGGAATCGCTGCACCGCCTGAAACTGGCCTCGCCCTTTGGAAAGGGGGCAATTGAGTTTCAAAGGCCAGTCGTCTTGCTGCTGGAAAAATGAAGCCTTCGGCGGTTCAGGTTAATTGAGTGGCCAGGCGGAGGGGTCCTGGAGGGGCCAAACGAGACAGCATCACACCGCGCCGGGAATGGAGGATTGACGAGGCCATGGCTCTATTCCATCGCGGTTACTGGATTTTGGCTGGGTCCAGTTTTGTGTTCCAGTCATTCTATTGCAAGGTACGTGAAATAGTACATTGAAATTCTTTCAGAGATGGACTCAGTGCAGGTCGCGTGAGGGCTGCTCAGCTCGCGATCGCCGCCTCTTGCCCCGCATGAATCTCTTGCGCCCGATCCAGCGCCGCCTGCACATTCGGCATAATGTTCTCGCGCCCCACGCAGTCCAGGAACCGAGGTCCGCTCAGCAGCTTCGAGGGCTGCTGCATGGCCCCGCACAGTAGCAGCGCTCGCCCCGACTCGTGCAGTCTTTTGGCGAATGTCTCAATCGCATGAATCCCCGTAGCGTCAATCGCCGTCATATTCCGCAACCGCAGAATCACCACCGGTGCAAACGCCTCGATATTCACCGTCGCCTCCACCAGCTTCTCCGTTGTCCCAAACAAAAATGGTCCGTGAATTCGCAGCAGCGACACGTACGGCGGCACAATACGCCCTTGCAGCACATGCGGCATTCCATCGCGAATGTACTCGTCCGTCACCGGAGAAACCGTCGTCGTGTCAGCAACCTTGCGAATGTAGAGCAGCGCCGCCAAACTCATCCCCACCGCCACAGCCACCGTAAGGTCGGCAAACACCGTCAACCCGAACGTCACCACCCAAACCGAAATGGCGGTGAAGTCCAGTTGGAGAATCCCGCCAATCTCCTTCCACTCGCCCATGTTGTAGGCCACCACGAACAGCACGGCCGCCAGCACGGTCAGCGGGATATAACTCGCCAGCGGCGCGGCCACCAGCAGAATCCCCAGCAACGTGATCGCGGCCACCATCCCGGCCACCGGCGACCTCGCCCCCGACCGGATATTCGTCGCCGTCCGTGCAATCGCCCCCGTCGCCGGAATCCCCCCGAACAGCGGCGAAACAATATTTGCAATTCCCTGCGCCACCAGTTCCACATTCGAGTTGTGCCGGTCGCCAGTCATCCCATCCGCAACCACAGCGGACAGCATGCTTTCCAGGGCTGCCAGCAGCGCCACCGTAAATGCTGAAGGAATCAGCGGCAGAATGTGTTCCGCGTGAAAATTCGGAATCGCAAACGGCGGCAATCCTTGCGGAATCCCTCCGAACTTACTCCCTATTGTCTCCACCGGCAGATGGAACACGACGCTGATTCCCGTACAAACCAGCAACGCGACAATAGATGCCGGTATCCGCTTGAAGAACCGCGGCAACACCAGCAGCATGGCCAGCGTTCCCAGTCCCAGGCCAAGCGCCGCCGGGTTCATGCTCTTGAAATGCTCCGCCAGCAGCGTGATGCGCGGCAGAAACTCGCTCGGCACAGCGCCGGTCTTTAGCCCGAAAAAATCCTTGATCTGCGTCGATGCAATCAAGATCGCGATCCCGTTGGTAAACCCGATGACCACCATCCGCGGGATAAACCGTACAGTCGCGCCCAGCCCCGTCAAGCCCATACCCAGCAGCAAAATGCCGGCCATCAGCGTCACCATGGCCAGCCCGCTCATGCCGAATCGCGCTACAATCCCCGCGACAATCACCACGAACGCCCCGGTCGGTCCGCCAACCTGGGTCCGCGAGCCGCCCAGAGCCGAAATCAGGAACCCCGCCACCACCGCCGTATATAGACCCGCTTGCGGAGTTACCCCGGATGCAATGCCGAATGCCATCGCCAGCGGCAAAGCAACCAACCCCACAGTGATCCCCGCCAGCAGATCGTGCACAAAGATCTGCGGCGTGTAGGAGCGGAAGGCAAGAATCGATTTGGGAAGATTCGGATTGCTTATGGACATTGCTTTGAATTGATTTTACGCGCGCTGTGCAAAATAGGCTGTGCCGTCGCGCACTTACAGACTGTAGCCTGATCCGCTTATTCTCAGGGAGCAAGGAAATCCGGGCTGCGACAGCCCGCAATAGAATCAGAGATCCAGACCGCCAGCCAGCCTCTTGGTATAGATAAGCGCCGCACGTCCGTGCGCGTAATAATTCTCTTGCCGGTTCTCGTAGCGGTACCCGTACGTCTCATAAAGGCGGATCGCCCCGCCATTCTCCGCATCCACGTGCAGCCAGATCAACGCTGCCTTTGCGTTCCAAGCCGATCCCTCGATCCGCCGTAGCAATTCTCCTCCAACGCCCACTCCCCGTCGCTCAGGCATCACCTCGAGCGTTTGAATATATGCCGTCCCGGCTTCCCATTCCACAATCGCAAAGCCGGCCATCGCGCCGTCTTCTTCCGCAATCCAGGTTGCCGTATCCGCGGCCTCCACGAGCTGCCGCATATACCGCCGTCCAAAGCGAAGCGGCGGCTGAAAGCACACCTCCTCAATGGCATAAAGCGCGGCAAAGTCAGTCGGCGCATAAAGGCGATACTCCACAGCCCACTCTACCGCACGGTCGTCCGAGGCGTATTGCAACCCAAAAAGCAAAGAGCCATCCTCGCAATGAGGATGGCTCTTGCATGTCGGAAAGCGCTGTCGGGTTAGACTTTCGCTTCCAGATCCGCAATCACGTCGAAGAAACGCTGATCCAGCCGCCGGTTGGTGGCAATCGCTTCCTTGATCGTGATATCGGTGACTTCCAGACCCTGGAGCACCGCAATCCGGCCCCATTTCTGGTCGTGCACCATGTCAATGGCGTGCAGCCCGTACCGCTGGCCCAGCACACGATCGTAGGCCGTCGGAACGCCGCCGCGTTGTGTGTGCCCCAGGTTCACTGAGCGCGTCTCAAAGCCGGTTTTCTTCTCAATCAGCTCGGCAAGCGCTTCTCCGATGCCGGAGAGTCGCGCATGGCCAAATGAATCCACTTGCGCCGAGCCAGTCACCTGCCCGACCTCCGGCAGATGGCAGCCCTCGGCAACTACCACCACGCCGTAATGCTTGCCGTGGTCGTAGTTGTACTTCAGCAGCGCGCACACGTGGTCAATATCAATGTCCTTCTCCGGCACCAGGATCACGTGCGCACCGCCGGCCACACCAGAGGCATAGGCGATCCAACCTGCGTCGCGTCCCATCACCTCCACCACCACCACGCGATTGTGCGAATCGGCAGTCGTGTGAATGCGGTCCACCGCCTCGGTGGCAATCATCACCGCGGTGTCGAAGCCGAAGGTCTGGTCCGTGCCGCTGATGTCATTGTCAATTGTCTTGGGGACGCCCACGCTGGGCACGCCATGCTCGCTCAGGAACAAGGTTACCGACTGCGTGTCGTCGCCGCCCAGTGCAATCAGTGCGTCAATCTTGTTGGCCTTCAAAACCTCCTGGACCTTCTCGATTCCCCCGGGGATCTTCTTCACGTTGGTTCGCGAAGAGTGCAGAATCGTTCCGCCCTTCAACTGGATGCCGTCGGTGTTTTCCAGCGTCAGCGGGATAAAGTTGTTGTCCAGCACCCCGCGCCAGCCGTTCAGGAATCCAATAAACTCATCGCCATAGTGGTTGATGCCCTTCTTCACGGCAGCATAGATCACCGCATTCAATCCGGGGCAATCGCCGCCGCCGGTCAACAAAGCAACTCGCATCCTAAATCTCCTCGTCGAAATCGCACGGCCGCTAACCATCCGTGCCCTGATCACCCGTGCATGGGCCAATCCACTCAACAGTGCGCCCGCTCCGGAAAACTGCCCGGTCTTGACGCCTTAACCAGTGTACCCCGCCCCTGTAAAGAGAAATCGTGACAAAGCGCACGCTTATTCAAGATATTCCTGCTACCCATTCCCATCCTGAAATAGTGCAGCCATAATAGGTTATGCCCAGTACCGGAGCCCTTATACTGCTGGCCTTTGCCGCCTTGGTCATTGTTATCCTGCTTGTGCTGGTTCAGCTCACCCGCGTGGGGTTCCTCATCCGCACCACCATCCCCGACAGGCCCCGTCGGCGCGCGTTCCTCGCTTCCGTCGCGTTCTTTCTAACCTTTGGTGGCGTTCGCTTTCTGGTAAGCTCCATCGTCCACCAGGCCGGTCCTTTTCAGTGGGTTACCGTACGCGGCCACCACATCCATCACCTGGTATGGGGCATCATCATTCTCCTCCTGGTTGGCTACGGATGGCTGCTCGACCTGGGACAGAAGCATACCGAGCTCTCAATCTTCTTCAGCCGCCTTATGTCCATCAGCTATGGTGTAGGCGCGGCCCTGACGCTCGACGAATTCGCCCTCTGGCTCAATCTCGAGCCCGGCGCCTACTGGTCCAGTGCCGGACGCGAAAGCATTGACGCCGTCGTCCTCTTCGGCAGTCTGCTGGCAATCGGCGCATGGGGCGCGCCCTTCTTCCGCGGCCTTCATAACATGTGGATCAAGCGTACCCTCGTCGGAAAGGAACTCAGCCGGGGCCTCACCTTCCCGGTTCGCCTTGTGCGGTTGCTTCGTCATGGTAAAGCTCGGCGATCACCCCCGAGTAACGAGCCATAATCGCGCGCCGCTTCAGTTTCATCGATGGTGTCAGCTCGCCGGACTCCTGTGTCCACTCCTCGGCTACAACCCTGAACCGCTTCAGCGTTTCAAACTTGGCCAGGCCGCCATTCACTTCGCGCACAATCTCTCCATAGAGTGCCGTTACGCGTCCATCGGCCACCAATGCGGCGCGAGAGCCCGCCTCAATCCCGTGTTCCTTTGCCCACGCTTCCAGCGCAGGGAAATTAGGCGCAACCAGCGCGCAAATGAACTTGTGTTTGTCGCCCACCAGCGCCGCCTGCGCCACCAGCACATTGTTCTTCAGCTTGTTCTCAATCGGCTGCGGCGCCACCAGTTTCCCGCCGGATGTCTTCAGCAGTTCCTTCTTGCGATCGGTGATGGAGAGAAATCCATCCGCGTCCAGTGCTCCAATATCCCCGGTCCGGAACCATCCCTCCGCATCGAAACACTCCGCATTGGCCGCCGGCTTTTGCCAGTAGCCCGCGAATATGGATGGCCCCCGCACAAGCAACTCTCCATCTTCCGCAAACTTCAGTTCTACGTTGTCCAACTTGCGGCCCACGGTTCCCATGCGTTGGCTGAGCGGTGTGTTGATCGCGATCACGGGTGAAGTTTCGGTAAGCCCGTAACCCTCCCATAGCGCAATTCCCACCGAGGCAAACCATCGCGCGGTGTCGATTCCAAGCGGCGCTCCACCCGAAACAAAGATCCGCACCCGCCCCCCAAAGGCCTCCTGCACCTTCGAGTAGACCAGCTTCGAGGCCAGCTTCCACAGCGCCGACGATGGCTTCCGCCCGCTGTAAATCGAATCCCTGTGTCCCGCACCCAGCCCTACCGCCCAGGCCAGAATCCGTTTCTTTACCGGAGAAGCCGCGGACTTCTGTTCCACTGCCTGCCGGATCTTTTCGTACACCCGCGGCACCCCGACAATCACCGTCGGCCTAACCTCCCGCATCGCCTGCGGCAGCTTGTCGAACTGCGAGCAGTACGCCACCTGCGCACCATACAGGTACATCACGTAGTCCAATGCGCGAGCGGTAATGTGCGAAAGCGGCAGGAACGAAATGCACGCGTCCGTCGAATTGAATCCAAAGTCCGCCGCGGCAAGATTCTGATTGGAAGCGATGTTGCCATGAGTCAGTGCAACGCCCTTGGGCTCGCCGGTCGTCCCCGAGGTGTAAATCAGCGTCGCCAGGTCCGTCGGCTCCACTGAACGCACCAGTGCGTCAAAAACCGGGTCCCGCTCGCTTCCCTTTTCGTCTGCCCCCACCAGCAGATCGCTGAATGCAACCGCGCCCTCGGCCGGCGTCGGTACATCCATCACCACAATCCGCTCCAGCGGCGTCTGCCCGCGCACCGCGTTCAGCTTGTCGAATTGCAGCCGCGTCGAAACCACCGCAATCCGGCAATCCGCATCGCGAATCAGTCCCGCAATCTGCTCCCCGGTCAGGGTGGGATAAATCGGCACATCGGCGGCGCCAATCGCCAGCGTGGCGAAGTCCGTCACCATCCACTCCCAGCGGTTCTCGCAGATCAGGGCGATCCGGTCGCCTTTTTTTGCACCCCAGCTAAGAAACGCCGAAGCCAGCACCCGGACACGCTGGTAAATCTGATCGGAAGATATTGGTTGCCAATTCCCAAACTCGTCCTGCCACAGCACCGCGCGCGAGTTGGCCGCCGCGGAGATGCGGCAAAACAGGTCATTGATCGTTGAAATCTGTGTGGTCTCGGTCATCTCTTTTTGAGTGGGACACGCAGTCATTCCTGCACCGCGGCCAGTCCGGAGTGTATCAGTGCGGACGGGTTGAATGCTCAGCTCATCCAGGCAGCCTTTGGGGATTGGCGGAATCGAGCGTCTTATCCCACGGACCCTGAATCCGCCTCGCCCTGGCCATGCAGGCCTTCGCCGCAAACCGCACCTGGGTTGGTCCTGCTGGGCATCGCATTCGCTTCTGCGGCGGCGGCCAGGCGCTTGTCGGCGGCGACGCATTCGATCTCACTGTTGATCTCTGCGCCGAGAAGCAGCATGAGGCCGGTGATGTAAAACCACGTGAGCAGAATGATGACTGCTCCGAGGGAACCGTAGGTAAGAGAGAAGCTGGGAAAGTAATGAAGGTAGACGCGGAGTCCAAGGGAGCAAAGCAGCCAACCGACTATGCCGATGGCGCCGCCGGGCGTGAGCCAGTGCCAGCAGCGGGCTTTGACATGGGGCGCCCAGTAATAGATGACGGCGACGGCCAGGGAAAGGAGCGCGGTTGCTACGCACCAGCCAACCACTCTTGACGTGATGGCGGCCGCGTCCGCAAGCAGATCCTGGTGGATGGTTCGATGGGCCAGCGCGGCAAGGAAGTCGCCGCCGAGTAAGGAAGCAAGGCTGACAGTGACGATGCCAGTGATGGCGATAGTGAGCGCTATGGCACAGAGGCGGGCGAAGAAGTAGGAGCGGGTGTCTTTGACTTTATACACATCGTTGAGCGTGTCCTGGATCGCGGAGATGCCGACCGAAGCGGACCAGATGGCCGCGATGAGCCCGAAAGTCAGCTTACCGGAGGTGGCCGCAACGGCTGTTTCATTGAAGGTATGAAGGACCGCGCCCAGGGCAGCCGTTGGGATGACCAGGGCGAGGTAATCCAGGAGGCGGTCGTAGAACTGGTGGGCGGATCGCG
>Ga0302278_10004400_pt1 | contig 14574 bp, 13 predicted proteins | sample III_Bog_N3_2_FD_194543 | JGI IMG/M metagenome (GOLD analysis project Ga0302278, IMG submission 194543) | Peat permafrost microbial communities from Stordalen Mire near Abisko, Sweden - III_Bog_N3_2 | ecosystem: Environmental > Terrestrial > Soil > Wetlands > Peat | place: Sweden: Abisko... | reverse complement strand
GCGGTTTTTCAGGGCCGTCGTAATCAGACGGAGAGTGGTGGTGCGTTCGCCATCGCGCGCCTTCATGGCGACGATGGTCTGCTGTTTTACTTTTGCCACGAGTGTTTCGGGCAATGATTCGGTCATCGATGAGCCGTCCCGTCCCGCTTCAAGCTGCATTCACTTCCGATTGTACTCATTCCAGCGAGAGCGGGTCATTCCCCCGGGCAGAAGGCGCGGCAAACGCATGACCGTCCTCCTGTTCCGGCCGAATTGAAGACGGCTGTTGGTGTGCGTCTGGCAGCGGGATTTTCGCGTTGCCTTCTTCCGTCCCAGATTCCGCGCGAAAACTGTGTTTTTGGCACCTTCGACCACAAGATATTGGGCTTTGGATGCCCGATGCATACAATATGCGGTGGAGAGGAGCAGGTTTCCCGCGGGCATCCAAAGGGGGGGGTGGCCCACTTGCGTTAACTTTCTGCTGCAAGCTGAACAAATGATTGACTTTGCGCCAAGGAAAAGTGCGTTTAAGCGGACAATTAAGACGCTTAAGGGTGCACCTGGATGGCAATTTCCGAAACGCGATTTCTTCGGTTTGGCCCGGGCTGCCGCGACCGGACGCAACAGCAGATTCTCTTCGGGGATGGCAGACAGAAGAACAAAGGCCAAGCCAAAAGCGAGAAGCAAAGAGCAGATTCTCACGCGCGAATGGCCGACAGAGATACAAAGGGAAAATACCGCCCCATTCGATTGTGCGCTTGTGAGGGTTAATTCCACGCAAGAGCGGCGCTTAATCGAAGCTGTCACGCTTACGCTCACGCGCCGGAACCGTATCCGATTTGGGGGAGGCCAGATTCCCGGCATTCATGCGATTGCCCTGGGGCAGAAGGAAGCTACAGGCCGCGGCGGCCGGTGATCAGGTTGAAGATGAGGACAACGACGGCGATGACCAGCAGAATGTGGATCAGGCTGCCGGCAATGTGAAGGCTGAAGCCGAGGAGCCACAGGATGACGAGGATGACGAATACGGTCCAAAGCATGATCGGTTACCCCTTATACGCAGAGCGCCGCGGAGCAATTACTGCTCGCGGCGTCGGCGTCTGGCTGAAAAGACGGTTGGTGTTTAAGCCAATTTCAGGAATTCTGAGGAGTTCACGCCTTAGCGAGGCTGGATTTATCTCGATGAAAAATCCAGCCGGCAAAGGTGGTTTCGCTCGCCATCCTTCCTGAAGATGCTTTAGTTGCCGCTGGCGACGGCCTGAGCCTTGGCGCCGCGTACCGCGTCAATGAAGGCTACTGCGGCTGGGGGCACCGGGACGTGGCCATCGAGCACAGAGTGCGAGCTGACGTCGGCCCCGTAAACGGCGTGCATGGAGTCGTCATCGCGGCGGATCGACGCTCCAGTGAGCGTGAGGCCGGCAAAGGCACCCCTGGCGCGTGAGTAGGTGAGAATTTCGGTATTGAGCTTCCAGTCGGTATCGGCGGAAGCATGACGTCCGACTGGACCGGCAGCCGCCGAAGCGTCGCCGCCCAACTGGAACTCGCTTGAGAGCAGGTGCTGCATTCCCTTGTCACTCTGGATGATCATGACCAGGTCTACGCCCTCGACTCCGATTTGAAGGCCCCAGCTGCCACCGGTAATGGCGAAGAATGCGGGTGCGCTCCAGCCGGCGGCAGTCCTGCAGGTGGCGACGCCACGGCCGTTTTCTCCGCCAAACACAAAGCCGCCCTTAAGCATGTGCGGCACCACAGCGACGCACTTGGCGTGCTCCAGAACTTCTTCAGGGATGCCGCTGTCGGGCGCGGCCATGATCTCCGCGATGACCCGCGCTGCATGGTCCATCCGGTCGTTGGTTGCTTCGAGATCCGACTTCGCCCAGACAGGGACGGACAACGCGACGAATGCTGTCAACACGATAAATTTGTTCATGAGATTCACCTTTTCTCCTCCTTTGCAATGCGTCGCCAGCCTGGCCGGCAATCGCGCTGCTTTGGGCTAACCCAAATTTAGGGGAACATGGTCTTGGTGTCTGAGCAATTGAGGTCACTGGCCGGAATTGTGCGGGTGGCAGCATCTCCGGGCGCGCGTTTCCGGCGCATCGACCGGGTGTGACACTCAAAAGGGCCTCTTTCGCGCGAAGTGTGCGATATTGACCATTCTCCTCTGAGGGCGCGGCCTAGGCTTGTACGATAGAGCCCATGTGACTGTCAGTGCGCTTGCTCAAAGTGGAGGCTTCCTCATTTCCGACGATTCGCGTACCGCCCAACAGAGCACTTCAGACCCTTCTTCGCCGCCCGCGGTGAACGGAAATCATACGGGGACGCGCGCTGCGCAGACGCGCCGCGGGGCGTCGGTGAAACGGCCTTTGCAGACCTTGTCGGCGTTCGATCCGCATCTCTTGCTCTCAAAAATCGAATCTGGCCAGTCGCGGCGCGAATACGTCACCGATCAGGCGATCTTTTCGCAGGGAGACCCGGCAAACGCGGTCTATTTCATTCAGCGCGGACGGGTCAAACTGACCGTTGTCTCCAAGCGGGGCAAAGAGGCGGTGGTCGCCATCCTGCCCGAGTCGAGCTTCTTTGGCGAGGGATGCCTCGCTGGCCAGCCGAAGCGCATGGCCACGGCCAGCGCTTTGGCTCATTGTGTCATCGTCCGGGTCGAGAAGACTCTAATGGTCGGCCTGCTGCAGCGGGAACCCGCGTTTGCGGAGCAGTTTACCGCGTATTTGCTGTCGCGCAGTATCCGCATGGAGGCCGATCTGATCGATCAGCTCTTCAACTCCAGCGAAAAGCGTCTGGCGCGGCTGCTGCTGCTGATGGCCAACTTTGGCCAGGAGTCGAAGCCGATTCCGCTGATTGCGAAGATCAGTCAGGAGACGCTCGCCGAGATGATCGGCACGACGCGATCGCGCGTCAGCTTCTTCCTCAACCGATTCCGGGAACTTGGGTTCATCGACTACAACAGCGACGGGATGAACATCAACAGTTCGCTGGTGAGCGTGGTCTTGCACGACTGATGGCTTTCCGTTGAAGGCCAGAGCGCGCCCACGCAAGCTCACTCCCCACCCCCATCAATCGCGGCTTCCCCACAAATCCCCGGCATAGCCGGGGATTTCCCGTTTTGGAGCCGAAGAATCCAAGGATTTTCCGCCGAAGGCTGTTTTTTCATCAAAGTCCCAGTCGCTTTGTTCACATTTCTCACATTCTTGTGTATTCTGTGATTGACGGCGAGCCGCTGAACTCAAAAAACGGCTCGCAAGGAGATCTTCGCCATGTTCCGAAAAACACGCTTGTACACTCCCGGACCGACCCCGCTGCTGCCCGCCGCGCAATTTGCGATGGCCGCCGCCGATATTCACCACCGCACGGCCGAGTTCCGCGCGCTGTACACGCGTGTGCTGGCGCAACTGAAGGAGTTTGTGGGGACGAAGAACGACGTTCTGCTGCTGTCTTCGTCTGGAACGGGGGCGATGGAGGCCTCGGTGAGCAACCTGACCTCGCCGGGCGACCGGGTACTTGTGCTCTCAGCCGGTAAATTTGGCGAGCGCTGGGTGGCTCTGGGGAAGGCCTTCGGCTGCAAGGTGGATCTGGTCAGCGCGCCCTACGGGGCGACATTTGAGCTGGACGCGGTGAAGGCGGCGGTGCACGAGGATACCAAGGTGGTATATGTGCAGGCGACCGAGACCTCGACGGCGGTGCGGCACGACATTGAGGCGATTGCGGCGGCGGTGCGGGCGGCCAACGCGGAGACGCTGGTGGTGGTGGACGCGATTACCGGCCTGGGCACGACGCACTTCGACGTGGATGGGTGGGGCATCGATGTGCTGATCGGCGGGTCGCAGAAGGCGGTGATGATTCCGCCGGGCCTGGCCTATCTGAGCGTGAGCGACCGGGCATGGGCGGCGATGGATGCGAGCAAGAATCCGCGCTACTACTTTGACCTGCGCAAGGAGCGCAAGAGCGCGAAGCTGGGCGAGAGCGCGTATACACCGGCGGTCGCGCTGATTGCCGGCCTCGGCGCGGCGCTCGACTACATTGCCGGGCAGGCTGGAGGCGACCTGGCGGAGGGCCGCAAGGCGCTGGTGAACAACGCCGAGTGCTGCGCGGCGATGACGCGCGCCGGCCTGGTGGCGCTGGGCTTTACGCTGTTTGCGCCGACTGCTCCGGCGGCGGCGGCGACGGCGGTGGCGACGCCCGAGGGGATGGATTCGGGCGCGGTGGTGAAGGAGCTGAAGGCGCGGTTTGGCGCCGTGATCGCAAATGGGCAAGGGGAGATGAAGGGGAAGATCTTCCGCATTGCGCATCTGGGCTTCTTCGACTACATGGATACCATTGCGTTGCTGGGGGCGATGGAGCTGATCGCGCGGGACACGCTGAAGCTGCCGGTGAAGTTTGGGCAGGGGATTGCGCCGGCGCAGGAAGTTTTCGCGGCGCGGAAGGCGTAAGAACGACTCCTGGCTCCCAGCCTTGGGCTTCTCTTCAGGAATGCAGTGATCAACCGACAGGTTTTCCAGGACTGAACGATGGCTGAATTGACTTTTGGCGAAAAACTAATTGTCGCGCGGAAGAAACTCAATCTGTATCAATACCAGATGGCGGAGAAGCTGGGCGTGCACCCCAACTCGATCTGGAAGTATGAGCAGGGCGAGGGCAAGCCGCAGGCGGCGGTGGTGCGGCTGTTTGAGATGTTCTGCGAGCAGAACGCCATCCATTTCGACGAATACGCAACAGCGGAGAAAGTGAAAGGAATCCCGATGAAGATCGTACTGGCAGAGAAGGTATCTCCCGCCACCCTGGCCGTGCTGGCCAGCGAGCCGGATTGGTTGGTGCTGACGGAGACCCAAGTGGCTGAAATACCCGGCGGGCTGGAGGCGGCTCTGGCCGACGCGGACGCCCTGGTTGTCCGCTCGGCCGTGCAGGTGGATGACAAGCTGATGGAGCACGCGCCCAAGCTGCGTGTGATTGGCCGGGCCGGCGTGGGCGTGGACAACATCGATGCGGACGCGGCAACGCGGCGGGGCATTGTGGTGATGAATACGCCGGGCGCGAACGCCGTAGCCGTGGCCGAGCTGACGCTGGGGCTGATGCTGGCGCTGGCGCGCAAGCTGCCGCAGGCGAATGCGACCATGCACGCGGGCAAATGGGAAAAGAAGTCGCTGCAAGGCGTGGAGTTACGCGGGAAGACATTGGGCATCCTCGGGCTGGGTCGGATTGGCCTCGAGGTAGCCAAGCGCGCGCGCGGATTTGGCATGGAGCTGGCGGGGCACGATCCGTTCGTTTCGCCTGCAGTGGCGCGCGAGGCAGGAATCAAGCTGGTGACGACCGAGGAGCTATTCGCCACGGCCGATTACCTGACGTTGCATGTGGGGCTGACGCCGCAGACGACCGGGATCATCAACGAACGGACGCTGGCGACGATGAAGAAGGGCGTGCGCATTCTGAACTGCGCGCGGGGCGAGCTGGTGGAGGACGCGGCGCTGGCGGCGGCGCTGAAGGCTGGGCATGTGGCTGGGGCGGCGCTGGATGTGTTTACGCAGGAGCCGCTGAAGGATTCGGCCTACTTCAACCTGCCAAATGTGATTCTGACGCCGCATATTGCGGGGTCGACGGGCGAGGCGCAGGAGGCGGTGGGCATCCAGATTGCGCGCCAGGTGCGGGAGTATCTGAAGCTGGGCGTGGTGCAGAACGCGGTCAACGTCACTTCCCTCACCCACGAGGAGTATGTGCAGCTTGCGCCGTTCATCGACCTTGCCGGGCGGTTGGGGAGCTTCCTCTCCCAGGCGGCGACGCGCAGCATTGAGAGCATCGACCTCACCTATTCGGGCGCGCTGGCGGAAGGCAAAACCGAGTTGGTGCGCAATGCCGCCATCGCCGGGCTGCTGGCGGGCTCGGAGAATGTGAACCGCATCAACGCGGCGACCGTGGCGCAGGAGCGGGGCATCCGCATTCATGAAGAGAAGCAGGATACCGCACGGGGCGGAACGGCAAGTGTGCTGACGATTGCGTTGCACGACGGGGCCGGCTCGAGCCACGCCTCGGCGACGGTGCTGCATGGCGAGCAGCCGCGGCTCCTGGAGTTGGATGGAATCGACATCGAGGCGCCGCTCGATGGCAGCCTTCTGGTATGCCGCAACCTGGACTTCCCAGGCGTCATCGGCAACATCGGCACGGTGCTGGGCAAGCTTGGAGTGAATATCGCCAACTTTGCTCTTGGCCGGGAGCGGGTGACGCACAAGGACGCGGCAACGCCGGTCAAAGCGCTGAGCGTGGTGCAGGTGGATGAACCGGTGGGGCCGCATGTGCTGGAGGCGCTGAACAAGATTCCGAACCTGCTGCAGGCTCGGCTGGTAAGGCTGGGTTAAGCAAGCGCAGGCGGCTGGGGCTCGGTTAACCTGCCAGACCCAGCCGCCGCTATTCGATGGGGCTGAAGTCGAGTTCGACCGGATCGATGAGCGGGACCAGCCAGGCAAGCAGCGCCTGGTGGGCGGGATGGACGACGTACGCATCGACCGCTGCCTTATTTGTGAACCGCATAACGCCGATGAAGGTGTAGCCCTGGCCGCGGGGCGAGTCGTTTTGGCCGAGGTGGAGCTCGAGCAGACCGGGAATTTTGCCCTGAAACGCGGTGATTTCGCGGGTGGCGCGGCCTTTGAGCGCTTCGGTAGCTTCAGGCTTCCATCGAAAAGCGAAAATATGGAAATACATTCGTCCTCCGTCTGTGCAAATTTTTCTCGATTCAGGGTATCGCCAACGGGCCGCGCATGGCTAGAATGCCTTCATGGCGATGGAAAAAGCAGTCCGGCGCACGCAGGCCTCGGTTGCTCGAGTGGGTGCTCCCCTGACCGAGACACTCGACTTCTATGCCGAGCAGATTGTCAATTTCATTGGGTGGCGGAGCGGGGGACTCTCCGGCTTGCGCAAGAAGCCAGTGCGCGCCGCGGCGATCGAGAGCGCGTTCCAGGAAGTGCCGGAGGATCTCGACATCGGCATCGGCGTAACCGACCTGGATGCGATCTACGATGAGTATAAGGGAGTTCCGGCGCGCATCGATCCCCCGGCAACGTTGCCGTCGGGACGGCGGGAGATGCATGTCACCCTGCCCAATGGCGTTTGCCTGAAGTTCTTTGAACGGAAGACCATTTTCGAATAGGCCGCTGGGCCACGAGCCGGCGGAGATTGCGGCGCACTTCCGCGACCCCGCCGGGAACGTGCTGGGGATTTACCAGGAGCGCGGGCGTTGAGATTGCTTCCGAGCCCAAACGCTTGGATCGGAAGATCGATCACAGATGCGTGAGCTATCGGCGCGCTTGCGCTATGGCCATGAGTTATGTTATAATACTAAAGTGGCGTCCGCTTGCGAATCCGACACACCGCTGCGCACAAAGGAAAACATGACTAAAACTCTTGTATACGCCCCAACCGCGGATGGGCTGAGCCTTCCTGTGGTCGATGTAACTCACTCCGCTTTTGCGGTAAGCATCAGCGCGGCTGAGCTCGACGCCATGTCCGCCCAGTTTCTCATCGAATCGAGGCAGCGCGGTGAAGCTACCCCGCAGATGATGGAAGCTTTCGGCCGCTCGGTTCTGGGGCGCGCTTTGATGGCGGCTTCGGGCACTTATCTGGCCGGACTTTCCACCTACTTGTTCAAGCTCGGCGCGGAGAATCTGGGCGATGACGCGCATCCGATCGATCGCGCAATTGCCGCGTCCTTCCCGGGAATCTGCACGCGGATCCGCCTGCAGGACATGGCGCGACTGCTGGCCGATGGCGTACTGGCGCGAACGGCCACTCATCCCAGCCGCCGGCTCCTTTTTATCAACATTGCCGGCGGCGTGGCGGCGGACAGTTGGAATGCCCTGATTCACCTGCAACGGGAGTGCGGCGCAACGCTCAGCACGATGGAAATCGACATTCTGGTGCTGGATCGCGAAGCGGCCGGGCCGGATTTTGGCGCGGGTGCGGTGACAAGCCTGCGCGCGCCCGGACAGCCGCTCCATGGTCTGGCAGTTTCGTTTCGCCACGCCTACTACGACTGGACCAAAACGGAGAGCCTGGCTACGGAGATGAGTGGTATGGACGCCGAAGGGATCATTTGCGCTATTTCGTCGGAGGGCGGACTCTTTGAGTACGGTTCCGACGCCGAGATTCTGGCCAATCTTGAGGAGCTAAATGCGGCAACTCCACCAACCGCATTTGTCGTTGGCTCCGTGACGCGCGAAGGCGAGGTGCAGCGAAGCACGATGCGGGAAGGCGGGCTTTCGCTTCGGCCACGAACACTCGCCGAATTTGAAAGCCTTGCGCAGGAATCGGGCTGGGAGTTGGAGCATGTGCTTGAACGGCCGTTCAGCTACAACGTGAGGATGAGGAAGCAATGAGGGCAGAGTTCCGCGGCGGATTTGCGGAGCGGCTTGAGGAAATCGGAACGAATGCTGGAGTGGGCGTCGCCTACGGCAGACAGCATTTCTTATACTTTTTTCCGCTGCCGCAGGGGCAGGGATCGTTGCGGCCGATTTTCGGTCCATCGCGCCGGACCGGCAGCATGATCTGGTCTGCCTTGGGTAACAAATACGACTTTTCGTTGATTGAAGGCAACTCGAGCAACGGTGGCCTGTCTTCATGTTGGAAGCACGCCCAGTCGCCAAACTCCGCGACTGTATCCTGGACCAGCCGGTGGTTCGCATCGTTGCTGAGGCGCGCAAGCGTCGCATCGAGTCCGGTTTCAAACTGTTCCTGAACCTCGCTCATGGAGAGCATCGATTGCTCGACCAGATCGTCGACAAATGCGCGATTGATGTCTTCCAGCAACTCCCCCGGCCATAAATCGCATGCGCCGCTCACGAGTCCATCCCAAACGGCGCTTGGCTCACGCTCGAGCCCGCCGCGAAACAGGGTCGCAAAGTAGCTGATAATCTCTTCCCTGCTCTTGATTCCCGCGGCAACCAAAGCGACGAGTGAATCGATGGCCGACCAGCGGGCGAACTCCTCCGCTTCGGCATTCTCAATGATCGATTTGATTCCGCTCAGGTTTCCGTCGCAGACCGACGCCAGGACCTGCGCCAATCCGTCGGTGACGAAATCTCCGCAAAGGTTGTCCAAATCGTCGGGGGGAAGATTCGCCAGCCGCACAACCAGCGGATAGGCGCGCGTCTCACGGAACTGGGCCAGGAGGTACAGGGCGAACAGGTGGCCAAAGTAATTTTCGACCACGTCGAGATCCTGAGGATTCTCCAGAGTCTCTTCGAGGATGCTGAGAAGCGCCGGGATGATTTCTTCCCCGCGCTCGATGGCCGCTTCGACGGCCGCCCGCGGGAAACCGTCCATAGGGAATTCGAGATCTTCGAGAATCTCTTCGATGTCCATCCGGCCTTCTTTGGGTTGATTGGGCAGTGGATTAGCGATTGCAATTGAATGGCAAAGAGCTAGGAACCAGGAGCCGGGTCCAAAGCGAAGGCGCGTCCGGCCTCAAGCAACCTTGCCACCGACTCTCTCGAGCAGCTCTCGGAGTAGATGCGCATCAGCGGTTCGGTACCGCTGGCGCGGAGAAGGAGCCAGCTCTCGGCGGCGTTGGGCTTGGTTTTGGCTTCAGGGTTGTCGAGGTAGAACTTGACGCCGTCGAGGGTGTCGACGCGCAGGATGGGCATTCCGGCAAAGGCGGTGTCACCCTGCTTGAGAGCCTTGGCGCGGGCGATTGCGCCAAGCTTGATTTCGTCCGGAATGTGCAGATCGATGCGGCCGTACTGGTGTTCGCCGTACTCGGCCTGGAGATCGGCGACGAGCTGGCCGAGGGTCTTGTTTTCCTGGGCCATGACGTTGGCGAGGAGAAGCGCGTTGAGCATCCCGTCGCGCTCGGGCAGGTGGCGCTGGAAGCCGATGCCGCCGGATTCCTCGCCCCCCATGACGATCTCCTGGGCCTGCATGAAATCGACGACGTATTTGAAGCCGATGCCGTGCTCGTGGATGGTGCGGCCGTACCTGGCGCAGATGCGGTCGAGCATTTTGGTGGTGTTGAAGGCGCGGGTCACGTCGCCGGGCCAGCCTTTGTATTTGAGCACCCAACTGAGGAGGACCGAGAAGATTTTGTGCGGGTCGACGAAGTTGCCGTGCTCGTCGGTGGCGCCGATGCGGTCGGCGTCGCCGTCGGTGCAGAGGCCGGCGTGGCATCCGTGGGCGACGACTGCTTCGCCGAGCGCGCGGATGTGGGGTTCGATGGGCTCGGGGTTGATGCCGGGAAAGAGCGGGTCGATGGTGCCGCGGATTTGGACGAAATCGACACCGAGGCGAGTGAAGACGCCGCCGAGCAGGGTGCGGCCCGCGCCATACATGGAGTCGATGCCGAATTTGAAGCCGGACTGGGCGATGAGATCGAGATCGGCGAATTTCTCAATGGCGGCCATGTAGGGGGCGATGAAATCAACTTCCTCGATGGGTGCGGGGGTCGCGGCGCGGGGGACGGGCGCGCCCAAGTAGCCCTCAATGGCGGAGATGATCGACGGGCTGCCGGAGCCGCCGAACCATGCCTTGTACTTGACGCCGTTCCATTGGAAGGGGTTGTGCGAGGAAGTAATCATGATGCCGCCGGCCGCGCCGAGGTCGCGCACGGCCATGCTGAGGGCTGGCGTGGGGGTGATTTCGCGGGCGAGGCGGACCGAGATACCCGTGGCGGCGACAACTTCCGCGCAGGCGCGGGCGAACTCGGCGGAGAGGAAACGCGAGTCGTAGCCGATGCAGAGGCCGCGGGCGGGGGCTTCGGCGGGATTGGTGCTGGAGTGGAGATAAGCGGCGACGGCCGCTGCCGCGACGCGAACATTCTCAAAGGTGAAATCGCGGGCGATCAACCCCCGCCAGCCGTCGGTGCCGAACTTGATTACGGGGTGCCCCATGCCTGCGCGCCGCTCCTTGTGTTCCTGACAAGTGTATCGCGGGGGAAACGGATGGCAACCGGGTAGCGCGTCTGCATTCGAGTCGAATTCTCCAAAATAATTTCACGCCAGGTGTTAACGAATTCGACGAGAATTGCGTATTGGCTGGAAACAGGATTTTGGAGGCGAAATGCATCGCAATTGTTTGGCGTTTTTTCTGATTCTCCTGGTGGCGGCGGGTGGCCGCGCTCAGCAGACGGTTCTGAAGGGCATTGAAACCGGGGACTTGAACCGGTCGGTTGCGCCCTGCGACAACTTTTACGACTACTCGAATGGGACATGGCGGTCGCAAAACCCGATTCCGGCTTCGATGGACCGCTGGAGCCGCCGCTGGAGGGCTGGGGAAGAGAACAAGGACCAGTTGCGCAAGATTCTGACGGAGCTGGAGGCCCAGCCGGGGCGGGTTGCGGGCACTCCGGCGCAGCAGACGGGGGACTTTTACGCGGCCTGCGTGGATGTGAAAGCAGTGGACGCGGCGGGGATTGCGCCGCTGAAGCCGTATCTGGCGCAGATTGACGCGGTGCATGACCAGGGCAGCCTCCAGCAGGAGTTGGGCGCGCTGCATGCCGTGGGAGTGATGGTTCCCTTCTTCTTTGGCGGGACGCAGAATCCGCATGCGCCGGGGGATGTGATTGCGGATGTGGGCGCGAGCGGGTTGGGCCTGCCGGACCGCGACTACTACCTGAAGCCGGAAAAGCGGTTTGCGGACGCCCGGGCGGGGTATTTGACGTATGTCGCGCAGATATTCACGCTGAGCGGGGTGGCGGAGACTGACGCCAAGGCGGCGGCGCAGACGGTGATGGGTATTGAGACCGCGCTGGCCACAGCGTCGCTGGACAACGTGGCGCTGCGCGACCCGAAAGCGACGGACCACCTGGGCACGCTGGACGACCTGAAAAAAGCCACGCCCGACTTCGACTGGGCGGGGTACTTCAAGGGCGCGGGGGTTGCGCCGGGGGTGGTGAATATCGACCAACCCGTATTCATGGCCGAGTTGGAGAAGCAGTTGACGACCACGCCGATTGCGGATTGGAAGACCTACTTGCGCTGGCAGTTGCTGAACTCGAGCGCGATGAGCCTTTCGCAGCCGTTTGTGGATGCGCACTTTGGCTTTTACGACCGGCAGCTTGCCGGGGTGGGCGAGTTGAAGCCACGGGAAGTGCGGTGCGCGGAGCAAATCGACGGGATGCTGGGCGAGGCGCTGGGACAGGAGTATGTGAAGCGGTATTTCCCGCCCGAGGCCAAGCAGCGCGCCCAGACGATGGTGACGAATATCCTGTCGGCGATGCACGACACGCTCAAGGAACTGGACTGGATGACGCCGGCGACCAAGCAGAAGGCGCTCGAAAAGATTTCCACCTTCCAGGTGAAGATTGGGTATCCGGACAAGTGGAAGGATTACTCGTCGGTAAAGATCACGCGCGGGGACTATCTGGGGGATGTGATGGCCGGCGCCCGGTTCCAGGTGGCCGACGACCACTCGACGATCGGGAAGCCTGTGGACCGGACCCGCTGGGGAATGACTCCGCCGACCTCGAACGCCTACTACAACGCGCAGATGAACGAGATTGTTTTTCCGGCGGGCATTTTGCAGCCGCCGGCCTTCAGCGTGAACTACACGGATGCGGTGAACTACGGCGCGATCGGCGTGGTGATTGGGCACGAGATTTCGCACGGATTCGACGATCAGGGGGCGCAGTTTGACGCGACCGGCAAGCTGGAGAACTGGTGGACGCCGGAGGACATGACCAAGTTCCAGGCCAAGACGCAGTGCGTGGTGAAGCAGTTTGACGGCTTCCGGATCGATGGGCCGGACGACATCCACATCAACGGGAAGCTGGTGCTGGGCGAGTCGATCGGCGACCTGGCGGGGCTGAAGATCGCCTACCGGGCGTTCAAGAAGACGGCGCAGGGGCAATCGGACGCGAAGATTGACGGCTTTACGCCGGACCAGCAATTTTTCATCGCGTGGGGGCAATTCCGAGGGGACGAAACGCGCGTCGAGACGCAGAAGATGATGGTGCAGGGCGATCCGCATCCCGTGGCCAAGTACCGCGTGCTGGGGCCGATGTCGAATTTTCCCCCGTTTGCAGCGGCGTTCAGTTGCAAGGCGGGGTCGGCGATGACGCGGCCGGATAACGAGCGGTGCGTGGTCTGGTAGGGGGCATTGGAAGCGCGATTGAGAGAGGTTGGGTTGCAGATGAAAACGGGTCACGAATTGCTGGCCGCTGCATACGCGGCGTTCAACGCGCGAGAAATCGACACGGTTCTGGCGCTGCTGGATCCGGATGTCGACTGGCCCAAAGGGTTGGAGGGCCGACGCGCGCACGGACGGGAGGAGGTGCGCGACTACTGGACACGGCAATGGGCAGAGGTGAATCCACGCGTGGAGCCGGTAGGGATGGAAGATGCCGAGGACGGGCGGACCCTGGTGCGGGTGCATCAGGTGGTGCGGGATCTGGCTGGGAATCTGCTGGCGGACCAGATAGTGAACCACGTCTACACGATTGCAGATGGGATGATTGTGCGGATGGAGATTGAGAGCCCCGAAGCGGAAGCCGCGTAGGGCCGGTTGTTACTCCGGCCCCTGGGTTTCCCGGCTGACAGTCTGTTACTTGACGGTGTAGGTTGCGATGGCGACTGGGCTCTCAGAGTCGCCTGTGGCCACGGCGATGGCCTTGATGGTTTCCGTTGCGGATACTTTGATTCCCGCCGCGGTGTACTTTGTTGAACTGGTTGTGGGGGTTGTGCCATTGATGGTGTAGTAGATGACGAGGCCCGCGGCGGCCGAGTCGGCGAGTTTCACAGTCTGCGCGGAGGTATAGGTTCCGGCGGCGGGGGTGAAGGTTGGCTTGGGTGCGGGGGGTGTGATGGTGTAAGTGGCGGAAGCTACCGTGCTGTCGGCGAGATTTGCGAGTACGGCGATGGCTTTGATGGTGGCCGTCTGGCCTACGGGAATGGGTTTGCTGTACTTGGTTGAGGTAGTTGTGGGAGTTCCGCCGTTGAGGGTGTAATAAATGGTGACGCCTCTGGTTGAATCCGCAAGAGAGACTGTTTGTGCGGACACATAGGTTCCAGTTTTGACGGAGAAAGTGGGTGGGGCGGCCTGATACTGTACCAGGCGGATGCGGGCGTTGCCCGCGTCTCCGATATAGAGGCTGCCGCCGCGATCGACATAGATGCCGCGGGGTATCTGGATCTCCGCCTTCGTCGGGAGTCCGGCGTCACCGCCGTACCCTGCTACCCCGGTGCCTGCCACCGTAGAGATGATTCCGTCCGTAGTCACCTTGCGGATTCGGTTGTTTCCGTATTCGCTGATATAGACATTGCCGGCGCTGTCGGTCGCAACCTTGTCTGGAGCATATAACTCGGCGCTGGTTGCGGCGATGCCATCTCCGTTGTAGCCACCGTATCCAGTGCCAGCGTAGGTGCTAATAATACCGGCAGAATTGACCTTTCTCACCCGGGCGTTATTGTCATCTGCAATAAACAGATTTCCACCGGAGTCCAGCGCGACCCCAGCGGGTGAGTTGAGTTCCGCAAGCTTTGTCGGGCCGGCGTCGCCGCTGTATCCCGCGGTCCCGTTTCCCGCGACGGTGCTGATGATGCCGGCGGTGTTCACCATGCGGATGCGCTGGTTATAGCCGTCGGCGATATAGAGGTTGCCTTTGCTATC
>Ga0302278_10004399_pt1 | contig 14581 bp, 17 predicted proteins | sample III_Bog_N3_2_FD_194543 | JGI IMG/M metagenome (GOLD analysis project Ga0302278, IMG submission 194543) | Peat permafrost microbial communities from Stordalen Mire near Abisko, Sweden - III_Bog_N3_2 | ecosystem: Environmental > Terrestrial > Soil > Wetlands > Peat | place: Sweden: Abisko... | reverse complement strand
CTGCAGCAGATCCGCCCGGTTGACTCCCGCCGCGACCACCCGGATCAGCACTTCTCCCTCGCCGGGCTCGGGCCTCCCCACCTCCCCGACCTTCAGTACGTCCGTCCCGCCAAATCCCGCCATCGATATGACTCTCATCTCTCAAGCATAGCCGTCGGAATGTCTCCCCAAAGGATTCGCTCCAAGCGTGACTTCCTTTCCTTGAAGCCAAGCCGCTTCCATCACTCTCCAACTCCAACCCGCACCAAACCACGGAGGCTTTCTCGTGATCTTTGTAGTCCGGCTGTATGAAGTGAATGCCGTCGATGCCCCTGCCTTCACCGCAGCGTTCGACGAAGATGGACCGTGGCGTCGGCTCTCCGGCCGGCTGCGCGGCTACATCCACACCGACCTGCTTGTGCGTTCCACATTTCCGACGGTCCTTCTATTGCTTGAGTTCTGGCAATCAGAACAGCACTATGCAATCGCGGAGAGGAACGCGGAAGTCCGCGACTTCCTGCGGTCGCTCCGCAATCTGGCGGTCAGCCATCAGAGTTTGGGCGTGTTCTGCTTTCGCAGCCAGTGGGAGAGAGAAATGATCCAGGGCAGTTCGTTCCGGATGCCGGCTGATCTCTCCGGATGGCGGTTGCGGCAGTGAGCGCCGTTCACAGACTGGCATTGCGGCTCCATGCCGCGTAACCTGCCGCCTGATTCGCGAATTTGGAACGCGGCACAGCGCGCATTTTTGCAGTTTGTGTGCATTTTTTGTCGTCCTGCTATTGAGTATCAAAAATAAATTGGTCAACCTATTCCTTTGCTGGTTGTGCTCGACTCGGGCTCTGAGATCGAGCCAATCTGTGCGGTCAAGAACGCGGAGATGCACGCTGGTGAACTACGCGAGTCACCCTACCGGGCGGCGGGCCTTTGAATCTACCAGCGCCACGCCTGCCCGCGGCGTCGATTACGTAGCGCATTTGTTCGACCGCACCAAGCCAGAGAGCTGCACAGGATTGGCCTAAATCGCAATCCTGACACAGAAGTCAGAGTGCCAAATGAGATTCTTGCGCGAAGAATTGATGTCCCCAGAAGAGCTGGCGTCGAACTTTGATCTCTCGACGACCACACTGGCGGACTGGCGCTCGCAAAACAAGGGGCCGAGCTACATGAAGATCGGCAGGAGAATCTGGTATCCCAAACCATTCGTCGCAGCGTGGGCGGAGACCCAGATCATGGAGACAGACCATGGCACTAAGAAAACGAAGCGGCAAGTGGCATTTCCGGATCAAGGTGGACGGGAAAAGTTACGCGGAAACAACCGGTTTGGCCGCCACAGAACGCAACATGAGAAAGGCTCAGCAGATCGAACTGGAATTCATCCAGGCCCTGCAGGAGGGACGAAATCCGACGCGACGGATTGTGGTCCGCAAGTTCAGTGACGCTGCTGATGACTTCCTTACCTGGGCGAAAGCGCATTACCGCGAACACACAAGCAGTTTCAAGCGCATCAAAACGAGCTTTGCAAGCGCAAAGGCGTTCTTCGGATCGGATCCAGTGAGCCTCATTGACGAAGGCAAGATTGATAACTATAAAGCGTGGCGCGCCAACGAGCACGAGGTGCGCGATATCACGATCCGCCATGACCTGCATGCGCTGAGCAAGTTCTTCGGGTACGCGATACGCCAACACTGGACGTTTACGAACCCTATCCGTGGCGTCGAGATTCCTTCGGATGCAAACGCTGTCCGGATGCATATCCTTACGCCGGCGGAGGAGAAGGATTACTTCATGCGCGCGCAGAAGTTTCCAAACCTGTACGACGTGGGGCGCTTGATGGTCAATCAAGGCATGCGACCCGAGGAAGCCACGGTTCTAGCAAAGGCGGATATCGATCTGGGACGTGGCCAAATCCATATTCGGCGTGGGAAGTCGAAAGCGGCAAAGCGCGACCTTGATATAACCTCCGAGTCGCGCTCAATCCTTGAGCGCCGTATGGAAGGGGACTCTCGTTGGATATTCCCGTCAGAGAAAAAGCGCGGCAATCACATCGGACGGATCAATTCCGCGCACGACAGCGTCACTGAGCAAGCCGCCAAAGACGGTGTCACAATCAACTGGGTTCCATACGACCTGCGCCACACATTCGCGACCCGCATCGCGCAGGGAGGCATAGATCTTGTGACGCTCGCAGCTCTCCTCGGGCACGAGTCCATTCGGCTGGTCCAGAAATACGTCCACCCCACCGCCGAACACAAGAAGACGGCGATGGCACGATATGACCGCATGATCAGAAAGGCCGAAAAGACGTCGCAGCGCAAGTCGAAGAGCCTGTCCAACTGAGTTGCCGGCGCGAGAAACTCTCCGCAGCGATAGATTTCAGGCTGACAGGCTTTTGTTCGAGGAACGCTTCCGTGGTCTCGGCCGGAAACGCCACGACGAAGCAATCGTCCGAGTGGGGCAGATCCATCGCCAAGTAGTGCGCCTTCTGCTCCACCCCGGCAATCACCACCAGCGCTTCACCGAAGTCTGCCTGCGCCTCTCCCGGCGCGTGCGTCAACGGAACGAACATCTCCCGGCTGTGCAACTCCGCCGATCGCACGTAGTCCTTCACGATCGTGTAGCCGCCCGTGAACCCGTGCTCTTCCTTTAACCGCTCGAAGATCCGCTTCGCCGTGTGCCGTTGCTTCACGGGTCTCTGCTTGTCATCCTCCAGAATGGCGTCAATCACGCCCAGCCACGGTCCCAGCTTGGGCCGCTTGATCGGCTGCTGCCGCTGGTAGCCTGGCGGCACCGCGTACTGCAGCATCTTCCGCACTGTCTCCTGCGAAAGTCCAAACTCCCTGGCTACCGCTCGCTGACTCCGGCCCTCAACACGAACCGCCCGCCGTACACGCCCGTATATCTCCACCTGGAACATCCCTCCGGTGTTCCATGAACCACGCCACCTAGGCAACAGCTCACGAAAACAAGATCCGGCGGTGGACTACTTTTACTCCGCCACAGTACGCCGCTCACGCGGCGCACTGTGGCCTAGTTTTGCACTGGCGCGCATACCATGTCACCCGCATGTTCCGCTATGGCCGCATCCCCTACCAGGGCGCTTTCTGGAATGCCGAGACCGGCCGCATGGCTTCCCTCGTCATCGACCCCGACCAGCGCCGCCGACTCTCCCGCGCTACCGCGCGGCGAAAGGCGGCCTGAGCCGGCAGATTTTGCTTTTGTAGACCTTCCGCCTTCGTTTCCCTCTGTCTATGATGCCCGCAGGAGAATCGATGAAAAAGCCACTTGCTGTTTTTCTTCTACTGATGGCGTTTTCCAGTCCGGTAATGTACTGCAATGCCGGGGTCATGCTTGAAATGGTGGACTATGCGGTCCGGCATGGTGCGAACGTAGATCGCGGTCTGGTGGATGGCATACGCAGGGCCGCTTCAAGCATTCGCTCGTGCGCTTTAAAAGCCCTGGGGCACTACGTGGTCACGTATGCGTGGGACACGATTTGGACGTGCCCCCATTTTTGAGACAAACGGTTAAGACTCAAAATCCAATGAATGGAGAATTGAGTCATGGGTTTGTCACGCAGGCAGTTCACCAAGGAATTCAAGCTGGCCGCCGTTCGGCGGCTGGAAGCAGGGGTATCTCTAGCCGAGGTGGCACGGGGGTTGGAGGTCAACCCGAACGTGTTGCAGCGTTGGCGGCGTGAGTTTCGTCAGGCACCCGGCAACGCATTTTCCGGTAATGGGCAGCGACGCTGGTCCGAAGGCCGCGTAGCCGAGTTGGAGCGCAAAATCGGTCAGCAGGTAGTGGAGATCGATTTTTTGAAAGGGTGCTTGCAGCGCATCGAAGAACAGCGGATGCTGCAGGCATCGAGTGGAAGTCCGCGGTCTACCGGAAGATCGGCGAAGAAGTGATCGCCGGCCGGGGACTGACGATCGAGCGGATGGTGGAGCTGGCGCGGGTGAGCCGGGCCAGCTTCTACCGCTTCAGCGAGGAAGCCAAGCCGGACCGGGATATGGATCTGCGCGATGCCATCCAGCGTATCGCGTTGGAGTGGCCCAGCTACGGGCGTCCACGCATCACGGCGGAACTGCGGCGGCGCGGGTGGACGGTGAACCCAAAGCGCGTCTACCGGCTTCTGCGCGAGGACAACCTGCTGTGCGTCCGCAAGCGCAAGTTTATCGTGACCACCGACTCCAACCACGGGCGGAAGGTCTACCCTAACCTGGCAGCCAACATGGTTCTGACCGGCGTGGATCAGCTCTGGCGAGCAGATATCACGTACATCCGGCTACGCGAGGAGTTCGTCTTCCTGGCAGTGATCCTGGACGCCTTCTCGCGCCGGGTGATCGGCTGGGCGCTGGATCGCAACATGGAAGACGAGTTGACGTTGACGGCGCTCCGCATGGCTCTATCGCAGCGAAGCGTCCAACCCGGCCTGGTGCACCACTCTGATCGCGGCAGCCAATACGCGAGCAACGATTACACCGACCTGCTGAAGGCGAACGGAATCGATATCAGCATGAGCCGCAAGGGCAATCCGTGGGATAACGCGGCCTGCGAGTCGTTCATGAAAACGCTGAAGTACGAAGAGGTTCTGCGCAACGAATATCGCGACCTGGCCGAGGCCCGCGCATCGATCCCGGAGTTCCTGGAAAAGGTCTACAACCAGAAACGCCTGCACTCGGCCCTCGGCTATCTGCCGCCGGTCGAGTTCGAAGCCCAACTGAAAGCTCAGAATGTGGAGGCCGCTGCGCGGCAGCGTGTTGCATGAGTTTTCAAGGCATCAGGAATCTTTCGATCCGATGTTGAAATGAAAAGCCGGGAACGGCATCTGTCCACCGCTCCCGGCGCTCATCGGCGTCGATGAGTTCCAGCCGGTTAATCCTTGGCGAGTTGCGCTCCCGCAGAGCTCGCCTCTGCTTCACCGGCCGCGTTCAGAATGCGATAAAGTGGTCTTGCCGGTCGAGCGATTTGCAGCGAACGGCGAATAGAGTCTTAACTATTTGTCTCAGCCAAGGGGGCAACCCCAATTTACGACAATGCTTTCCTGGCAGCCTCACAATATCTAGAGGTGATAAGACGCATGCAGGAGTTGCTGCTGGCAGCTGGCCTCGTGGAAGAGTTTATGGCCACGTAGGCCTGTCCCGCACCTTGAAGGAGCGGAGCTATTCACCATAAACTGACAGTCAAACGGTGGGACGCAACCGAGTAGGCGGAGCGATAATAATCCAGTTCGGCAGGTTTATCTAGTTGATCTGGATGGGGTCTAACAGAGAAATCATGAGGATAAGTCCTTTCACAACAGCGTTACGTTACTGTGGATGTTTTCGACGGATGGGAGATGACGAACCTGAATTCCCGGCGCTGGACATGGCTGGATTGGTGGGGAATTCCGGCACCGGCGGCTTCATTCTAACAAGACAATCGAGGGCGCGGCGGCGTGACGCTTCCCTGCTGCCGGGAGCCGGTCTCATGTGACAATTCATGACCACTTAGAGGTTCAGCTCCCACTCACCGCCCACTCGATGAACTCTCTTGACGGGAGGAGCGGCGGTGCCGGCCGCGTGCGTGGCCGATGTCTTTGGGTCATTCAGAAGCCTGTGAACTCATCGCTGACAATACAGTCGCCTCCTCGTCGTCCAGCTTCACTCCCCGTCACGGCGCCTTTTGGACAAAGTTCCGCCGCTCTGCCTGATAAACGTCCCCACGCTTTCTGCAACGCGGTTCAGCATCTCTACCACTTCCATGATGCGACGGGGGTGGGCCACGACAAGAGGCACAAGCTCCACACGTAGTTCTCCGTCCTCAATTATCTGGCGGGACCCACCCATTTTTCGGGTTGCTCTGGCTTAGCGAACAGGCGAACTTGGTTACCTCCAAGAGTCTCTGGAGGGCAGATTCAATCTACCCAGCGCAGTAGATGCCTCAGGCTGAACAGCCGGAGCCATGACCCTCGGAACTCCATGGCAGCCGATAATGTCGATGATGCTGAAGCCCTGCCGATGGCGCTGCGACCAGTTCTTTTTCGTATCCCAACCTTAACCCAGCAAACCTGACACCTTGCGGGTAGATTGGCCAAGCCTGTAAAGAAACGCGCGGCATAGCAGGCCGCGTGGAACAGGACACGAGCCACAAAATCTGGCCGGCGTCTCCGCAGCAGTCCACTTCTTATTTCTCTACATCGATCTCCGGATACTTCTGCTTGACCGCCGCCACGACCGTCGCGTGTTCCGGCTTTCCGCTGGACCGGGCCAGCGCATCTCGCGCGTGCGCAGAATCCTCAATCGGGTAGCGCCGCGTCTTTGGAAAGACAAACTCCCCTTTGGGCAGTTCTTTCCGCTCCTCATACGTAAGCTTTGTCATCGTGATTTCTCTCGCCCTTCCTGTATCAGGCCTTGCTCACCGGTAGGATGAAGGAATCTAATTCCGGTTTGCTTCTGCGGCCCGGACTACTTCATCTTCCTCGACCAACTCATCGTCTTCTTCTTCTTCGGCGGCTTCATCTTCCTCTGTTTCGTCGAGAGCGTCTTCCGCACTCCTGTCTCGGGAGATTTGCTTGATGTCGTCTTCTTCTAAGATATTTGCAACATCAGCTCTATTGTCACGATGGTCAAGTGTTGCCGGCACCGCGTTGAGCTTCCCTGTCCTAGCCTTCATGATGTGGCCTCCTGGATGTCACTTGCTTCTTGCTGGCAGAGCGTTTTCGACAAAAGCGGTAAAGTTCGGACAACTTCATGCCGCGAAGAAACACAGAATTCAGTTTGGGCATTGTCTACCTACAATGTTGTTCCCAATTGCACAACTGATTGAGATCGCCTTGGTTGGTATGCCGTTCTCCTCGGGGATGGTTGTCGTCTGTGACGAGCGAGCCGACAAGGTCACAGACACCCCACTGAGTAAGCCTATGAACCCCCTCATTCAGTTGAAGCTGAAGAGAAGTGGCTGCCATATCCCGCGCCATGCAAGCTACAACGTAGTATCCGATTGCTCAGCGGTGGCAAAGAGCAGGCGTCAGACTTTAGGGAGAGGACAACACCATAGACTGCGTGTCGATAGGCAGGCACGTCATCTCTGTCCTTTCATTGGGTGGCAACCTAGCGCTGATGCCCACGACGCGGTCGCGATCTTATGTGGCACACGTCGGGATTCCGACGACTCTTGCTCGAAGCGCGATGCCCTGCGGGGCATAATCTGAGGGGCTTCTCTCGGTGGAGTTGCGCTTGAGCTCCACCGGGCTCGAACTCTGAAAGGAGAGAGTCGAGATATATTGATCGAGTTGAAGACCTGTAAACATCCTCGAAGGGCATCCTCGTCATAGTGCCGCCTGGCATTCATATCTATTGCGGAAGCCAGCCGCACAAAGTGGGACCAGAAAACTGGGACTGCGGGCTGGAGCGTGAGTGCAACAATGGGCACAGTCGAATGAGGTGAAGCCCACTACTGAGGCAATCTAAAACTGGCAAACTTGGCGTTCGCTAACTTTTTCGACAGAAAGAGTCTCTTCTCCGCCAGAATGGCGCTCGGTTGGTAAAGCGCAATCGATCTTCAGTTGCAACCAAACCCACTGGCCTTCAGCCAGTATGTTTGGCACTCTCCAGGCCTACATAGCTGCGCTCAGATTGCCTCCGCGTATGGCGTCGAAGAACGGTGTGCCCCGCTGCTGCACACACTCAGCAGCGTATAAGTACATGGCGGCTGACCAGGTTTGCCAATCCCGGCCGCTGGGCTTGCCGGTTTGCGCGTGAATCCACTCGTTGAAACCCCACTCCGCCTCGTTTTCGTGCCATGGCTTGACCAACGCTGTCAGCGCCAATAGCTTGCGTTCTGCCAGGTCCATCTCGCCCGCCGCCACGCATGCCGCTATATAGAACCCGCAGATGAATGGCCACACACCCCCGTTATGATAGTCACCAGGCCGGTTATAGCGCTCGTAACGTGGCAACCAGTCCGCATGGTGGGGCAGAATATACGGGAACAGACAGGGCGGCAACTCCACCGCAAGTTCTCCGCGGCCCCGCATGGCCTCGCACTCAGCTTCAATCCATTGCACCAGGTTTTGTGCCCACAGAGGCGAAGCGATTCCGGTAAGAATCGCCAGGCTGTTGCCCAGCAGATCGAAGCGATCACTGCTCATGACCTTGTACGAATAGAGTGCGTAGTAGGGCGCTGTTGGCTCGACAAGAGCCTCTTGCTCATAGCTATTCTTCAGTTTGCCACTGACCTCCAGACGGCTCATTAATCCGCGCAATTGCTCGGCAGACTCGTGTTCACCATAAAGACGAAGAAAAGCATAGACGATCATATTCACGTACAGCCCGTAGCCCATCACGTACTGTTCATCACGCCAATCGCTGGTGGGTAACTGGGCCACCATCACCCGGTCATCGGGGCTCTGGTACTGCATCCACTTTCGGGCCTTCTCAGATGCTTCAAGAAGGAACTCCGGCTGGTTCCTCGATGTTCTGTAGAGAGCCAGCCCGAAGAGGAAAAGGGGCGTAGAATCGCTGGAACCTCGGTTGGCTGGATCGTGCGCGAGAGAAGGGATGTGACCGTGCACTGTTTGATTGTTTGCAAGGGCTATCAGTGTACGTTCCAAAGCGCCCTCAAGTTGCTCGTTGCCCGTGGCCAGAAAGCCGAGTGCTGAAATCATCAGGTCCCGCGTGTAGGGTTCCGGGTATCCCCAACCAGCGGTTCGGGGAAGCCCTTGACAAGGTCCCTTTGCATTATGAAGCAGGATTTGCAAAGCCGCTTCTTTAGCCAGCTCGATGGAAATTCGGGACGTATCGTCGAATGACATAAGCACCTCGTTGTCGTGCTGGGTTGCAAGGACAGGCACTCGCGCCTGGTTGCCTTCTAGTGAATTCCCAATCGATCGGAGACAATCTCCACGAATCGTCTTGCAACCTGGCGATAATCGAATAACTCTACTACGCGTTTTCGACCCGCTACTCCCATGCGCCGGCGCAAAGCGCTGTCCTGCATGAGAAGAAGAAGGTATTTGGCGATGTCGGGCACGCTGGCTCGGTATTCAGCCGTTCGCGGATTTGGAAACACGATACGACGACTTTTTTCGTAGTCGTGGCCTTCGCCGTAGAGCGCCTCGGTAATCTTTCGTTCTTCTGCCACCTTCGCCAGGAATGCCGTCTCGCCCTGGACCATCGTGTCGCGAAATGCCATGGCATCGATTGCGATCACTGGTCTCTCGCAAGCGTTCGCCTCCACCTGAATCATGCCAAATCCCTCCAGCCGCGAGGGCGCAGCATAAATATCGCAGGCAGACAATAAGTAGGGCATGAAATTCTGCGAAACAACATTGGTCGAGAAAGTGACTTTCTTTCCTATGCCCAAATCTGCTGCCAGTTTGAGGTCAATCAGGTTCTGCTGCTCAGTACGGGCTTGAGGCCAGACCTTGCAGACATATCTCCAGTCAGGCACCTCGGCATCAATCAGCGCCAACGCCTGCATAACCTCTTGAGCACCTTTAGAAGCGCCATCGCCGCCGGCAGTCAGGATCATCAATTGGTTTTGCGAAACTCCCATATCCTGGCGGATCGATTGCACCTTCAGGTCATTGCGGCCACGCGGCGCGTAGCGATCTGTATCACAACCCACGGGCAGTACAACAATGTTGTCTCCCTTTATGCCATCCCGGACGTAGACCTCTTTCACCCAGTTGGAAGTGACCAGAATCAGCGGCAGAGCGTTCAGCACTTCACGGTGTTCCGCAACATAGCCATCCGCCACGAGCCATGGTACAGCCGTCATCCCAAATTGCTGCGGGTGCAAGACGAGATCCGGAAGATGGCCCCAGAACCCCACACCCACCACGATATCCGGCTGAAACCAGCGATAGTACCACTCCTTTTCTAAATCCGATTCCAGGTGGACCGCGTGAACATCCACGCCCATCTCCAGCAGGCCCCGGCACAATAGCTCTCCTTGCAGTGCCAGACCGGCTGCAGGTGCCGGATATTCACTCAATACGAGTACTTTCACGATTGTTGCTCCCTGATTGCTGTACGCCTAGCCGCTGCCTGTGCTGAGTCAAAGCACCAGAATCCTTCTTCATGAGGAGCGGTCCTTGCTTCCCAACTGTCGATGCCGTACCCGTAAACATCCGTAATCAGCCGGCGCTTTTCAAGCCAGACCTTGTCTGCCAACATTTCTCGCCGATCCGCATCGTCGCGAACCCGAGGCAAGTACGCATGCCCTCCATCTTCGTAAGCAAAGAGCCATAGACGGTTTGTTGCGATGCTGCCCGATTGCCAAAGCTCAATTACGCTGCGGCAGCACTCCTCATGCCGACGGTGACGTGTATATTCGCCCTTTGGGCCATGGGTGAGAACCAGGCTGTAACTCTTTCCATCCAATAATCGGCTTATGGTTTCCTGAATCTGTTCGATTGGTAGTGGCACTTGGTCGCGCTCATCATCCAGATCCGCCATCTCACCCACCGCCCCCAATTGCTCCAGTGCCCGGCGAAACTTTGGTGCACGGTCCGGATCGGATGCTCTGCAAAGAGTCACAATCCGCCAATCACATTCCGGATGGGTCAGTATGTGTCCACCGCACCAGAGCGTTTCGTCGTCGGGGTGGGCAACGACGACAGCGGCGCGCTGGCGAGGGCCGGGTATCACCTCATCATGGTGGGCTAAGGTCACTCTTCACCGCGGAAAGCGCCAGAGGGTCGATTACCGCTTTTCTCGCTCATCCAGTTACACCTCGATCGTGAAGCCCTGCTTCTCGGCGATAGACTTGATCAATCGTGAAAACGTGCCGTAGTGCTGTGCCATATTTGCCGACCATGACAGCCCGTCGGCGCGCCCTATCTTCTGCCAATACTCCTGGAGGGTCCGGTCGTAGGCGTCAATCGCCGGCTTCAGCGCTTCTGGATGATACTTTTCGTCATGACGGAAACTCTTGATCGGCATGCGGGGCTTTCGCGGAGATTCTTCGGTAACGTAGCCTAGCGCGACTCCGTCTACTGGAAAAGTGTTTGGCGGCAAACCAAGCAGATCTATCATTGCTTGTGGATCGCGGCGAATTCCACCGATGGGGACGACGCCCAGACCACATGCACGTGCCGCAATCATGAGCGTCGCCATCGCGATTCCTGCATCGCTGACCGCGGCCAGAATCCCTTCAAGGCTGCGCTGAAATACCTGTTCGCCACCGGCTTTCTCGACGCCCAAGCCCGTCTTGTAGAGGTCTACGACTACCGTGATAAACACCGGTGCCTGCGCAATCCATGACTGGCCGCCGGCAATTGCGGCTATGCGCGCACGGCTCTCCTCTTTGCATAGGACAACGAGTGACACCTCCTGGCTGTTGCTGGAGGTAGGAGCACAGTGTGCGCACTCGATAATGGCTTCAAGAACGCTCTCCTGGATTGGGTCGGTCTTATAGCTGCGGCTGCTGTGGTGCGCCTGCAACAGGCAGATGGTTTCATTCATCAGGGTCCCTCGGATGTGTCGACCGACTATTGTCAAGAAACCCAAGACGCTCGCTTGACAACGACTGCATTGGTCCCTTAGCTACACACTCAGCGCAGGATAATCGGTATAGCCGTGTGCCCCCGGCGTGAAGAAGGTGCTTGGGTCCGGCACATTGAGCGAAGCATGGCTCGTAAACCGTGCCGGCAGATCGGGGTTGGCGATAAAGAGTTGACCGAACGCTACTGCATCCGCCTCACCGTCCTTGATGACCTGATTCGCCTGTGCCAGCGTGTATCTTTCGTTCGTGATGTAGACGCCTCCGAATTGCTTCTTGAGTTGCGGACCCAATCGGTCGGGGCCGAAGTACTCGCGCGCCAACAGGAAGCCGAGTCCGCGTCTGCCTAGTTCACGCGCCACATAGCCGAATGTTGCCGGCGGATTTGAATCATGCATATCCTGAGAATCGCCACGCGGTGCCAGATGCATACCCACGCGCTTGGCGCCCCACACTGAGATCACAGCATCGGCGACTTCAAGCATGAGCCTGGCGCGTTTTTCAATTGATCCGCCGTATTTGTCTGTACGATGATTGGATCCGTCCTGCAAGAACTGATCGAGCAGGTAACCATTGGCCCCATGGATTTCCACGCCGTCAAAGCAAGCCTGTTTCGCGTTCTCGGCTCCTTTACGGAAGGCCTCAACGATGCCTGGGATTTCGGACGCCGCAAGCGCGCGTGGCGTCACATATTCAGTCACTGGACGAACCAAGCTCACATGGCCGGCAGGCCGGATAGCGCTGGGAGCAACCGGAAGTTTACCTTCCAGAAAGCGTGGGTCTGAGATGCGGCCCACATGCCAGAGTTGCGCAAACATTCGGCCCCCTGCCTGGTGTACTGCCTTCGTCACCAATTTCCAGGCTTCGATTTGGTCTGTCGACCAAATCCCCGGCACATTCGCGTAGCCAACGCCTTGCGGTTCAACCGGAATGCCTTCGGAGATGATCAGGCCTGCACTGGCACGTTGTGTATAGAATTCGGCCATGAGTTGCGTCGGAATGTGCTCTGATGTGCCACGCAAACGAGTAAGCGGGGACATAATAACCCTGTTCGGCAGGTGGATCTCGCCGATTTGAATGGGGTCTAACAGAGAAACCATGACGATAAGTCCTTCCGGAAAAGCGTTCTGTTGCTTTGGATGTCTACGACCGATGAATGATGGCAGACCCGAACACTCCATGAGATATGCCAAGAGTGCCGGTTGGATTCAACTCTCCTGCAATGATTGACTCTGTCATTGAACTACTCGCCTGCCGAATCATCTGCTCCCTTTTGCTCATTCTGTTTGTCTTCAGGGTCTGAGAACCGCAGCAATCAAGACTGCGAGTCCGTTCCATGCGATTTGCACCCCGATGCAGAGCAGAATGAACGCAACGACCCGCAGAATGCCATGCGCAGTAGACGGAGGAATGATTTTGGTGATCTTGGGAGCATACGCATAGCAGAAATAGACAAGCACACTGAGAACGACCACAGCAACAAATACGCCAACATGGGCCAATACATCTCTTGAAATGTCTCGATTCGAGATGTGAGCTGTGAGCGTCAGAAGCGCGACAAGCGTGCCAGGCCCAGAAGTCACCGGAAATGTGAACGGGTAGAAGGCTCCCTGCTCAAGATATTGTTTCCGTGTTTCATCTCGAACTTCGCTCTCTTCCTCCTTGTCTTTAATGATCGCGCGCGCATCCCTCTCGTTCAACACGGACCACCCCATCGCTGCTATCACAATTCCTCCGGAGAATTGGACGATGGGTAGAGATATCTCGAAGAAATTGAGAATGGACGCGCCCAGAAGTTCAATGAAGGCCAAGAAGATGATGTTGTTGATAGCGATCTTCCGCGCCAAGGACCGATAGACAACTGGTGGCGCCTCACCGGCGAGCCCAAGAAACACGAGAGCCGATCCGAGCGGATTGATCAGCGGCAAAAGCACACTGAAGGCGATAAGAAACGACTTCCAAAGGAGCAACAGCGGTCCCCCTACTTTATGGCCTCAGTCTCTCGGCTGCCACAGCGGGAGCTGACCTTGCCAGATTCGGCTACCGCAGAGATGTCCGACCTAGACGCCATATTCGTGCAAGGCTAGAAAGACCTCCGACACAACGCGGGGATTGAATTGTCCCTTGTATAACCGTCACTCGCGTTTCCGGCTACATCAGTGCTGCGCCTATCCGAGAGGACTCCTCCAGGATCATGATTGTGTGCCCTCGCGCATCTCCGTCGCGAATGAGAAAAACAGCAACTGAAAGAGAAGCGATACCGCGCCTACACGATATGTTGACGCGTTATCATCAAGTCGTTTCATAGGGATCACATTACACTTTCTCTTTGCCCAGTCACTCTTGCCGCGCTTGCGCAAAGGTGCTGTATACGTGAGTGCTCCGAGCGCCCAATGCGATTGTCAATATGTAATGGGGGAATAAATGTATCCAATTGAACAGATGGTCAGCCGTCCCAGGCCGGAGAATGATATTGAGCGCGCGGGAAAGGCTTCGGCAATCAGTGAAGACTTTAACGGTGGCCGTGGTGTCCAAAGAGTAGGCGATTGGCCGCACTCTGACTCAGCGCTTACAACAATCCGCGGCCAGCCGCATGGATTTAAGCAAACCGGGAGAAGGCAATGTCAGCAACAAACTCTGTTGTCGCCGTATACGACTCTCACGAGGATGCGGAACGCGCTGTTAAGGCGCTCCAACAGGCAGGGATCGATATGAAGAGCCTCTCGATCGCTGGCAGGGGCATGCACACCGATGAACATGTGATTGGCTATTACAATGCTGGTGATCGGATGAAGTACTGGGGCAAAGTCGGAGCATTCTGGGGTGGGTTCTGGGGACTGCTCTTTGGATCCGCGCTCTTTGCAATACCAGGCATTGGACCAGTTCTCGTTGCTGGTCCGCTGGTTAGCTGGATTGTCGCAGGCCTTGAAGGAGCGGTTGTTGTCGGTGGGGTCAGCGCTCTCGGAGCAGGCTTGGTAAGTATTGGCATTCCGAATGACAGCGTCATCACATATGAAACAGCATTGAAGACCGACAAGTTCCTGTTGATCGTCCATGGGGCACCCGATGCGGTGTATGGCGCACGATTCATTCTCGACGGTTCCGGCACCGGCAACTA
>Ga0302278_10004392_pt1 | contig 14599 bp, 13 predicted proteins | sample III_Bog_N3_2_FD_194543 | JGI IMG/M metagenome (GOLD analysis project Ga0302278, IMG submission 194543) | Peat permafrost microbial communities from Stordalen Mire near Abisko, Sweden - III_Bog_N3_2 | ecosystem: Environmental > Terrestrial > Soil > Wetlands > Peat | place: Sweden: Abisko... | reverse complement strand
CTGGGCGGCGGCCAACCTTGCGGTCAGCAGACGGAAGGGCGAGCAGGAAACGTAGTTGAGGCCGATCTTGTGGCAGAACTTGACGGATTCAGGATCGCCGCCATGCTCGCCGCAGATGCCCACCTTGAGATTGGGCCGCGTGTTGCGTCCCTTGGCTGTGGCCATCTTCACCAGCAAGCCTACGCCGGCCTGGTCAAGAGTGGCGAAGGGGTCCTGTTTGAAGATGCCCATCTTGATATAGGCCGGCAGGAAGTGGTTGATGTCGTCGCGCGAGATGCCGAACGTGGTCTGCGTCAGGTCGTTGGTCCCGAAGCTGAAGAACTCGGCCTCTTCGGCGATCTGGTCTGCGGTGAGGGCTGCGCGGGGCAGTTCGATCATCGTCCCGACCATGTAGTCCACGGTTTCGCCCTTCTCCTTGAAGACTTCCGCGGCCACACGGCGCACGATGGCCGCCTGGTTGCGCATTTCTTCAATGGAGCCGATGAGCGGGACCATGATTTCGAGGTGCGGATCGCCGCCCTTGCTCTTCACGGCGACTGCGGCCTCGAAGATGGCGCGGGATTGCATTTCGGTGATCTCGGGGAAGGCGATGCCGAGGCGGCAGCCGCGCAGGCCGAGCATGGGGTTGGTCTCGTGCAGCTCCTGGACTCGCGCCAGTAGCGGACGCAGTTCCTTGAGCCGCGGCGAGCGGGGCTTGGTGTCTTCGAGATGCGAGATTTCCACCAGCAGATCTTCGCGCTGGGGCAGGAACTCGTGCAGCGGCGGATCAAGCAGGCGAATGGTCACCGGCAGCGATTCCATCGCCTTGAACAGCCCCACAAAGTCGGCGCGCTGCATGGGTAGAAGCTTCTTGAGGGCTTCGCGGCGTTCCTTCTCGGTTTCGGAAAGGATCATGGTGCGCATGTGTCCGATGCGGTCTTCAGCAAAGAACATGTGCTCGGTGCGGCACAATCCAATACCCTCGGCGCCGAAGAGCCGTGCCTGCTTGGCGTCGCGAGGGACGTCGGCGTTGGCGCGAATCTTGAGGCGGCGAACCGGATCGACCCAGCTCATGAACTTGACCAGATCGGGATCGTCGGGCTGTGCGGGTAGGGTTTTGAGCTGGCCGGCGATGACGCGGCCGGTGGTGCCGTCCAGCGAGAGCCAGTCGCCCTGGTGGAAAGTTTGACCCTTCACGCGCAGTTCCTTGGCGTTTTCGTCGACGGTGCAATCGCCTGCGCCGGCGACGCAACATTTGCCCATGCCGCGCGTAACTACCGCAGCATGGGAAGTCATGCCGCCGCGCGAGGTGAGAATGCCTGCGGCAACTTCCATACCCGCGATATCTTCAGGAGTGGTTTCGCCGCGCACCAGGATGATGGTGCGGTATGCGCCGTTAGCGTGGAATTTGACGGCGTCTTCGGCGGTGAAGACGATCTGTCCAACAGCCGCGCCGGGTGAGGCCGGCAGGCCGGTGGCCAGCACTTCGATCTTCTCGCCCTTTTCAATGAGGCGGGGAACAAGGAAGTCGTAAAGCTGGTTGGGCTCGACGCGGAAGATCGCTTCTTCCTGCGAGATGAGGCCTTCGCGAACCATGTCAATGGCGATGCGGACGGCGGCCAGGCCGGTGCGCTTGCCGTTGCGGGTCTGCAGCATGTAGAGCTTGCCATCCTGAATGGTGAACTCGAAGTCCTGCATGTCGCGATAATGTTTTTCCATCTTCCAGGTAATGGCGCGGAGATGGTCGTACACCTTGGGCATGGCGCGTTCGAGCTCAGAGATTGAGAGCGGCGTGCGGACACCCGAAACCACGTCTTCGCCCTGCGCATTCATCAGATACTCGCCGAAGAAGACATGCTCGCCGGTGGCGGGATTGCGCGTGAAGCCGACGCCGGTGCCTGAGTTCTCGCCCAGGTTGCCAAAGACCATGGCCTGCACGTTGACCGCTGTGCCCAGCCAGTCGTCGATGTGGTTGATGCGCCGATAGGTCTTGGCGCGGTCATTCTGCCAGCTTCTGAAGACGGCGTCGCGGGCCTGGACCAGTTGCTCCAGCGGGCCCTGGGGGAAGTCCTTGCCGGTCTCCTTGCGCACCAGCTTCTTGTACTCGACGATGATTTCCTTCAGCGCGTCGGGCTGCAGTTCGTAATCGTACTTGACCTTTTCCCGTTCCTTGATGGTGTCGAAGATGTGCTCGAACTTCTTCTTGGGAACATCGAGAACCACGTCGCCGAACATCTGAATCAGGCGGCGATAGGAGTCATAAGCGAAGCGGGGATTGTTGGAGAGATTGGCCAGCGCTTCAACGGCCTTGTCATTCAGGCCCAGGTTGAGAATGGTGTCCATCATGCCGGGCATGGAGAACTTGGCGCCGGAACGGACAGAGACCAGCAGGGGATTGTCGCCCGTGCCCAGCTTTTGTCCCTGAAGCTTTTCCAGGCGATCGAGAGCGGCGTGCATTTCAGCGTCGACCTTGGGGCTGACGGCGCCGCGCATGTACTCGCGACAAGCCTCGGTCTGAATGGTGAATCCGGGGGGTACGGGAAGGCCGGCGTTGGTCATTTCAGCCAGACCGGCGCCCTTGCCGCCCAGCACGTCCTTCATGCGGCCGTTGCCGTCCGCTTTGCCGCCGCCGAACGAAAAGACATACTTGGTTGGGGTTGAAGTCGTGTCTGCTTTTCCAGCAGACGCCTGATCCACCACGCCCTGCGTCATGGGGTATTGCCTCCATATGAATAAAGATTCCGCGTAGGCGGCGCCTATGGGAGGATGGCAGGACGTTGGCTCAGCACTCTAACAGGAAAAAGGCGGTTAACAGGGCTGAGCGCGTGCGAGTCAACCAGACATACGACTGCGCTTTGCGGCGTTCTGAGTCGTTACTACAAATAACGCCGCAAGTATACTCTTGCATGTGCCACTCGTCACAGACGGTTCTTTTGCCGCATTTGCCTTGCACCGTTTCCGGGCGCATTTTTTCGCATTTTGAGACGCGAACCAGCGCCGCGCGGAATTCCTGAGACGGAATCGGCAGGCTCAGGCCGCGGGGCGCTGGATGCACTCTGTGGAATGTGAAACACGGTCCGCATTCTGGGACACGAGAATGCGGTTCAGGCCAACGACGGCAAGGATTTCAGCCACCCGCTGCGATGGATTGAAAACGGCGAAGTTGTACCCCGCGTCCGTAGCGCAGCGGTAGAGCGAAATGAGCGCGGCGATCCCGGCGGCATCGATGCGCTCGACCAATTCAAGATCGAGGAGCAGGCTTTGCCGGCGGACGACGGGGGCAAGTCGCGCAAATAGGTCCTGATCGTGGCCCCGAACGAGCTCGGTCAGGGTGATGCGCTCGATCGCTTCAGCGGGAGCAGACCATTCTGCTGGTATTGAGCTTGTGATTGCCGTATTGCACAGGACGCTGGACATAAAAGACCCCCTTGAGGAAACTGACTCCGGCCTGGATCGCCTTGAAGTGCAAAGAACGAAGGGCCTACGCTTGGTGATCATGCACTCGGGCGGCCAAAGCCGCGCCAAGAGAATATGCTGAAATCACGGGAGATACGAGCACTCCAGCATTGCCCTGCGCACGCCCGGGTGTTCAGTTTCGATCCCGGCGTCCGCAATCGGACACACTCACTCATACGCAAACAGGAGGGTCTTCAGTTCCGTGCCTGATCGCGAATCCATCCCGTCACCAAACCCGGTACCAATATTGACAAGGGAGCTGGTACACGCCCTTGGGCTAGAGGCCGGTTTTGCCGAGGCTGGCCTGGTGGCGATTCCCCATTGGAACGAGGACCGGAACGCGCAACGATTTGAGGAGTGGGTGCAGGCGGGTCGAGCGGGGACGATGGGGTATTTGGAGCGTACCGATGACGATGGACGGTTGCTGCGTGCGCGGGTGGGAGTTCCGTTTCCGTGGGCGCGCTCGGTGGCGGTTTGCTTTGCCAGTTACGAGAACGCGCATCCGCGCTCGACAGATGCCGCAGCGGAAGGCGCGGGTTGGATCGCGCGCTACGCCTGGAGTAGCCGCGTGGATGGGGATGGCGCGCGGCGGCCGAGCGATTACCACAAAGTGCTGCTGAAGCGGCTCAGGGCGCTTGAAACGCGGTTGCGAGAGCAGGTTGGCGAGTTCGAGGCGCGCGCCTATGTGGACACCGGCCCAGTGGTGGAGCGAGTGCTGGCCACAGCGGCCGGCCTCGGCTGGACGGGAAAGAATACCTGCCTGATTCATCCGAAACTTGGGTCGTTTGGATTTCTGGCGGTACTTGTCACATCTCTTGAGGTTGCGCCGGACCAGCAGTCTCTGACCGTTCCCGACCGCTGCGGAAGCTGCCGCCGTTGCCTGGATGCGTGCCCTACGGATGCGTTGATCGCCCCCTACCAGATGGACGCGACCAAGTGTATCGCCTACCTGACCATCGAGCATCGGGGAGAGATTGCGCCGGAGTTGATGGATGGAATGGGCCGGCAGGTTTTTGGCTGCGACATCTGCCAGGATGTCTGCCCGTGGAACCGGAAAGCTCCGTTGCAGGTGGCCCAGTTGGGCGCGGATCGGGAACTTGAGGTGCGGGCCGAGTTGGTGAATCCGCTGCTGGATTGGCTGGCCGCGATGGATGAAGCCGAGTTTGAGCGCCAGTTTAACGGATCGCCGGTGCGCCGCGCGGGATTTGAAGGGTTGCGGCGGAACGTGGCGATTGCGATGGGAAACAGCGGACAGGCCAGGTTTGCGCCGTGGCTCGTCCGGTGGGCTGAGGCAACCGACCTGGGACTTCGCTCCGCGGCACGATGGGCGAAAAGCAGATTACAGATGACAGGAAAAGCAGATGACAGTCAAAAAAGCTGGTTACAGGTTACAGATGACAGATGGCAGTCAAAAAAGCCCGCAGTGCGCAGGTCGCTGTAACCTGTCATCTGTAACCTGTCATCCGTAATCTGTCATCCGCTCTTAAGAGACGCGGGTCACGTCGGCGGCGTTGAGTCCCTTGGGGCCCTGCTGGCATTCGAACTCGACCGATTCGCCCTCGTTCAGCGTCTTATACCCGTCCACCTGAATCGCCGAGAAATGGACGAAAACATCCTCACCGCTCGAACGTTGAATGAATCCGTAGCCCTTGGATCCATTGAACCATTTCACGACACCTTGCTCCTTCATGCGCTTTCTCCTTGGGTTGTTATCGGTCTTGAAATGGGCCCGGCCTCATCGTATCTCACACCTTGCGGGCACTCCCGTGAACCGGCCCGAGGTGGGACAAACGACCTTGGAAATGCCGCGAGCCGCCTGCGCGCACCGTAGAGGTACGTGCAGGCGGCTCGCGGCGACGCCTGAGTTGAGACTGGGCACAAAAACGAAATCTTGCAATGCTTGCGGCCTTCCAGAATCTGGTTGACGGCCCGCCTCCGGCGCGCCGTGCTCCAGTTATGGCAGGAATTGAATGAGGATGCAAGAGGAAAATCAAAGCTCGCCTGGCAGGACGAGGGTCAGAAACGAACTGACTTATGCTCCCATTGCTGCGCCTGCAAGTGAATGACACACAACATCGTTGCGGCCCAAGGCCATGAAGTGGCCAGCAAGGTCGAAGGCGGTTGATGCGCCGGAATGGCTCTGCGCGTGCCTTTGCGCTACTTTCAGCCGTCGCAGCGCGGATTGCGCTGACAGACTATCCTTGAAGAAACGGCCATTCGGCCGGCGCGCGTCAGCGATGCTCAATGCGCGCAACGACGGCGAAGATTCTGCAAGTGCGGCAAAGGAGTTGGCATTGGCTCAAGTCTCAGATTCCGGTACTGACGCGTCCCTCCAGATACTAGCGCCTGACCCGGTCGTACCGGCCACGAAATCAAAATGGTACCTGTGGCGCAAGGACGGCAAGGCGCTGGTGACTTATCTGCTGGATAGCGAAGTCCACACGTTTGCCTTCAGCGTGGCGGCCAACGCGATTCTCTCGTTCATCCCGTTCATCGTCCTGCTGTATACGCTGGCGCACTCGGTCTTCCACTCGCAAACCATGGTGAGCGTGGTGACCGACATGGTGAACTACTTTCTGCCCACGCACACGATCGTTCCAAACTGGCTGCCGAACACGATCCTGGAAGCGGTCATTAAGTCATCGCGCCATGGTGTGCAGACATTTTCATTGATCATGATTCTGGTGGCCTGCACGGGCATTTTTCTTCCCCTCGAAGTTGCACTCAACCAGGCGTGGGGCGTGGCCAAGAGCCGCAACTACATCATGAATCAGACATTGGCGCTGGGACTGGCGCTGGTGATGGTGGCGCTGGCGGTCATCAGCATGTTTCTGAATGCGGGTGCGCAAATGCTGCTGACGGTGATCTTCTTTCATAATGTGGACAACTTCGTATTCAAGGGAATCTGTGCCGCGTGGCTGGCCATATCGACCGGTGTGGCTTCGATCGCGTTCTTCTTCTGCATCTATTGGCTGCTGCCCAATTGCAAAGTTCCCTGGAGACCGATCCTGCGCACTTCAATCTATACCGGCATCGTATGGCTGGTTTCGAAGCTCATTTTCGTTGCGGTTCTGCCGCATATGGACCTCGAGTCGCTCTATGGGCCGTTTTATGTATCGGTGGGATTGCTCCTCTGGGCCTATGTTTCAGGGCTGATTCTTTTTGCCGGCGCGCAGTTCAGCGTATCGCGGTGGGGGCAAAAGCAGGGATAGATTTTTCACGGGCCGCGGGTCTTCGCGCGTGCATCCTTTTTGATAGGACGAATTCTTCTCATGGAAACCGGAGTTTTGACCAGAGCGTTTTTGCTGGCTGTCGCGATGACGGTCACTGCGGGAAATCTTCATGCGCAGGATGCGACTACGCACGCCGCGCATGTTCTTCGCGCCAACGGCGATCATTTCGAAATGGATGGAAGGCCGTTCCAGATCATCTCCGGGGCGATTCACTATGCGCGCGTACCGAGAGCGTATTGGCGCGATCGCCTGCGCAAGGCGCGGGCCATGGGCCTGAACACCGTGGAGACGTATGTGTTCTGGAACTTGCACGAACCTGCGCCGGGAAAATTTGATTTTTCCGGACAGAACGATGTCGCCGAATTCATCCGCGAGGCGCAGCAGGAGGGGCTTTTCGTGATTCTGCGGCCCGGTCCGTATGTCTGTGCGGAGTGGGATTTTGGCGGGTTGCCGGCGTGGCTGCTGCGCGAGCCGGGCATGCAGGTCCGCAGTAGAAATCCGCTGTTCATGGCTGCGACGACGCAGTGGTTCCATCGGCTGGGTAAAGAGCTGGCCCCGTTGCAGAGCGCGTATGGCGGGCCGATTATCGCTGTGCAGGTTGAGAATGAGTATGGCTCTTTTGGTGAGGACCACGATTACATGGAACAGATTCATCACCTGGTGATCGACTCGGGCTTTGATCGAGCGATGCTGTATACCGCGGACGGCGCCGACGAGCTGCCGAATGGATCATTGGCGGAGTTGCCGGCCGTAATCAACTTCGGGAGCGGGGACGCAAAAACCGAGTTTGCCAAGCTGGCAAAGCTACGGCCCAACGGACCGAAGATGAACGGCGAATTCTGGGACGGATGGTTCGATCATTGGGGCGACAAGCATCACAAGACGGACCCGGCCGCGGATGCCGGGGATCTGAAGTGGATGCTGGAGCAGGGGTACTCGGTGAACCTGTATATGTTTGAGGGGGGCACCAGCTTTGGCTGGATGAACGGCGCCAATATCGATGGCGGCAACTATCAGCCGACCGTGACCAGCTACGACTACGATGCGCCGGTGAGCGAGAGCGGGGAACTGACGAAGAAGTTTTATCTGATGCGCGATGCAATTCGCGAGGCCACTGGAAAGACGCCGCCCGCGCCCCCAGCCCCGCTTCCGGTGAAGGCGCTGCCGGCGGTGAAGCTGGAACGGACGGCGTCGATCTGGAGCGCGCTGCCCAAGCCGATTGAGTCCGGGCAGATCTTGTCGATGGAAGATGTGGGGCAGAGCTATGGATACATTCTGTATCGCACGGTCATTGAGCACGCGCAGACTGCGGACCTGCATATCGACGAGCTGCACAGCTACGCGAAGGTTTATCTCGACGGCGCGTTGGTGGGGACTCTGGATCGAAGGCTGGGCCAGTCCTCGTTGCCGATCACCACTACGCATGAGAAGACACGCCTCGACATCCTGGTCGAGAACACGGGCCGCGTGAACTTCGGCCATGAATTTCCAAACGAGCGCGCCGGTATTACGCACCTCGTGACGCTGGGCGACGCGACGCTGGCCGGTTGGCAGATTTATCCGCTGCCCATGGAGAAGGTTGATGCGCTGAAATATGCGGACGGCTCGTGCGCGGGCGCATGTTTCTATCAAGCGAGTTTTGATGTGGATGAGCCGGCGGATACGTTTGTGGATACGCGGCAACTCGGCAAAGGCGAAGTGTGGATCAACGGGCAGCCGCTGGGCCGGTTCTGGAATATCGGGCCACAGCGAACGCTGTATCTGCCTGCGCCCTGGCTGAAGAAGGGCCGCAATCAGATTGTGGTGTTTGATCTGGATGGGCAAATGGGGCGGTCGGTTGGGTTTCTCGATCACGCGATTTTGGATTCGAATTAGAAGGAGTTTTTGGGAATTGTGAGCCGGCAATTCAGGTTTTATATGCTGCCATCTGATATCGAGCGCCTCATCGCCGAATTGAGGGTTCAACACGGCGCGAAGGTGATTGAGGCTGTGTCTGTGAATCTTCCCCCGATTGAGATCGACAGCCTGTTTCGGAATTCTGAGTACGACAATTCTACGAGCGTCTATTGCTATTTAATGGCACCGACTGGCGCAAGAATAAGCAGCGTATTTATGGTAAGGCGCCAACTCTGGGCCGTTGATGATGGCTCTGAGGTGATTGAGTTCTCGGGATGCGATTTCAATGGTTCGGTTCTCATGATCGGGAGATTCTATTTCCAGACCGATTTTCTCTCCGGAGAATCCATCTGGCCGAAGCGCCCCGAGTTCCTCGATTGGGCAGGAAAGTTATTTCGGACCACCAAGCGGTCCCTGCGTTGGTCCAAGACGATGCGGGCCTATATCGGCGGAGATGCGTTGATCTGGAAGCAAAACGGGGGGAGATTCGCGTCATTCAGAGGACCCGGTGACAAATTCATCTACGAGGACGAGGTCTAGTGAAGGCTGCGAAATGGAGCCCATCATGGCAGCTTGAACGCCTTGATCGCGATCGCGTTGGGGTCTTTTCCGGTAGACATCAGCGTAAAGAGCGAATTCGAGCTGGTGCGAACTACGGACACATCTCCCGAGCGGGTATCGACGACAAACAGCAGATGGCCATCGCCCGAAAGCGCCAGTGCGGCCGGCCCGTCGCCCACATGGATCGACGCGACGCGCTTGCCGTCGTCGATCGAGTAGACCGTGACCCACTGGGAGCGGAAGTTGGCGACGTAGAGCATGGCGTTGTCGCTGGAAACGAGACCGCGCACCGGGTCGTCTCCCATGGGATACGCGCCGCCAACTTCGTCGGTCGATGCGTAGATTTCAGACATGGAACCGGAGAGCGAGTTGGAGGCAAACAGCTCGCCGCCGTCGGGCTTGAGGGCCAGGTGAACGGGCCCGCGGCCCACGTCCATCAGAGTTTCCAGTCGGTCGGGCTGGGCCGGATTGGCTTTGGAGTGTGCCAGGGCGATCACCATCACCTGGTGGCCGGCGGCGCAGGCGACAAAGGCTTTGGTTGAGTCCGGCAGAATGACGGTATCGCCGGCGCCCGGGCAACCATCGAAAGCCGCGCGAATGTTGCCGGTGGCCGGATCGATGATGCTGACGCTGCCACTGCGGCTGTTTGCAACCGCCAGGGTCTTGCGGTCAGGCGAAATGCGCACGGAGTCTGGCTCTTCACCAGTGCCGATCCGGGCAATTTCACGACGAGTCTTCAGGTCGAGGACGGAGATGGTGTTGGAGCCGAAATTGGCAACGTAAGCCAGATTGCCGGTAGCGTCAAGGTCGATGGAAACCGGCTGGCGCTGGACCGGAATGGTTGCGGCCACGGTGTTGTTTTCGGCGTTGATGACGGTGATGGACCCCTGCGCGCCTTCCGCGCCGGAGTTGACGACGTAGACCTCGTTGCGCGTGGGGCTGACGGCAACGGCAATGGGATTCTGGCCGACAGCGAGTTCACGGTCAAGGCGCACGTTGACCACATCGACGACGCTGACAGTTCCGCTGCCGCCGTTGGTGATGTAGGCGTATTCGCGGTAGTTGGGTGGGTATTGAGAGAAGTCCTGGGGGCGGCAGCCGGTGAGCGCCAGCGCGAGCAGGGCGACGACCCCGAAGATTGCGAATTCAGTTCTCCGGTTTCCCACCCTTGCGACAAAAAGACGTCGCAAGGATGGGGCACCCGGCTTCATTGCGCGCGAAAGGGTTGAGAAGCAGGTCCCCTTGGGCAGGCTCAGGGCAGGCTTTCGACTTCGCTGCGCTCCGCTCAGGATGACAGCTGTTTCGGCGGCGTCCAGCTTTTGTGGAGGGTTCACGGCGTCAGACCGCGGGCGCTTCGACGTGGATGCCGCGGGAGAGATGGCGGCCGACGACCGGGGCAATCCGCTCGATCTCGTCCATCATTTGCGCAAACTGGGCGGGGTAGATGGATTGCGGGCCGTCAGAAAGCGCCTTTTCGGGCTGGTGGTGGACCTCGACCAGGATGCCGTCAGCCCCAGCGGCAACGGCTGCGCGGGCCATTGGCAGAACGCTGTCGCGCTTGCCGGTGCCGTGGCTAGGATCGACCAGGATGGGTAGGTGGCTGAGCCGCTGCACCGCGGGAACAATGCTCAAGTCGAGAGTGTTGCGGGTATGGTCGGCAAATGTACGCACCCCGCGCTCGCAGAGGATGACCTCGTAATTGCCCTCGCTCATGATGTACTCGGCGGCCATCAGGAACTCGTCGAGGGTAGCGGACAGGCCGCGCTTGAGCAGGACCGGCTTGCGCAGCCGCCCGGCGTGCTTGAGCAGCGAGAAGTTCTGCATATTGCGCGCGCCGATCTGGATCACGTCAGCCCACTCGGCTACCAGCTCGAGGGTTTCATTGTCGATGGCCTCGGTAATGATGCGCAGGCCGAAGCGTTCGCGAATCTCAGCCATGATGCGGAGAGCTTCGAGGCCGAGGCCCTGAAAAGCATAGGGTGAGGTGCGTGGCTTGTAAGCGCCGCCGCGGAAAAACTGCGCGCCGGAAGCAGCTACCTGTTCGGCGATGGCGAAGGCCTGTTCTGGGTTTTCGATTGAGCAAGGGCCGGCGACGATGGCCAGGTCGCGTCCGCCGATGGTGGCGTCGGTCCCGGCAAACCGGATGATGGTGTCTTCTTCCTTCACGTCGCGGCTGGCCAGCTTATAGGGCTTCGAGACACGGATGACTTCGGCGACTCCTGAAAGCTCTTCAAGATTGCCGCGGTCGACCTCGCCCTGGTTGCCGGTGATGCCGATGGCGGTGCGCTGTGCGCCGGGAAGAGGATGGGCGCGGAAGCCCAATTGCTCAATATGGTCGCAGACGGCCTGGATCTGCTCCGGCGTGGCCTGCGCTTTCATCACAACTAACATGACGGACCCTCAAACCACCAGTCTAATGAGTTCGATGGCGAAGGGCAATCGCTTTAGGAGTCAGGACGGGTTTTGCTGTGTCTGCTTATTTGCGGTTTTCTTTGGTGTCGGCCCGCACCGCGAAGACCGCGGGGGCGACAACAGCACCAAGAAAAGCCAAGACAATCAATGCTTCAACCATGGTTCCACACTCCAACTGTGTAGTTTCTTCCAGTTTCCTGAGAAATGTATGTATTGGAATGATCACCTGATCTTGAAAAAAGGGAAATACAACCAGAACCCAGCGTGACGAGTAATCAGTAATATGTAAAGGTTACTTAAGTGGTATGCGCCGGGAAACCGCAGAGCAACGAGACGCTGGAACTGGTTGCAGAAGCCAAATTCCTGAAAGGGTCCGGCGGGGTACCCTCTGGGTCCCGTGCCGCGGAAGGCCGAACAAAATGCAGGGCTTTAGCCCCTGAGGAACGCTCTTCGTAGGCCGAAGGGGATTTATGCAACCAATTCGAGGCCCGCTCAAAAGACAATCCGGATTAGCTGGTTGCGTTGCGCTTTTGAGCGCTCCACTTCAAACCCATCCACGAGAGATAGCCAAGCTGGATGGCCCAGGTGACAATGTAGGCGGCGACGCGGAAGGCATGGTCGATAGGAGCGATCATCAGGTCGTGCTGCGCCTGCGTCATGTGCAGGCTCCAATCCGCCGGCGGTTCAGGCGGAGCTGTGACGAGGGTGAAAATGGCCCACGCAAAGAGGGCGATCGGTACGACTACGGCGATTCGAGCGGCGGTCTTTTTCAACGAAGTCCTCAATAGTTTGAATCAGGCGTTGAGCGCCTGCTCGGCGTCACGGGCGGCAGCTGCCTGTTGCTTGAGCTCGAGTTGATGACGCAGGATGAGGACCACGAGTCCCCACAACAGCCATGCCAGGATGTTCCAAAGGAACGGGCGCAGGATGACAGGGTCCATGCCGGATGCTCTGTCTCCGCCGAAGACCGGACCGGGATGCTGACCTGGAATCCGGTTGGCGATGTAGACGATAGGCACCGCAATCCCACCGAAGATGCCTAAGACGGCGGCAGAGGTTTGCATTTGCGGGCCGGCGGCAAACCTGCGCAAGAGCAGGTAACTGACGTAGATGAGCCAGAGCAGCAGAGTCGTCGTGAGGCGCGCATCCCAGGCCCACCAAATGCCCCAGGCGCGATAGCCCCAAAGTGGCCCGGTGACCAGCACGACGGTGCAGAATACGACACCCACCTCCGCGCCCGCTACGGCCCAGGCGTCCCATGCCAGTGCCCTGGGGTGGTTCTTCTGGCGAAACGAAAGATAGCCGATAGACCCCGCCATCGAGATCCCGAAGAAGAGAAATGCAACCATCGCCGAGGGCACGTGGTAGAAGATGATGCGGTATTCGTCCCCCTGCATCATCTCCGCGGGGGCGCTGACAGCCTGGTGGAAACCCCAGACCAACAATACGGCGCTGGCAGCGGCAAGGAGACCGAACAGGATTTTTTTCATCGGAATACCCAAGGTGACCCTTCTAGTCTACAACGGGCAGGAAGGGCTACTCTGCCTGCAGAATCGTGTCAAACAGCATCAGCGACACGGTTGTGTAAATGATGTCGTAGGCAGCCAGAAGCTTGATCCAAATGACGGGGTCAAAATCTCCGGTAAAGATGGCGGTTGTGGCGTTCACCATCGCCAGGAGCGCCGGTGTGAAGATGGGAAACAGAATGAGCGGCAACAGGAGTTCGCGGTTGCGGCTGTTGATGGAGAGTGCGGCGAAGAACGTGCCGTTAGCGACCAGCGCCCACGTGCCAAGGGGCAGCACCAGAAGCAGCAGCCAGCCCTGGCCGAGAATGTGAAGGTTATAGAAGACGAGGAAGACGGGCGCCAGAATCAACTGCACGATCGACACGAACAGAAAATTGGCCACCACTTTGGCCAGAAAAAGCTGGGAACCCGCAGTAGGAGCCATACGCTGTGCGTCGAGCACCTGGTGGCGAATCTCGCGCGCCCAGGCCTGGTTGAGCGCGCTCACCGAGGCGAACATGGTAGCTACGCAGAGCACGCCGCCAGAGATCTCCCGCGAGAACGCGCCGCGCGGGTCGAAGGAAAGCGAGAACAGCACCACCACCAGCAGCGCGAAAAACAGCATGGAGTTGATGGCTTCGCGGGAACGCCATTCGATGCGGAGGTCTTTCACCAGATGGGTCCAAAGCGTGCTGGGCATCAGGCTTGGCCCTCCTGCAATGTCAATCGGGGCTGGTCTTTGGTCAGGTCGGCGAGCTGGACTTCGACCTCGAGAGCTTGCGCGGCGCGGAGGTAGTCGCTGGGCGCCAGGATGAGCTGGGTTCCGCGTGCGCCGGCTGACACGCTGATTTGGTCAAAGAGAATAGCGGTCTCGTCGATGTAGACCGGATAAGGCTTTCGCGCGCCAAAGAGGGTGACACCGCCGCGAATGTAGCCGGTGAGCGGCTGCACGTCTTTGAGGGGAGCCATCTCGGCCTTGCGCAGGCCGGAGGCGCGGGCCAGCTTCTTGAAGTCGAGTTCCGCGTCGCCGGGGATGACGGCAAAACGGTAGATGTTGGGGCCGCCGGTTACGAGAAGCGTCTTGAAGACCTGCTCCGCGGGCATGCCGATCTTTTTGGCGACGGTGATGGCGGAGAGGTCGTCGGGATCGACTTCGTATTCGCGAAGTTCGAAGGGGATGTTCAGAGATTCGAGGAAGCGCGCGCCGTTGGTCTTCATAAGGTTGGGCATCCTCGTTCGAACGACGCGACCCGGCCGGCGCGGAGGGCCAGCACCCAGTCGGCGATGGGGGCGGCGTGCTCGCGCTGGTGGGTGGTGATGACGATGGTGCGGTTGCCCTGCCGGAAGCCTGCCAGCAGCGCGACCATCTGGGCCACCGATTCGACATCCATGTTGGAGAAGGGCTCGTCGAGCAGCAATAGTTCAGGAACGGGCAGCAGAACGCGGGCGAGCGAGGTGCGCTGCCGCATGCCCTGCGAATACTGGCCGATGGTGCGGGGCAGTTCGGGATCGAGGCCGACCTGACGCAGGGCTTCCGCGGGTGACAGGCAGGGACGG
>Ga0302278_10004383_pt1 | contig 14613 bp, 14 predicted proteins | sample III_Bog_N3_2_FD_194543 | JGI IMG/M metagenome (GOLD analysis project Ga0302278, IMG submission 194543) | Peat permafrost microbial communities from Stordalen Mire near Abisko, Sweden - III_Bog_N3_2 | ecosystem: Environmental > Terrestrial > Soil > Wetlands > Peat | place: Sweden: Abisko... | reverse complement strand
GAAGGTCAGAATGATGCCCCTCCAGTCCCAGTGAAAATCAAGACGCGTTTCGCCGCCCTCGCGTTCCATCGCCGTCAGGGTCATGAAGCGCGCATTCCGGTCCAGCATGAAGCGTGTCATGGTCCTGGGATCGAGCGCTTCCGGCGTGATCCACCAGGCGCCGTTCTTTTGTTCCCATCCGTCTTCCGCGCGCAGTTCGAGCAAAGCCGGCTCGAAGCGCAATTCCTTTTCCTGCATGGTCACACCTTCACTCATTGCTAATTCGCTTCCACGGCCTGCGGAATGGGGGCAACTACCGCCGGTTTTTTCTTTTTCTTGACGTCGTGCGACTGTTTCAGCGCGCCCAGATGCTGGTATACCGGAGGACGGGTATCCTCCATGCTCAGCGACTTCTTCGGGCAGCGTTGCACGCAGCGGGCGCAGAATGTGCATTGGCCTGGATCGTAGCTCCAGCGGAATCCATCCGCGGCGCGCTGCACGGTAATCGCGCTGGAGGTGCAGACATAGGCGCAAAGACCGCAGCCCGTGCATTCTTCCGGCGCGTTCTGCACCATGCCGCGGTAGTGGCTCTGGATCGCGGGACGCTCAGGGTATGGAAGAGTAATGCTGCCTTCACGAACATTCTGAATGAGAAGTTGAACAATGCTTTTCATAAAAGTTACCTCCGGAATAAGACGGCTGACATAAGAAAGACGACGGCCAGTGCTACGCTCCAGCGCCAGTAAAAGCGCACCGAGCGGTCAATCGTAAGACGTGCCGTGGCTGCGGCGATGGTCGCCAGTACAACCACCATTGCGATACATAGGAATGCGAAGATTCCGGCGTCGGCCAATCTGAAGCCGGTGCGCGGAAAGGAAAGCGATACAACAAATCCGGAGAGAGCCAGCCATTCCAGTCCGTGCGCCAGCTCCCACAGCGCCAGGTCCGCGCCGCTGTACTCGGTCAGCGGACCGGAGTAAATCTCCTGCTCCGCGCTTGACGTAGAAAATGGATTGAGGCGCAGCTTGGCGGGAATGCAGAGGATGATTGCCGCCAGCCCCAGCCATCGCGCCGCAGAGGCCGAAGGCGCCGCAAGTTCCGAGAGCTGGAAGGTATCCGCCGTAACCGCGATCATCATCACCGCTGTAAGGAACAGCAGATTGCTCGAGAGGCTCAACGATGCCTCGCGCATCGAGCCGACCTTGCCGTAGACCGAGCGCGACGTGAAGCCCGCCAGCATGTAGAAGATGGAAGGCAGCTCCAGCAGCGTAATCAGCAGGATCAAATCGCCGGAGAATCCGCCCTTCGCCGGAAACACCGGAATCAGCGCCAGCGCCGCCAGCAGCACGGAGACGGACAACGCGGGCCATGCCTTCATCAGCAGACCCTGAATGCCGTGGTAGCGCGGCGACTCCTTGCCCAGCAGCTTCACAAAATCGTAGAAAGGTTGCAGAACCGGCGGTCCAATGCGCTGCTGCATCCGCGCAATCGTCTTGCGCTCCACATACAGAAAGAACCACGCTGCCGGCACGGCGAAGAACAATCCCGGAAACACCAGCAGCCGCAAAATCGCCGTCGTTATCTGCATGGCGTTTCTCCTTCAACTGTTGGTTCAACTGCTGACACAACACAGTGGCCGCCGCACTCTGGAATATCTTTCACATCCTCATCGGTCAGCGGCTTTCTCTCAGGATGGCTCAACAGTTCGGCAGCTTTCGCAATGCCCTCGATAATCGCGTCAGGGCGTGGCGGACATCCCGGCACGTACACATCGACCGGTATGTGGCGATGCAGCGGCCCTACCACGGTTGGGCTGCCCGCGAACGCATTGCATGACGCCGCGCAGGAACCCAGCGCGACCACCGCCTTCGGGTGCGGCACCTGTCCGTACACTGTCTTCACGGCGTTCAGCGTGTTAAAGGTCACCGGCCCCGTGATGCACAAAATATCGGCGTGACGCGGACTGCCCTCCAGGTGGATACCGAGCTGCTCCACGTCGTAACGTGGCGCAATGCTCGCCACCAGTTCGATATCGCAACCATTGCAACTGCCGGAATTCATATGGAAGAGCCACGGACTCTTCTGGCGGCAGTGGTTCAACAACTTCTCAAGCAACTTCATCGGATACCCCGCGTCAAAAACTCCAGCCCAGAGGGCAGCACGCCGGCAATCACCAGCAGCGCAGCCAGCAACACAATCCACATTTTCGCGGCGCCCGTTTCCACCGGCGGCGCAGAGCTCATGCCTGCTTCCTCGGGAGCAACTCCCCACCACATTCCCGTCAGCGCACGCACATAGGCGATCAGCGCCAGCATCGAAGCCAGGATCATCAACGTGAGCCAGCCCGTACCCAACTGCGCCGCTGTTTCGTAGATCCGCCAACGTCCGGCAAAACCAATCGTCGGAGGAATGCCGAGCACGGCCAACATGCCAATCAGGAAACCGGCGGCGCTCACCGGATAATGGGAAGCCAGTCCGCGGCTGTTTGATTTCAGTTCGCCATCGGCCTCCGGAGAACTGATCGAGATGAACAGAAGCGCCTTTGCAACCGCGTGCGTTGCTGCTCCAATCACCGCTCCTTCAAAGCCGATCACCGGCGTGGCCGCCAGTCCGAAGCAGAGGAAGCCCATGTCCTCCACCGTTGAGAGAGCAAGCATGCGCTTGAGATTGCGCTGCGCAAGCATCAGCACAGCAGCCGTTAAGGCCGAGAAGGCCGCTACGCCAAGCCACAGGCCTTTCGGTTCCAGCACCCACGGAGCCGCTTTCGCCACCAGGCAGAGTTCCCCGAAGGCGGCAATATCCAGTACGCAGATCACCAGCCCCAGCACCAGCGACGGCACCTGCTCCGCCACCTTGGGCAGCCACAGGAAGAACGGAACCAGTCCCAGCTTCAGGAAGAACCCGGCGATCAGCAGCGTGCGCGCCAGTTCGGCATGGCCGTGCTCCAACAGCAGCAGGCCCGGAATCAGCGTCGCTGCCGACGCTACGATGACAGTGAGGAAAGTCCATGCGGCAGACTTTGTCTTCGCGCTCTTCCAGATGAGCAACAGCGCCAGAAACGAAGACGCCTCCAGCAGAAGAAGCCGCAACGTCGCGGACCTGGCAAACAGGCCGAGAACCGCAGGCGCTCCGGTAACAAACATCCAGCCAGCCAAATCGCGCCACACTTTCGATGACGCAGCGGTCATCACCAGCGCCAGCAAGGCCAGCGCGCTCGTAACGCCGATCAGCAGCGGTACGCGCTCTCCGCCCGCGACCGTGATCAGCGCCGCGTTGGGAACCGCTCTGTGTACCGCAAGCAGCACGACGACCGAAGCGGCAATCAGCACGGCGGATGTATTCGTCTCTACCCATGAAACCGCCCGTTGCATCCGGGTGGAGAAATCCAGCACGATCCGCCAGAATCCCATGTAAAATGCATCCACATCGAGCGCCTGGAAGATCGGCGCCCACTGCCGCTTGAGCACCGCGGAAAAATCTCCCGCTGGCATCTTCGCTGGCCCGGCGATTGGCAAAAGCGCCGCCCGTTACCACCACTCGCGCGGGACGCACCACCACCAGGTAAACAATTCCGCCGATGACAGCGGAGACAACCGCCATCACCAGTCCCATCGACGCCGCCCAGCTTCCCATCGCGTCCGTCATCCCAAACCACGAGACGCCGACCGTGGCAGGCATGCCCATCGCCGCCAGCACCGGATTGATCAGCAACCGGATCGCAACCTGCGGAGCGATCCCGAGGCCAATCGTCACAACCGAAAGCAGCCCCATGCCCAGCGTCATCATCGCCGGAGATTCATGCGCGTTCTTCGTGCGCTCCTGGGTGTTCCCCAGGAATACCGAACTCGTTGCCTTGACCCCGATGTAAACCGTGCCGATGCTGGCAATCCATGCGGCCAGCGCCGGAATCACCATCCCCCTCTGTAGTGCGGCGGTGTAAACCAGCCACTTGCTGGCAAAGCCGCTCATCAGTGGGATACCCATCATGCTGCCCACGCCGATCATCCACACCGCTGTCGTTCTCGGCATCTTCGACGCAAGCCCGCCAAGCTGATCCATATCCCGCGTTCCGGTGGAGTGCTGCACCGAACCCGCTGCCAGGAAGAGGCTGCTCTTGAAGAATCCGTGATTGATGCAGTGCAGCAGGCCCGCAGCAATGCCAAGAGGACTTCCCAGGCCGATGCCGGTAATCATGTACCCGATCTGGCTGACCGTGCTGAACGCCAGCAGCCGCTTCAAATCCGTCTGCACCAGCGCATACAGAACGCCAACCAGCATCGTCACCGTGCCCACCCAGAGCATGATGACGCTCCAGGACTCAGGCCAGGGAGTAAAGCTGTGCATCCGCGCCGCCAGGTAAACCCCCGCCTTCACATAGCAGGCTGCATGCAGCAGCGCGCTCACCGGCGTTGGAGCCGCCATCGCCTCTGGAATCCAGGTGTGCAGCGGGAACTGCACCGACTTGGCCGCCAGCGCCGTAAGCATCAGCACAAAGAGGCCGCCCGTCATCGCCTGGCCCACCGCCGGGTCCGTCCACAGTACGCTGCCGGTGCGGGCATAGATAATGAGGATCGCCGCCAGCAGCCCATAGCCTGCCAGATGCGTCATCAGCAGAACCTTGCGCGCGCCCTTGACCGCCTCGGGCTTCTTGTACCAGAAGCCCACCAGGCTGAAGGAACACAGCCCGACCAACTCCCAGCCAAGATAAAAGATCAGCAGGTTGGCGCTGTAAACCAGCACCACCAGTCCGGCGATGAACGCCAGGATGATGCAGTAGAAGCGTGTCGTCGAGGCGTATTCCGACATGTAGTCGATGGAGTAAAGCAGCACCAGCGCGCCGATCCCGGTTGCCATGAAGGCGAACAGCAGGCTCAGCGCATCCACATGCAGCACAAGCGCCAGCGGTCCATCCCACACTCCCAGGTGAAGGTGAATGGCCGATCCGTCGCGAACGCCCGGATACGTTCCGAGCACCGCTCCGAGACTACCCAGGCAGCTCAGGAACGCCAGCACGCCTTTGCCGCGGGCAGTGAAAAACTTCGCCGCCAGCAGTTGCAAACCGATTCCCAGCACAAGAGGCCATAAAGCCCAGGGGACGAGCGTGGCGGGCGACGGCATCACTTGCCCCCCATCGAGCAGGGTAGAAGCGATAACTCTGAACCACTCGCCGAATTGTTGGTAGGAGCTGCACCCGCACCGGACGGCGCGGAGATTTTAGAAGGGATGGAAAACGACAATGGGAACGAACAGACAGACATGAAAGGCCGCCAAGGTGTGGATAAATGTGCCTGAAGTGGTACAAATGCCGCCACGCTCACGAATTCCTCCGTGATCGGACTTACGGCTGCAATGAAATGCAGTCTCCACTCCGGTTGTATAAAGCGACCCGCGGTAAGCTTCTATCTAAGCGTTTGTATTATCAGGTCGAACTTTAATATTAACAAACTTACTGATAATTACTGGTCCGCATCGCGCATTCTACGCGTTCCTCGGAGAGTCCGAGTCAATGGCTGAACTCTAGCACCAGTCTGCTTGTCAGACAAGTCAAATGTCGCCAAAATGCCTGAAAAAAGTGATGCCCATCCCAAAGAATGGTGACCATGGCACCTTCCGGGGGTATTTTCGTGAGCGACGGGCTAACTCACTGCCGTTGGGTCTCCGCTCTCCAGTGCGTGCTTGGCCAGGTAGAGCGCCCCCATGTATGGCTCACGCTCGCCAAGACGAACTCCCACCTCGGGGCGCTCCGTGCGGATGAAGTTGACGAATACTTGGCGGATGCGGGCGGAGTTTGTAAAGACGCCGCCGGTCATCGAGACCTCCACCGGGGCGTGGCCGATCCAGAGGCGGCGCAGCACAATCTGGGCAATGCGCGCAAGCTTGCTTCCGGCCGAGTTCAGAATCTCGCAGGCCAGCGCGTCGCCGTCATGGTCCGCGGCCAGCACAACCGGAAAGAGTTCGGCAAAGTTGGGAACCTGATCGCGATTGCAATGCTGCACAAGTTGTTCGCGCGTCGCGATCTTCCAGTGATGCATGATCCCGGTGATCAGGCTGCTGCTGCGTCCCATGTCCAGCGCGCGCAGGCAGTGCGTTACCGCGCGCTGTCCAATCCAGTGTCCCGAGCCCTCGTCGGAGACGAATCGTCCCCAGCCTCCGGCCCGCGCCAACTCGCCGCGGTGGTTGCGTCCAAAGGCGATGGAGCCGGTGCCGGAGATGCACACCACGCCTGGGCCTCCTGAGAAGTCCGCGTCCAGCGCGATGACCGTATCTCCCACCACCTGCACGGCGGCCTTTGGCAGCAATTCCGCGAGGATGTTCGTGATCGTTGCGGCAACTTCGGGCGAAGCCGCGCCCGCCACCCCGGCGCACACGCTGGCAACTGCGTCGCTCGTGACCCCTGCCGAGGAGAGCGCGCCATGGATTGCTTCCGCCAGCGCTGCTTGTGCGTCTTCGCGCGATACGCTGTTGAGGTTGCATCCACCCGCGGTGCAGGTTGCAAGCACGCGCATACCATCCGAGAGAGCAGCCGTGGACTTGCTGCCGCCACCATCAATACCTAATACAAAGGACATCGTGCCTGCATTCTGACACAATCCCGCGGGCTTACAATGCGGAAGAATACAAGAGTTGTTCTCTCTAGTGACCAGCGAGAGTCATGCCGGAAGCAAGTCGTTCCGGCGTTGCAGGTTCGCTGTGCGTGAACTTACTCGCTCACTGGCCGCTGATGCTCGGAGGCGTCCGTCTCCAGCGCTCTCAGCGCTGCGTGCCGCGCGGAGCGCACCCTGTCATAGATCTTCAGATATTCGCGTCCTGCCACCGTCCATGAGAAATCGCGCGCCATGCCGTTGAGCATCAGCTTGCGCCACTCCTTGGGCTTGGCAAACAGCGCCAGCGCCGCCTGTACGCTGGTCAGCAGCGCCTCTGGAGTGTATTCGTGAAACTTGAAGCCCGTGCCTTTGCCGCTGCGCACGTCGTAGGCTTCGATGGTGTCGTCCAGCCCTCCGGTAGCGCGCACCACCGGCACCGTGCCGTATTTCAGCGAGTAAATCTGGTTCAGGCCGCAGGGCTCGTAGCGCGATGGCATCAGGAACAGATCCGAGCCGGCCTCCACCTTGTGCGCCATTTCATTGTCGTATCCGAACTTGGCGGCAAAGCGCCCCGGATACTGCCGCACGAGGCGGCGGAAGAGATCCTCGTAAGCCTTGTCGCCTGAGCCCAGCACGCACACTGTCGCTTCCAGGTGCGCCAGCCGGTCGGCCGCCAGTGCAATCAGGTCGAAGCCTTTCTGCGCCGCAAAGCGCGAAACGATGCCGATGACTGGCGCTTTCGATTCCGCATCCAGCGCGAAGCTGTGTAGCAGATCGCGGCGGCACTCCTGCTTGCCCTGCATCGAATCAGGCGTATAGTTCTCGGCGATGTAGCAGTCCGTCGCCGGATTCCACTCCTCGTAATCCACTCCGTTGACGATGCCCGCGACGTGCGGATTCCGGCTGCGCAGAACGCCCTCGAGGCCGAAGCCATACTCCACCGTCTGAATCTCCTGCGCGTACTTCTTGCTGACCGTGGTGATGAAATCCGAATAGATCAGCGCGCCCTTCAAAAAATTGACCTTGCCGAAAAATTCCAGCTTGCTGATCGTGAACAGATCCCACGGCAGCATCAGCAGCGGCAACGTATCAGCCGAGAAGATTCCCTGGTAGCCGATATTGTGAATCGTAAAGACCGTGGGAATGTCGCTCAGCGAGGGGTCTTCGTCATAGAGCGTGCGCAGTAGAATCGGAATCAGTGCCGTCTGCCAGTCATGGCAGTGGAAGATATCGGGCACGCCAAGAATTTTTGAAGCTTCCAGAACCGCGCGGCAGAAGAGCGCATATCGCTCGGAATTGTCGTGGTAGTCGCCCAGCGTGGTGCCGTACAGTGCATCGCGATCGTAGAACGGAGGATAATCAATAAAGTAGTATTGCACCCCATGTTGCTTGCCGCCGTCCAGCACCGCGCAGAAGCGGTAGCGGTCGTCAAATGGAATCGTGACGCTGGCAATCACCGTTTTTGGATTCTCAAGCTCGGTCTCCCGGTAGAGCGGCAGGTACACTGTCACCTGGTGCCCAAGCTGGGCAATGGCGCGCGGCAGGGCGCCCACTACGTCGGCAAGTCCTCCGGTTTTGGAAAAGGGAACACACTCGGATGCGGCAAACAGGACGTGCACGGGGCCTCCGCAAAAAGCGCGTACATAAATTTGGATGCGCGGCTCGGATCATGAATCGCGCACAATCGTGAAGTCTATCGGGCAGGACGAAAGGCGGTCAATCTTGGCGAAAGTTTTGCCAAATCGAATTGTGAGTACAAGGAAACCGAAACTGGGTCAGAACTTCCTTGTGGACCTGGATGCCATGCAGCGCATTGTGGACGCACTGGGTGAAATCTCGCAGAAAACGGTGATCGAGATCGGTCCCGGCGAGGCCGCGCTTACCGAGTTGCTCGCCAAGCGCGCCGGCCGCCTGATCGCCGTCGAACTGGACCGCGTGCTGGCAGCGCAACTCCGCATGAGGTTCACCCCGCTCACCAACGTCGAAATCCTCGAGGCAGACATTCTGCAACTCGACCTCGGAACCGTGCTCGGCCAAACACCCGGCCCCTTGCGCGATCTGCGTCCCACCGGACTCTTCAAGGCGGAGGTCGTCGGCAACCTGCCCTACTACATCACCACTGACATTCTGCTGAAGTTGTTCTCCGCCGGAGACCGCATCGAGCACCTCGTGCTCATGGTGCAGAAGGAAGTGGCCGACCGCATTACCGCCGCTCCCGGCAGCCGCGATTACGGCCTGCTCTCCGCCACCGCGCAGATGTACGGCACCGTGCAGAAGCTCTTCGAACTCGGCCCTGAATCCTTTGATCCCCCGCCCAACGTGCGCTCCGCCGTCTTCCGCATGAAGATGCAGCCACGCTTTGATGAACTTCACGTGGACGAGCCAGGCTTCATCGCCTTCCTTAAAGTGATGTTCGCGCAGAAGCGAAAAACCGTGAGCAACAACCTGAAACTGGCATACGATAAGGCCGTCGCCAAGGCTGCGCTGGCAAGGGCGGAAATTGCTCCCACTACGCGCGCCGAGGCCATCTCGCTCGAAGACATGGCGCGGCTCTACCTCGAACTGAAGAGCGTGAGCTGAGAAAATTAGAAGGGACGGTGGCAGCGATGAACCAGGTGCGCGAAGCGGCAGTAGCCGGGCAGTTCTATCCGGGATCAAAGACGGAGTTGTTGCGTGAGGTTCAAGGATTTCTCGGCTCCGGCCTCAAAAAGAAGATTCGCGCTCTCGGAGTCATCGCCCCGCACGCGGGCTACATCTACTCCGGAGCCGTTGCCGGAGCCGTTTACGCTCACGTCGAAGTTCCGCGCCGTGTCATCGTGCTCTGCCCCAACCACACCGGCATGGGCGAGCCGCTTTCCATCATGAGTGCGGGCAGCTTCCGCACTCCGCTCGGCGAGATCGAGATCGACGCCCCACTGGCCGAAGCTCTCAAGAAAGAATTCCCGCTGCTGCGCGAAGACAGCGCTGCCCAGGCCCGCGAACACGCCGTCGAAGTTCAACTGCCTTTCCTCCAGGCTGCGCGCAGCGATGTAAAGTTTGTTCCCATCACCGTCGGCACTGGACAGTTCGAGGTCTTGACCGCGCTCGGCGTGGTGCTCGCCAAAGTCATTGCCGAGTGCGGCGACCCTGTGCTGATCGTCGCTTCCAGTGACATGAACCACTATGAGGATGACGCCGAAACCCGCGTAAAAGACGCGCTCGCCATCGAGCAGGTGCTGGGACTTCAGCCCAAGGGGCTCTTCCAGACCGTGCGCGGGCAGGATATCTCCATGTGCGGCGTCGGTCCCGCCGTAGCCATGCTGACCGCGGCCCTGCGCCTCGGTGCCACTTCCGCTGAGCTGGTGAAGTACGCCACCTCAGGCGATGTCAGTGGAGACCGCGAACACGTCGTCGGATACGCCGGAATCGCCATTTTGTAGGAACGCTTCGGCTACCACCCCGGCACAGGTTGAAGATCGAGCGACTCCACGCCGAGCAAATGATTCGCCGCCTCCAGGCTACGCACAACATGAATTGCCGGGCGCGTCCGGCTGCCGAGCACTTCAAACATCCTTGCAAACCCAAAGATTTCGTCTTGGGGCGCAATGATTGTCACAATGCCTCCACTCTCGCTCGGAATGACCGGAGAGTGTTCCGCAATTCGCCGGACCAACTGCACACTGACTTTGAAGGAAGCGACTCCCGTGAAATCCATCACGCCCGATTGGTATCCGTGGACGGAGTTCCACTCCAGCGCCTGTTGATAGCGGCTTAAGAGCTCCTCATCGGTCACAAGGCCCTCAAACCGGAGATAGAGAACTCTGCGAGTTTCGTCTACGTTCAGAAAGATCCCCATTGCGAAACCTCAGCAACTCGGTTTCTGACCCGGAGTTTCCGGCGCGAATTGTAGCACTCTCAACAGAAATTCTCGATCTCTGATTTGGAGTTCAAGCCTTAAGAACGATTCCAACCCGGCGGCTGAAATCTCATACAAACAGGGCCTTGTTTGTCGGCTCCTGTCGCACTCTCCACTGGTTTTTCCCTCTGGTGCCCCACATCTGCCGCAATTAGCAGATGGGGTCTCAACGAACCTCCATCCGATCAGCGATGACCTCCACCGCCTCCGCCGCCGTGTGAACCACCACCGCCGCCACCACCACCACCATGGGATGCACCGCCTCCGCCACCACCGCCGGAGTGCGAGACCGAGCCGCCGCCTCCGTGCGAGCTTCCGCCCGCGCTCGGCGCGCTATGCGAAATCGATACTGGCGGTCCCGAGTAGCTTCGCGGAGCCGAACCGGTGCCTTCGTAGGTGTAACTGCGTTGCGGAGAGCCATCCGGCCGATGCACCTCATAGCCGTTGCGTCCGCTGGTTACGCCGCTGGCCAGCGAGTACGACCCCCTCTGCCCTACCACTACCGAGCCGCGAACCAGGTTGGAACGTGTGCCAACCTGTCCAGCCGGCCCTCCCGTGGGAGTGCCCGTATGCCCAGCGAATCCATGTCCTGTTGCAGTTACCGCATGTGCTCCACCCATCGCCGTCGCGTTCGTCGCGTGGGTTTCCGCAATTGGCCCAACCCGCAGATGCGAGCCCGCCACGGCAACCGTACTATGTCCCGCCGTCTTCGCCGGAGGATGAGGCGCGCTCCACTTGCCGTCCGGATGCCCCGTCAACCGCGGCTGCGGATGCCAGCCATGTCCCGGCCCGTGCCACGGACCAGGATGCCACCACCAACCGCGTCCGCCCACATAACACCAGTCGCCGTAGAAGAATGGCGCCCAGCCCCAGTTGTAGCCGGAAACAAAGGTCCAGCCCCAGTCCGGGTAATAACTCCATGCGCCGTCGTCGAAGGGATTCCAGTCCGCGTCAACCCCGTTAGGCTGCCACGCCACGCCGATGCCGGGTACGTCGGAATAATTTCCGTAGTAGCCAAGGTCGGCCACTCCTGCGGCGTTCGCATCATCGCTGCCGGAGAATTGCGCTCCTGTCGTCGAGTATTGATCGTCGTACGTATCGCGCTTCTGGTTCCATGCGTCTTCCGGTTCAACGGGAACGCTGTTCAGGCTGGCCGCGCTGCCCGGCTGCCCAAGAATATAGTTGTACGTCTGTCCGCTGCCGACCTTGGCGTCGCTATTTTGTCCCACGGCTTCGCCATCCGTCATCGCCAGCGACGCCGTCTGCTGATCCACCGTCAGGCGCAATCGCGAGGGCCGCGTAATCGCGAACGTCGCGCCGTCGGCGTCAACCAGGCGGAAATCGTCGTGATGATGCAGCCGCGCATTGACGTAAACCGCGCCGGAGTTCACCTGAATCACGTTGACCGGGTTACCCTTGGCGTTCGAAGAAAGTTCCACGAGGGTGATCTGCGCCGGCCCGGCCAGGCGGACGCTGCTGCCGTCCTCGAACTCAAGCTCGGCCTTGCTCTCATCGGCGGCGTAGATGCGCGCTCCGCCGATCACCGGCATATTGGTGATCGCCTGCTCCCAGCCTTCGCCGGAGTTGCGGTCGATCTGCACATCTCCCTGCGCCAGACTCAGGCGGACGATCCGCACATTGGACGCGGGGGCTGGCGAAGCCAATGCTGGCAACGCCGAAAGCACAACGAGAATGACGCTGATCCCAAGCAGCCGAACCCTGCGGGTAGTCATGGCGGCTCTCCTACTGCTGACAGTATGAACTCCAAGGCAGGGCCAAGGATGCGTAAATATTGTTAAGAATGATTTCAGCGCTTCAGTTGGCAGGGCTTTTCAGGATGCGCCGCGCGCGTTGCCGCGCAATGTTCATCACCGTAGCGTCGTCTGCAATGCGCGTCAGAATCGGCTCCAGTATCTGCCGCTCCGGAAGCCTCGGAAGCGAAACAAGCTCTTCCGCGCCGCGCAACGTGGAGTCGAGCGCCAGCTTATCGAAACGTAACTGAAACCGCAGTCTCTCCCCAAGCTCAATCGTCTCCGAGATGCCGTCCAGAAGTTCGGTGACCGCCCTCAGTTCAGGGGAAGACGTGAAGCCATACGAAATTGACGGAGAGTTTCCCGCGCCGTCCTCGTATCGCAACGTCTTCGTCCCCGTGAACGCCACCTTGGATTTGTCCAGCGAGTCCTTGAATCCGGAGAGCCGTGGCCCGAGCGCAAACACCTGCTGCCGCGATTTCGGCGAGAGCGTGAAGTTGAATTCGAAGGGCTCTGGCGTTGGAGCCGCGGCGTTCGCTTCCTGATGAGCGAGCGACCGGTACCTTGCGCTTCCGTCGGACTGCAACACCAGTTCAAACCACTGCGGATCAGCCGCGGGCCAGCGCTGCTCAAAGACAACGCGCGCCGCCGGGGCAACGGGCGCGGGCTGCGCCACCAGCGCGCAGGCCGTAAGCAGAAGCAGCGCAAGTGCGAGCCGTTTCATCTTCAACTCACCTCTGGGACGCCGCCTGCCGCAGCAAAGTGGCCGCCGTGTGAATATGGCAGATGGCGATTGCCAGCGCGTCCGCGGCATCCGCCGGTTGTGGCAACTCTGTAAGATGCAGCAGTCGCGCCACCATCACCTGCACCTGCGACTTCTCCGCTCGTCCATAGCCCACCACCGCGCTCTTGATCGCCAGCGGCGCGTACGCAACCACGGAAAGACCATGCTGCGCCGCTGCCATCATGGCAACCCCGCGCACATGCCCCAGCTTCAGCGCGCTCTTCGCATTCACCGAGTAGAAGACATCCTCGATCGCGACAACCTCCGGCTGATGTTCCATGATCAGCGCTGAGAGTCCGTCATACACTTTCTTCAGGCGGAGTTCGAGCGCTTCTTTCGTCGCCAGGCGAATCGCGCCCGTGGTAATGCAGGTAAGCGTGCGACCGTCGCCATCCACCACGCCAAAGCCCGTATATTCGCCCCCGCAATCCACTCCCAGAACCCGCATAAAAGAAGTGTAGCCGAAAGCTGCCATTGCCACAGCACGATTAGCCTGTCGCCCCAGCCGACTCTTTCTTGCCGGACGCAGAAACCCGCCGGGTGCCCCAGGTTCGCGCCGACGCTTTTCGGCGATAACCTGGGAGGTAGTGCCCTCAACCCCGGCACCGCTCGGACTTGTTCTTGCTCTTGATTTCTACTCAGGGAACATCTATGGGAACCGCGCCGACCCCGGCGCTTAGCTCCCTCTACTGCGGAGTTGCCGCCGTCGGCTGCACTACCGCAGCCTGTCCGCCTGGCTGCTGTTGTACGCGCAGCTTATACAGTTCCTGCATGTACTGGCCTGCGCCGCTCATCGGCTGTTGGCCCGACGAATCAGCTTTCGGCGGAGTGGCCTGCGCTGCAAATTGTACCGGGTCCGGCATCACGATTCCCTGCTGGGTCGCCGGATTCGGCGCATCCTTCGGAGCATCGTCCGTTGCCGTCGTCGCGGCGGAGGCTGTTTCCTTCGTCGCCGGAGCAGCGGCTGGGTTGGCAGGCGACGCTGCTCCCGGCAAAGCCGCGCTCGCGCTTGTCGAACTCGCCGCCGCCGCAGCATCGGGCGCAGGAGCCGCTGGCTCAGGCTCTGCAACCGGCTCAGGCGCCGGTGGAGGCGGGGCCGGCTGACGCGAAGCTGACATCCTTCCCGCCGCAGACGTAGGCGCCGCGCTGGAAGCCTCGGCCGCAATCAGCATCACCTTTTGCAAAATCGTCGAATCTTCCGCCGAGGAAATCAACACGTAACCGTACGAAGAGCCGCGCAGCAATCCCGAAACCACGTCGCCCGGAGAGCCCACCAGGTGAACCGCCGTCCGGTCGGCAATCTCCGGCATCGGATCGAACTCCGTGCCCGTCAGCTTGTGAATGGCAATCAGGATGTCGCTCAGCTTTGAATTCTGCGAGTCCACCGTCAGCACGCCATCGCGGAACGATACGCGCGGAGGCTGTATCGCCATCTCCGTCGGAACCATGGGTGCCATCGGCATCGGCAGTGCGGGCGCTTCTACCGTCTCAGGAGCCGGCGGTGGCGTCAGCGTTGCCTTGTGCCGGTACATCGCGCCGCGGCTATGGCCGCTCGCGTCCGGGACCATTGCCTCCTGACCTGCGGCCACGAGCGGAGCCAGAACTGCGAAAGCCACAATG
>Ga0302278_10004382_pt1 | contig 14620 bp, 10 predicted proteins | sample III_Bog_N3_2_FD_194543 | JGI IMG/M metagenome (GOLD analysis project Ga0302278, IMG submission 194543) | Peat permafrost microbial communities from Stordalen Mire near Abisko, Sweden - III_Bog_N3_2 | ecosystem: Environmental > Terrestrial > Soil > Wetlands > Peat | place: Sweden: Abisko... | reverse complement strand
GGATGGCTGCCATGATTGATGGTCGCCATCGCCGTCAACTGCACGTATCCGCCCACGCCATCGAAGTCGGTGACGGTCGGCGTCACGACGATCGCGTCGATGGTCGTGGAGCTGCAAGCAGTAAATGGCAGGACCAGGCAGATGAGCCCCAGCGCCTTGAAACTGTTACGACTGAACATAACTTAGCCTCCTTGCATCTCTTGGCTGATCTCGAACCCTGCCGCGAGGGGCGAGGTCACGCATTCACGTCAATTCCTGCGTATGGGTCCAATCATCGTCGAACCCGAACCCCAGCGAAAGCCTCTTTCTGCTTTCGGAATCAAGACCGTTAATGAAACTGTGCATTCAGCTCGCCCCGGCAGATGACTGATAAATCACGTCTTTGCCGCGGCTCCAGTCTCGAGTCGCCGCGCAGGCTTGCACAGAAAACGCTCGTGAATCAGTCCATCCGGCACGACCTGAATCTTTGAGAAACCGGCTTCACCGCATATTCCTACAGCAAGTAAGTTGCCATTTCTTGCCTCGTGTAACTTATTTAGAATCAGCATTGATCGTTTTTGTCGTGTTACCTTGGCGTAACCTGCCGTTTACGCTGGTGGGCGCACGGCCGCTCCGGTTTACAAATCCTTCCGCATCGCCCATCCGGTTGCGACTCCAAGCCCACCCCGTTACACTTCTACCCAGAATGGCCATTGCCCGCGACAACTCCCCGGAACGTCTCGTGAGCGCCTCGCGCGCCGAAGAAGAGCAGGGCTTTGAACTCAAGCTCCGCCCGCGCTGGCTGGGAGAGTTCATCGGCCAGTCCAAAGCCAAAGAGCAGCTCGCCATCGCCCTGGAAGCCGCCAAGTCGCGCGGCGAGGCGCTCGATCACGTGCTCTTGTTCGGCCCGCCCGGGCTGGGCAAAACCACGCTGGCCACCATCATCGCCAATGAGCTCGATGTAGGCTTCCAGCAGACCTCCGGCCCGGCGCTGCAGATTCAGGGCGACCTGACCGCCATTCTCACCAACCTGCGCGAGCGCCAGGTTCTGTTCCTCGACGAGATCCACCGCATGCAGCCGGTGCTGGAAGAAAAGCTCTACACCGCGCTCGAGGACTACAAGCTCGACATCATCATCGGCCAGGGTCCGGCGGCGCGCACCCACGTGATGGAGATTCGCCCCTTCACCTTCATCGGCGCCACCACGCGGCCCGGCCTGCTCTCCTCGCCCTTGCGTTCGCGCTTCGGCATCCTGCTGCGCCTGGAGTTTTACTCGGAAGAAGACCTGCGCTTCATCGTCACCCGCTCGGCCGAGGTGATGGGAGTGCCCATCGATCAGGACGGCGCAGCCGAGATCGCACTGCGCTCCCGTGGCACGCCGCGCATCGCCAACCGACTGCTGCGCCGCGTCCGCGATTACGCCCAGGTGCGCGGCTCGGGAACCATCGACCGGCCTACCGCCAACGCCGCGCTCACCATGCTCGAAGTGGACGCGCACGGCTTCGACCAGATCGACCGCCGCCTGCTGCTGACCATCATGCAGAAATACGATGGCGGCCCGGTGGGCCTGGGCACGCTGGCCGCAACCTTGGCCGAAGAAGAAGACGCCCTGGAAGAAGTCTACGAGCCGTTCCTCATCCAGATTGGCTTTCTCGATCGCACCCCACGCGGCCGCGTCGCCACCCGCCTGGCGTATGAGCACTTCGGCCTCACCATGCCCGGCCGCCAGACGCCGTTGTTTTAACAAGCTCTGGGTGCCCTATCCTTGGCACGTACCTGTCTTTGTGCCAAGGGTGGGAGACCACGAACACAAACTCGCTAACTCACCACAGGAGAAATTCCCATGGCCCTTACTGAATCCACCATGCTTGCTCTCGGCACCATCGCCCCCACCTTCACCCTCACCGATGCAGTTACCGGCAAGACCGTCCGCCGCGACGACTTTCGCGGCAACAAGGCCCTGCTCGTCCTCTTCATCTGCACCCACTGCCCTTACGTCAAGCATGTGGAGAAAGGCCTGGCAGCGCTCGGCAAGGACTACGCCGGCAAGTCGTTGGCCATCGTCGCCATCGGTTCGAACGATGTTGCCACCCATCCCGCCGACGGCCCCGAGGGACTCAAGCAGCAGGCAGAGACCCTCGGCTTTGTCTTCCCGTATCTCTATGACGAGACCCAGGCTGTCGCCCACGCCTACACGGCTGCCTGCACCCCGGACATCTTCCTCTTCGATGCGGATTTCCGCCTTGTCTATCGCGGCCAATTCGATGCAAGCCGCCCCGGCAATGGCGTCCCTGTCACCGGCGAAGACCTGCGCACCGCAATCGACCAGGTGCTGGCAGACAAGCCGGTGCTCACCGACCAGCGACCTTCGATTGGATGCAACATCAAATGGAAGGCGTGAACCAATCAAGTCAGCGAGTCAGCCTGCTGGAAAGCTGACTCGCTGACTTGCTAACTTACCAGTTACAGCGCCAACCCCTTCAAATATTCGCGGAACTTATCCGCAAACTCCGGCCGTTTCAGCGCAAACTCGACCGTGGCTTGTAACATGCCGAACTTATCCCCCGCATCGAAGCGCTTGCCCTCGAAGGTATAACCGAAGACCGCCTCTTCCTTGAGCAGAGCCTTGATGCCGTCGGTAAGTTGAATTTCGCCGCCCGCGCCGGGCGTCGTCTGCTCCAGCAATTCGAATACTCGCGGCGTGAGTACGTAGCGGCCAATGATAGCCTGCTTCGACGGCGCGTCTTCGAACTTCGGCTTCTCCACCATCCCCGTACAGTTATAGATCCGCGCATTGCGCGCGTCCTGTTCGCCAGCCAATACGCCGTACGCGCTGATCCCCGGCCCTTCAATCGTCATCGTCGCCAGCACCGATCCCCCGCGCTCATCGAAGACATCCATCATCTGCTGCAAGCAGGGAGGGTCGGCATCGATCACATCGTCGGGCAGCAGGACGGCAAAGGGTTCGTCGCCTACCAGGTCCTTGGCGCACAGCACTGCGTGGCCCAGGCCCAGCGGCGTCTTTTGCCGCACATAACTGATGCGCGCCATGGAAGAGACGCCGCGCGAAACCGCGAGCAGCTCGTGCTTGCCCTTCTGCTTCAGCATTGCATCCAGCTCATAGCTGACGTCGAAGTGGTCTTCCATCGCGCTCTTGCCGCGGCCAGTCACAATGATGATGTGCTCGATGCCCGAAGCAATCGCTTCTTCCACGCCGTATTGCAGAATGGGCTTGTCGACAAGCGCCAGCATCTCCTTGGGGATGACCTTGGTCGCCGGCAAGAAACGCGTGCCCATGCCGCCGGCGGGGAATACTGCCTTCCTGACTTGCTTACTCATCCCTCTCCTTCAATTCGATTCATCCGTCACACACAATAGCCAACTTGCTAACTTGCCATCCCGCGTCAGCGGGGCTAACTTGCTGCTTCTATCCGTAGTTAGAAAGGCGACCTCTCACAGCGTTGGCGATTGATCTCCCAGCATGGCTTCGCGCACAATCTTCACCGGCGGAGATCCCTCGCGCAGGAAATCGTTGTGAAACTTCTCCAACGAAAACGCCGCGCCATCCCGCTTCTTCACGTCCTCGCGCAGTTTCATGATCTCCAGCTTGCCCAGCGTGTAATACAGATATGTCGGATCGCTGGTCCCGCGCTTGGTCTCCACCATCGCTGTTTCCTTCGATTGGTAGCCTTCCTTCTGGAAGAACGCGACCGCTTCGTCGAAGCTCATCTTGCCCGTGTGCATTTCGATGCCGACAAGGAAGCGCGCGTTACGCAGCAGTGCATCCTGCAATTGACCCAGCCGCAGAAACTTCGACTCGCGCACATCCTTGGCTCCCGCTCCGGGCTGGCCATAGCCCTCGTCGAGCATCATCTGCTCGGTGTAGTGCGCCCACCCCTCAATGTCGGTGTTCGCGCCCAACAGCTTGCGCACCCGACTCGGCGCCTGCGGCAGCCACAGGAACTGGATGTAATGTCCCGGGTACGCCTCGTGCACCGCCGTCGAAATCACCGTGCCCACGTTGAACGAGTGCATGAAGCCTTCCACTTCCTCCGGCTTCATCTTGGGGTCAGGCAGCGTCACGTTGAAGTACGCCTCGGTCGCGTGCTGCTCAAAAGGCCCCGGCGTGTCCATGCTGGCGAAGGTGGTGGCGCGCATGAAAGGGGGCGTCTCTTCCACGATTGGCCGCACATCGGAAGGGATGGTCACAATGTGATGCGCGCGAATGAAGCTCACCAGGCCGTCAAAGGTTGCTCGGAATGCGTCCAATAGATGATCAGGCGCGGGATGATTCTCGCCCAGTTCCTCCAGCACGGCGCGCGCCTCCTTGTCCGGCTCCAGTTCCTTTGCAACTGCGTTGAAGTGCGCCTGGTTCTTGCGCAGGTCGGCCCAGCCAATCTCCAGCAGCTTGTCCAGCGGCGTGTCCACCATCTCGTCATAGGCGAGCTTTTTCTGGAAGGCATCCGCGCCGATGCGGAAGTCACCGTTCGAGCGCGGCAGCAGATCGGTCTTCAGCCAGTTGAGATAGCTATTCAAGGCGGTGACCACGGCTGCATTGCTGCGCGCAAACTCGGCTTTCAATGCGGCGTCGTGCGCGTCGGCAAAGGCCAGCGGCACATCGTCCTCAAAGAAGGTGACAATATCCGGCAGCTGTTCGATAGCGATTTCGGTATAAATATGCGGCGGGTTCTTGAGATTCACGCGCGCAGCATCGAGCAATGCCGGCATCTGCTTTTCGCGCGCGATCAGCGATCGCAGCCGCTCATCGGGCGAAGCGAACTTGCGCTCCATCAGCGTGAATGCGCCGTTGCCGCAGGCACTCGAATAGTTATCCGCATTCTTCTCCCAGGGGCGGATGACTTCGAGGGTGAGCAGTTGCGACCGGATGTTTGCGAGAACCATCTCCCGGTCGCTCCGCGAAACAAAATCCAGCGCGGCGGGGCCGGAGTGAATCGCTTCCATGCGCTTTTCAAAATCCTTCAGCGCGACGATCTCCGCGTCAATATTCTTGCGCGAATAATTCTCCAACTCTCCGTCGTACTGGTGATAGCCGGCCAGCGTGCCGTTCGTCGGAGCGTAACGAAAGTACACCTGGTCGAAGTACTCATCGGAGACTCGGTTGAATTGATCTTTCCAGGTCTCCTTGGTCGCGTGGGCAGTGATCGAAGACATGCAAACTCCAATCGCAAGTGCAGCTAAAAACTTCTTCATCGGGCCTCTCTTGATCGAGGTTGAATTTTACGCGCCCACCGGCGCTGGAGCCAGCTTCTCCAGCACTTCGCGAATTTCGAGCAGCACTTCGTCCGAACGCGTGGCAGCCAAAGGATACTTGAGCAGGCCCTGCGGCGTGAACTGCGCGCCGCGCTTGGCGTTCTTGGCCACCAGCCGCATCAGTGTCTGCGGATCGACGGCTGCGTTTTCCATAAAGCGAATCTGCAGCTCGCCGCGTTTGCGATCCACTTGCGCAATGCCCATCCGCTCGCACTCCAGGCGCAACATTGCCGCTTCCAGCAGATACACCGTCGCATCGGGCGGCGCGCCATAGCGGTCTTCCATCTCGGCGCGCACTTCGTTGACCGCGGTCTCACTGGTTGCGCCGGCAATTTTCTTATAGAGCCGCAGCCGCTGATTTTCTTCCGGCACATAGCTCTCGTCGATGCGCAGTGCAATGCCGAGATTGAGCTGCGTGGCCGGCCGTTCCTCGCTGCCCTCGCCCTTCATCTCCTTCACCGCGGCCTCGAGCATCGAGGTGTAGAGCTCGAAACCCACAGCCTCAATGTGTCCGCTCTGCTCGCCGCCCAGCATGTTGCCGGCGCCACGCAACTCCAGATCGAGAGCGGCAATCTTGAAGCCAGCGCCGAGGTCAGAGAATTCTTTCAGTGCGGCGAGGCGGCGGCGCGCAATCTCCGTCAACTCTTGCTCCGGCGGGATGAGCAGATAGGCGTAGGCGCGGCGATTCGAGCGCCCCACGCGGCCGCGCAACTGATACAGCTCGCTCAAGCCGTGGCGATCCGCGCGGTTGATTAGCATGGTGTTGGCCAGTGGGATGTCGAGTCCGTTCTCGATGATCGTCGTCGCAACCAGCACGTCATACTCATGGCGCATGAAGGCGAGCATCACGCGCTCCAGCTCCGTTTCGCCCATTTGGCCGTGACCCACGGCGACGCGCGCCCCCGGCACCAGTTCCTCAATGCGCGATGCGATCTCGTAGATCGACTCGACACGATTGTGCACGAAATAGACCTGGCCGCCGCGCTCCAGCTCCACTTCCACGGCGGATCGAATAATCTTCTCGTCGAACTTGGCCACGACCGTTTGAATCGCCATGCGGTCCTTGGGCGGCGTCTCGATCACGCTCATGTCGCGCAGGCCCACGAGCGACATATGCAGCGTGCGCGGGATTGGCGTGGCAGACATGGCCAGCACGTCGATTTCTTTCCGCATTTGTTTGAGCCGTTCCTTGTGGCGCACGCCGAAGCGCTGCTCTTCGTCCACAACCAGCAGACCCAGATCCTGAAACTTGATGTCTTTGGAGAGCAGCCGGTGCGTGCCGATGAGAATATCCACGCGGCCCGTCTCCACTTTTTCAACGATCTCCTTCTGCTCCTTCGCGGTGCGGAAGCGGGAAATCATTTCGATGTTGATGGGAAACTGCGCGAACCTTTTCTTGAATGTCTCGAAATGCTGGAAACACAAAATCGTTGTCGGCGTGAGCACCGCAACCTGCTTCGAGTCCTGCACGGCCTTGAAGGCGGCGCGCATGGCCACTTCCGTTTTGCCGTAGCCCACATCGCCGCACAGCAGCCGGTCCATCGGCGTGGTGGACTCCATGTCGTACTTGATGGCGCGGATGGCGGATAACTGGTCGTCGGTCTCGGTGTAATCGAAAGACTCTTCAAACTCTTTCTGAAACTCGTTGTCCTTCGAGAATGCCGTACCCTTCGCGGTGGTGCGCTCGGCGTATAACTTCAACAACTCGCCGGTCATGTCCTGCATGGCCTTGCGCACGCGGGCCTTGGTCTTGGCCCACTGCTGCGAGCCGAGTTTGTTCAACACCGGCGCGGGGCCGGCATCGGTGGAGCGGTACTTCTGAATCAGGTCCAATCGAGTTAGTGGGACATATAACTTGGCCGCCTCGGCAAACTCCAGGATCATGAACTCGACGGCCAGGCCATCCTGCACAATCTCCCGCAGGCCTTGATACTGCGCGATGCCGTGTTCGACGTGAACCACGTAATCGCCTACCGTGAGGTCGCGGAAGTCCGAAACAAAGGCAGCGGTCTTCGATCGCTTGGGCTCCGGACGCGCGGCCACATCGGCTTCGTCGGAGAGATCGTTGGCGCCGAAGAGAACGAGATTCGCATCGGCGAAGCTGACGCCCGCGGCCAGCGGTGTGCGCACAATCACCGGCACGCGCAGATCGCCGGCCAGATAGCTTCCCTCATCGAGCATGGTCTCGCCGGGGTGCGGGTTGCGGCTGCCTAAACGATAGGGAATCTGGTATTCGCGCAACACCGTGGCCAGCCGCTCCACGTCTCCCTGGTGCGGGCCGACCAGCACAATCCGCGTCTCCGCCGCCATCAGGTTTTTCAGCTGCTCGGTGAGCGCGGGCAGCGAACCGTGAAAGCGCATGGTGGGGCGGGTGTTCAGCTCGATCTCGCCCAGCGTCAGGTCTTCGTCGAGCACATCCACAACGCCCAACTGATCGAGATCGAGGCCCATGTGCGCGTTGAGCGCGGCCTGCAGCACCTCGGGGCGCAGATAAATATCCTCGGGGCGAATCAGCGACCCCATGGCCGAGCGCTCATGGCGCTGCTCCACCTTATTCCACCAGCGGTCGATCTGGTTGCGCACCATGGAGGGCTCTTCCACTATGAGCGCGCACTTGGGGCAAAGCGAGAGAAGCGATTTCTCGGCCCCGGCGACCGCGGAGAAGAACTCCCACCCTGGAAAAACGCTCACACCACCGGCCGCGGCCATCTCGACGGCCATCTCCGCTTCGTCGCTGTCCTCGGCTACATCCACGCGCTGGCGGCTGAGGCGCGCATGAACGGCGGCCAGCAGGTGCTCGGTCACGGGCGTTTCGGTCAGCGGAAGCAACTGCGCTTCATCCAGGCCAGCCTGCGAGCGCTGCGTCTCGGGATCGAATTTGCGGATGGTTTCGATCTCGTCGCCGAAGAACTCGATGCGGATGGGCCTGTCGGCTTCGGGCGAATAGATATCCAGAATGCCGCCGCGGCGCGTGAATTGGCCTGGCATCTCCACCAGGTCCATCTGCGTGTAGCCCACGCTGGCCAGATGGCCGGTGAGCACTTCAACGTCGACCTCTTCGCCGCGCTTCAACGTCACCGCGAGGCCCGCGTAGTAGTCGCGGTCAAACAGCTTCAGCGCCGCTGCTTCCACGGGCGCAATCAGGATTGAGACAGCACCCGTGGCCAGCTTCCACAGCGCCGCTGCTCGTTGTTCCTGCACGTCCGGGTGTGGAGAGAGATTTTCAAAGGGAAGCACATCGTGAGCCGGAAGCCGCACCACGGCCGCAGGATCGATGGCTCCGGTCAGTTCGCAACCGGCGCGCAGCATGGGCTCCAGCGCCTCGGCGGCCTTGTTGTCGGCCACCACTACGATCACTGGCTGGCGGGCAGCGCGAGCCATCAGCGGCACATACAACGCCCGCGCCGTCGCTGTCAGCCCGGACACACGTCTCCGCCCCGCGCCCAGGCTCAAATGCCTTCGTACGCGCTCAAACCCCGAAGAGTGCTCCAGCTCCGCGAAGATTTCGCGGACAAACGGGAGGATCATGTGTTCTTAAGTTTACCAGCGGGAACGAGACAGCCGAATCCGCGCCTCCGGTAAACTAAAGCTATATGCGACTCGGAATCGATTTCGGAACAACCCGTGTGGTGGTGGCGCTGGTCGATCGCGGCAATTTCCCCTTGGTCAGTTTCGAAGCGCCGGACGGGCAGACGCACGACTGGTTTCCGCCCGTGGCCGCAGTCAACGGCGAAGCGCGCCTCTACGGCTGGGAGGCGATTGCGGCCCAGGAAGACGAGAACTGGACCGTGCTGCGCTCGCTCAAGCGGTCTCTGCGTTCGGCCAACCCGCATACGCTGGTCGCGGTGGCCGGGCAGCAGATTCCGCTGCGGCAGCTGATGGCAGAGATGATGATGGCGCTGAAGGCCCAGTTGCTGGAGCACTCCAACCTGGGCCCGGGCGGTGGCGGCGGCGAAGAAAAGCTCGAAGTGATGATGGGCGTTCCCGCCAACGCCAACAGCAACCAGCGCTTCCTGACCGAGGAGGCCGCCCAGGCCGCGGGCTTCACAGTACTGGGCCTGCTCAACGAGCCCTCCGCCGCGGCCATTGAATTTGCCCACCGCAACAGCGCCGAGCGCAAGAGCCGCGTGGGCAGTGGGCTGGTGGTCTATGACCTGGGCGGCGGCACGTTCGATGTTTCGCTGGTCACGCTGGGCGAAACCGAGCACACGGTTGAAGCGTCGGACGGAATCCCCAGCCTGGGCGGAGACGACTTTGACGAAATTCTGGCCGCGCTGGTGCTCGAATCCCTCGCCGCATCGCTGGGCGAGGCGGTCAAACTCAAGCCCCAAGAGCGCTACCGGCTACTGGAAGAGTGCCGCGAAAAGAAGGAGTCGCTCAACCCCAACACGCGCAAGTTGACCCTCGACATGGACCGGGTGCGCGCCGGCTGGGAGCAGGTGACCCTCCCTGTCGATGATTACTATGAGCGCTGCCGGCCGCTGATCGAGCGCACCCGCACCGTGGTCGACAACCTGCTGGCTGCGCACGCCGAGCGCACCCTGGATACGCTCTACGTCACCGGCGGCGCGGCAGAGCTGCCACCGGTGGCCCGTATCCTGCGCGAGAGCTTCGGCCGCAAGGTGCGCCGCTCGGCCTACATGCGCTCTGCCAGCGCCATCGGGCTGGCCATCCGCGCCGCCGTGCTAGCCGGCGACCTGCCCGGCCAATCGACCGGCGAAGTGCAGGACCAGTTCAACCGCAACTTCGGCATCTGGCGCGAGACCGACGGCGGCGGAACCATTTATTTCGACCTGATCTTTCCCCACGGCGTACAGTTGCCCGCTCCCGGCGAGGAGCCGCTGCGCATCGAACGCATCTACACGCCGGCTCACAACATCGGCCACTTCCGCTATTTGGAATCGACGCAGCTCGACGAGCACGGCCAGCCCAAAGGGGAGATCGCCAACTGGGATCAGATTCTGTTTCCCTTCGATCCCCAGTTGCAACAAGTGACTGACCTGGGCTCTGTGCCGGTCGCCCTGCTGGACAGTCCCGGCAACCTGCGCATCCGCGAGGAATACACCTGCGACTCGACGGGCGGCCTGCGCGTGAAGATCCACTCCGAGCCGTCCGGCTTTGCACGCGAATACACGATCGCCCAATCGGCGTAAGCGTTGTGCATTGACAACTGCTTCATCAATGGCGGCTTCTGTTCGTGTCAGGGCACGACTTTAGTCGTGCCGTAGATGCAGCGGAGGCAGGTGGGCTTTAGCCCCAGAGGTACGCATTTCGGGATTTCCCACGGAAAGCAGCCCTGCCCCCGCAGGGGCTCAAGCCCGTATTCATTGCGAGACCCTTACGGCACGACTGAACAGGCTGCAGAAAGAGGGCCTGGTTGAGTCGAAATGCGCGGGGTGCATCCCGCAGGGGCTAAAGCCCACATTGATTCGATTGCGTTTGCGGCACGACTAAAGTCATGCCCTGTTACAAAACCTTTGAGAATCTCGATTGGAATGAGTTTTCCGCAGCCTGTGAAGTCGTACCCTGACACAATGCCACGCCGTTCAAGCACTTATTCAGGCGAGGCATTTACTGCGCTCCCGCGGCGGAAACAAACGCCTGCCCCGGCACGGTGACCTGCAACCCAATCCCTTCCACCTTCAACTTGAAGGTTTCAACAGCGGACTTGCGCTCAGGCCTGGCCGAGAATTCCAGCGCGTACTGGTTCGCAAAGCGCCGCAGCAAATCGTCGAAAAAGGGCTGAAACGAGACTGGATTCTCCGTCCCCATCTGGTAGCTGTAGCCGCCCGTCGCATCGGCCACCTCGTTCATCAGGCTTTGCCCGCCGTTCACTATCATCGAGTTGCTGTCAACAACAGACCCGGTCCGCCAGTAGATGGTGTAAACCACCAGCCCGGCACGTACCGAGTCTTCAATTGCCGACCTCACGTATGGATCGTCCGCATCGAAGCGCAGGTTGGTGGGGTCCACGCCGTCACTGAACAGCACCACCTCGCGCCGCGTCCTGGGATCGTTGGATGGCCAGCGCTTCGCCAGGTCCGACAGGCTGAAGTAGGGGCCGGTGCTGGCTCCGATGGGCAAATGCAGCTCGCTCACCACCTGCTTGTGGTCCGCGGAGAGCGGGCTCGCCAACTGAGCGCTGCCATTCTGCATGTAACCAACGGCAACCTTGGCGCCCGGGCCCAACCCCTGAATGAACTGCTTGATCTCGTCGAACTGGCGGCCCAGGTTGCGGGCGTTCCCGTCGATAAGCACAACCAACTCCATCCGCTCGTCAGCACTCTTGAACGGCGTCCACGCGTTGATGGTCGCCTCCTTGCCGCTCACCTTGATGCTGATGTCCTGCGCGGCAACAGCCGGCACCACTTCAGTGTGTTTGGCCAAGATGGTCACCACTGCCCGTCCTTGCCCGCCCTGCGCCCACGCCTGCGCCGCAAGCGGCATCACCAAGGCAACCGTCAAGGCCGCCCATAAAGCTTTTCTCATGCGAATTGTCCCTTCGAGGCTCCGTTTGCCATGAGCCTCTATCCGCTTAGACGCGCCAATGCGCGAACGAGCCGTATGGCGGCTGCCCCAGGTCTCGCTTTGGGGGGGCAGTCCAAGTCACGGCCTCTATTCCCTACTCCCCATTTCCCTGCCTCTCGTCACTCCCCACCCACCGCCTTGGCAAACGAGTAGAAGAAGTCCAGCGACTTCCAATACGAGTCAACCGGCAACCTCTCGTCCTGCCCATGGGCGCGGTCGTCGTCCCGCTCCAGCGCAATGGCCGAGTAGCCGTAGCAGGGAATGCCGGCCTGGGCAAAATAAATGGAATCGCTGGCCCCGTTTTCCATCACCGCCGTCACCGGCGTGCCTGGCCACAGAGCCTGTGTGAGAAGCGTGAGTGGCTCAAATACCTCTTTGATGGGCGCCGGGGGGACCATCGCTTTCCGTTCCGGCGCGGTGTCGGAGACCGCTCCTGCATCGGAGACGTACTTGACCATCAGCTTGCCGTCGCCGAAGACGCCGATCAGCTGCTGGCGAATTTCCTCGGGCGAGTGGCCGGGAAAGATGCGGCAGTTCACATTGGCAAGCGCCGTCTGCGGGAGCGCGTTGTTGGCGTGGCCGGCGGCCAGCCGCGTGGCCACGCAGGTGGTACGGAAGTTGGAGTTGAAGCTCGGCTCGCTGGTGCTCAGCCGCGCTGCCGCCGTGAGATCCGGCGGCGTGGCAAGAATGGCGCGCATGTCGGCCGCGGTCTGCCCCGTCTCCTGCCCGGCCAGGTTCTTGAAATAGGTGCGCGTCACTTCGTTCATCTCGAAGGAAAACGCGTAAGCGGACAATTTGTTGAGCGCCGCGGTCAGCTCGTAGATGGCGTTGTCCGGCCGGGGAATGGAGCTGTGCCCGCCTCGATTCGTCGCCGTCACCTGGTAGTCGGCGTAGACCTTCTCCGTCGCTTCCACATCGGCCACCACCGCGCGGCCTTGATCCAATTCCACGCCGCCGGAGTCGGGATTGATGACAAACGCCGCATCCACCAGCTCGCGATGCTCGCGCACCAGCCAGTCCGCACCGTTGAACTTGCCGCCCTCTTCATCCGCTGTGAGCGCCAGAATCAGGTCGCGCTTCGGCTTGTAGCCCTCGCGGTGCAGACGCAGAAACGTAAACACCAGCGCGGCGTCGGAGTCCTTCATGTCCTGCGTGCCGCGGCCGTAGTAATAGCCGTCCTTCTCGACGAATTGAAACGGATCGGTCGACCAGTCGCCGCGCAATGCTTCGACCACATCCATGTGGCAGAGGAACAGGACCGGCTTGGCTATTTGGGCGCCGGGCGGCGTTCCCGCGGCCCTCAGCCGTACCACCAGGTTCTTCTTGCGCGCATCCGGCCCCAGCAGGTGCACATCTTCAGGCGCAAACCCGGCATCAAGGAACCGCTTCTCCATGGCCGCGGTAGCCGTGGTTACGTTGCCCAGCGGAGTGTCGGTGGTGTTGATCTCGATCAGCTGCTTGAAGATCTCGCGGGCCAGCGCGCGGTCTTCGGCAGGCGTTGTGGCAAGTGGGCTCTGGGCGCGGGCCGGGCTGGTGAAGGCGGCTGCAACGCAGGCGGCAAGGGCAACAACGGCCAGAGAAGAGGACAATCCGTATCGGCGCATGAGCGCATTGTATCCCCCTCCCGCCGCGGCGCCGCCGGGATGGCGGTCTGCCCTGGGTTTGCGCCAGCCCCTCAATCGATTTATCGTGAAGCCAACCCATCGTCGAGGTGCAGTATGCCGTTCCGGTCCTTCATTGCCACTTCACTGATCGCCGCTTCGCTCGTTGCCCTTTCGCTCACTGCCACCGCGCAGATGCCTGACAAACCGATCGCGCGCCCCCGCATCACCGGCATCTCGCACATCGCCGTCTACACCTCGAACCCCGCCGCCACCGAGCACTACTATGTCGACATCGTCGGCGCCGTGAAGCAGGCGGACTCGGAGAATCCCAAGGGCATTCGCTACGCGCTCAGCACAACGCAGTTCATTGAGGTGCTGCCACTGCCGGAGGGCGCCGGCATCAACCGCCTGGACCACACCGCATGGAACACCGTGGAAGGTGCCCGGCCAGGTGGAGCGCGGCGCCGACGGCAGCCGCTGGTTCACGACGAAAGATCCTGAAGGCAACAAGGTTGAGTTCATCCAGTTGCCCGAGCGTCTGACGCCCGTAATCGCTCCCAATGCCATCGGCCATCACATCATCCACGTGGGCTACCTGGTGCGCAACCGCGCCGTGGAAGACACCTTCTACCGCGACCTGCTCGGCTTCAAGCCCTACTGGTTTGGCGGCATGGTTCCGGGCAGGATCGACTGGGTCAGCCAGCAGTCGCCCGACTCGCATGACTGGCTGGAATACATGCTCACCAGCGGGCCCTCTGGGACAGGAATTCCCGACAACATCTCGCAGCACCAGCTGGGCGTGCTTGACCATCTCTCCATCGGTGAAGACTCGGTCGACGCCGCCTACAAGATCCTCAAAGACGGCAACCGGCTGGCCGGCGCACCCAACGACGGCCACACCCAGATCGGCAAAGACGGCAAGGGCCAGTTCAATCTCTACGACCCGGATGGCATTCGCCTGGAGCTGATGAACTTCCACGCCACGGAAAAGCCCTGCTGCTCGCCGTTCACGGCCGACGATCCGGCGGAGTAGGATGGCCCAAACGAGCTTGCAATGGTGGTCCAACTAGCGCATACTTTTCTCGACGACGAGGCTCATATGAGCGAACAGAACGGTAAGCATTTCGAGGCCATTAAAGGGAAAAGTATGGCCCAAGACAGCGCCTTAAAAGACTCCCGCCGCTTGCCGGACAAGCCCGGGAAGTACAATCCCCCCGCGCCTGCCGGCGTAGTGCGGC
>Ga0302278_10004366_pt1 | contig 14663 bp, 10 predicted proteins | sample III_Bog_N3_2_FD_194543 | JGI IMG/M metagenome (GOLD analysis project Ga0302278, IMG submission 194543) | Peat permafrost microbial communities from Stordalen Mire near Abisko, Sweden - III_Bog_N3_2 | ecosystem: Environmental > Terrestrial > Soil > Wetlands > Peat | place: Sweden: Abisko... | reverse complement strand
TCCGCAGCCAGAACCACGCTTCGACAACGTAGTTATGACACAGAAAAGACGGCCTTTCCACTTATTTCCTCTACCCAGACTCAACCAAATCGACAATCCGCCTGTGAGATATGCAGGTTAGCCGCGCACCCGCCCACGCCGGCTTCGCACGTTGCAGCCAATCGGCCAGCAGCGCCGTCAGGCACCCAGGCGCGATCAAACTAATGCCGCCCAGGTAAGACGTCCCCTGCCAGATCGGGTTCGTCGTCCAGATAGTCCGCGCAAACGGCCCCATTGCTATCAAAGCCAGAAGCACCATCACAAACACAGGCATTCCGCGTTTCCATCTCAGCAGCACAAGGCACAACAGAGGAAAGAACAGATAGAACATCTCTTCCACTGAGAGCGACCACATCACATCCCAGTTAGCCGGCAGGTAGCCATGTACCGCTTCAAACCAGTTGATCTGAAACGTCAGTGCCGCGAACAGCGCGCGCGGCAGCGTTCCGCGCTCCGGATTGATGTGAAAGCCATCCACGCCGCACAGGTGGAGCACACTCAGCACCGCCAGCAGAAGCAGCAACAGCGGCACAATGCGCGCAAAGCGAAAGCGGTAGAACGTCCTCGCGCGCATGTGGCCGAGCGAGCCAAACCGCCGCAGCGATGTGAGTGTAATCAGAAAACCTGATATCGCAAAAAAGACTGTGACCCCATTGCCGCCGTTCCAGAAGAGGATATGGAAGAGCCACGCAGGCAGCATTTCCTTCACGAGTATGGAATAGCCGTGGAGCCGGATGTGTGCATGCAGCAGGATCACGGCAATGATCGAAAGCCCACGCAGCAGATCGATCCCATCAAATCGAGAAGACGCCGCTGGCTCGATTGCTGTCGCCGGGGGCTCAGCTTCCTGTGTCAATCCTGTCTCCGGAGCCATCAAACCAGCTTATCCGACAGCACGCGGCGCTTCGCATCTGCCCACCGCAGGGGAAGGGAGGGAGCGTGGGCCTTCAGGCCCACGAACCAAGCTGCGGACAAATCCAAATAAATTACTCATTATCAACAACTTAATCCAATAACCCCTGCGAAATCAGCGCATTGTTGAATTATTTGACAATTTCTCTGCAACCCACTTGCTCGATGAATGAAACTCTCTGCAATCGAAACATCTCAAAAAGACTGCCCGCAAGGTACGTGTCTCCACGAGTCGCAACCACAGGTTCAACCCTTTCGCATGTTTTGTAACCATTTCTGCAGCCATTTCAGCTATGGAACGCAACCCTCCCATTGAACATTGCGCTCATTCCTGCGCGGCGGCACGCGCCTTCGCGACAAACGCTCGCAGCTTCTCCGGGTCCTTTTTCCCGGGCTCCGATTCCACGCCGGAAGCCACGTCAACCCCCCACGGCTGCAGTGTCAAAATCGCCTCGGCCACATTCTCCGGACGCAGCCCGCCTGCGGCAATCAGCCGCTTCCGCGCCTCCGCATTCTGCGAGAAAATGGCGCTGGCGCTGCCCCAATCAAAGGTCACGCCCGTGCCCCCAACCGCCGTCGGCGTGCGCGAATCCACCAGCACTCCGTCCACGTCCCGGTTACGCGTATGCTGCGTAATCTGCTCCGCAGCACCGGCTCCAAAATGCACCACGCGAAGAATCCGCAGCCCGCGCCCCAGTCGCTCCCGCAGCCTTCCCGGCACGCCAGGCCCCGCTTCCGAATGCAGCTGCACGCCCGTCAGCCCGCACATGTGCACTGTCGAGTAAATCTCATCTAATCCGGCGTTTACAAACACGCCGATCTTCTCCACGTTGGCCGGAAGATGCGGCGTAATCGCAGCCACTTGGGCGGGCGTCACGCGTCGTGGACTGGGCGCAAACACAAAGCCCACTGCATCCGCTCCAGCCTCTCCAGCCAGGCGCGCGTCCTCAAGCGATGTGCTTCCGCAAATCTTGATCCACAGGCTCATCGTGTCGCCCCCGCCCCCGCCAATAACTCCGCCAGCGCAACGCCGGGATCGGCCCGCCGCATCAGGCTTTCGCCAATTAGAAACGCGTCGAACCCCGCCGCTTTCAGGCGGACCAAATCCTCCGGGGTTGAGATGCCACTCTCCGCGACCCGCACCACCGACGCCGGTATCCGCTCCACCAGCGCCAGCGAAGTTTCCAGGCTCACTTCAAAACTTTGCAAATCGCGATTATTTACCCCGATCGCATCCACTGTTTCTGCCCCAAGGGTGTCTAAAACCCGGTCTAGCTCACCCTCTGTGTGAACCTCCACCAGCACATCCAGTTCGTACTCATGCGCCTTTCTGGAGAACCGCAAAAGCTCCTCATTCGTCAGCGCCGCGGCGATAAGCAGTATGGCGTCCGCACAGTGCGCCCGCGCCTCGACAATCTGGTACTCGTCCACCATGAAGTCCTTGCGCAGACAGGGGATAGAGGTGGCGGCCGAAGCCAGTTCCAGGTTCAGCAAACTCCCCTGAAAATAGGGCTCATCGGTAAGCACAGACAGCGCCGCGGCCCCGCCCTTCTCATAACTACGAGCCAGCAAAGCAGCATCAAAATCCGCCCGAATCAGTCCCTTGGAAGGGGAGGCTTTTTTGATTTCCGCAATAATCGCAGGAACCTGGGCACCCCGCAGCGCCCCAGCCCATCCCCGCACTCCATACGCAGCCGCCTTACGTTCCATTTCAACCTGCGGGACAGACCTTTTTCTCGACGCCACAGTGGCTCGCGTCGTTGCCAGAATTTTATCCAGGTGAGTCGACATATTCTTCTTGGTCGAGTATACGAGGGCGACCGCATCTACGAAGAAGTCTGTTCGCCACTCGGAAGAATTGGCCGTCTGAAGTTACTGGAGTGGCGCTACTGCGGGCCATGGACGGCGGGCCCGGTGCCATCTGCCATTGACACGAGTAAAGAGCGCGTTAGTGAATCACGACGGGTGCTCGGTGCTTGCATCCGCACGAGCGGCGCAGCACAATCTCCACAGGTAGAACAATCCGATTGCCGGTGAGGGGAAGCTCGCCTCGAGTGATGCGGTCGAAGAGCAGGCTTGTGGCAACGCGCCCCATTTCCAGGGCGGGTTGGCGTACGACTGTCAGGGACGGCGAAGTGAACTCCGCCATATCAAAATCATCGAAGCCGGCGAAAGCAATATCGACCGGCATCTTCACCCCAAGGTGCAACATCGCGCTGAGTACGTAGCGCGTGGCCAGTGTATTGGATGTGAGGATCGCGGTCGGCGGATTTGCTCCAATGAGTTTTGCCTGCAGCGCCTGCAGCGTAGCCTCTTCCGACTCGCATCCGAAGAAGGAATCTTCCTGGAGTCCCGCGTCCTGCAACGCTCGCCTGTATCCGAGGAACCGGGCATTAATGGTAAAGAGGGCCCTGCTGAGTCCCATGAAAGCGATGTTCTTGTGGCCATGCTCGATGAGGTGCTCGACCATGTGGCGCGCGCCAGCTGTGTTCTGCACCAGCACGACATCGATAGCCGGGTCAGAAACAGGACGGTCAAAGGCAACCACCGGAGTCTTGCCAAACATGGCGCGGGTAAGACGCGACTCACGAAACCGGGCCGGAATGACGACGACGCCGTCCACATGGCGCTGCAACATTTGTTCGGCTTCTCGAAACTCCGTGTCGGGATCTTCGTTCGAAGTGGTGATGATGACCGAATAGCCATGCTCCTTGGCAACCGTCGTTACCGCGTGGGCGCAGTTGGCAAAGAATGGGTCGTAAAGATAGGGAATGATGAGGCCAATGGAATGACTGCGCTGACCGCGAAAGGCACGCGCCAGTTCATTCGGTCGATACTGCAACTGCTCAATTGCGGTATGCACGCGCTGTGCTGTTTCTCCCGAGACAGGCGCTGTACCACTGAGCACTCGGGAAACAGTCATGGTGCCAACCCCAGCCAGTCGAGCAACGTCGCTCATGGTGGGTTTGCGGAGAACAGATGGGGCATGTTTCGCGGCGCTTGCGGTTTGATCCTTGCGAGGGTCCGGCAATTTACTTACTCCAGGAACTCTTAACTCACCATCGCTCTGCTCGTGCGCTCCTGAAGGCGGACTATGGCCAGTATGTGTGATTTCAGCTCAGGAAGGGACAGGAATACATAACTGCAAAGGAAACGTTATCGCTTTTGGCGAAGCCGCACGATTAAGCTTGGAATATATCAGCTTGCTAACATTGAGGCAATCGGGTCTCGCACGAACTGTGGGTCGCGGGAAGCAGGGACGAAGCAAACCGCACCGGCGATTTTACGAGGAAGAACACAACGCCGACTAGAACGGACTGCAACCGAGAAAGGGAACACACCGGAAACGATTGAGGTCGAACTCATGTTGGATCGGGAAGCGCTGAGTAACGCCTGTTTCGCGGCCACGATCCAACGACATTTTCCATTGTGCAGAAAGACAAAATCCTGTTAGTTCTCCGTAGACGAATGAGCGTATGTTGACCTGAAGTGGTAGGAGCCTCCGATTGTGAAGCCCTGCGGGGTAAGGTCTCTTGGCCCGAAGGTCTTGTTCCAGATTTGGTATTCGTAGTCGCCACGCACCCACAGCCTCCTCCAAATTTGGTATTCGACTCCTACGCCTGGAGCCCAGACACCGAACGTGTCGTGTGTGTAATACCGATTCGAAGTATTTGGGAAGTCAATGCTGCCAATCCCACCCATATATTTCACGTAGGGAAGCAGATTGGGATAATGACGATATGTGTATTTCAATCCACCCAGGCCAGTGTCCTGGCGCATAATGGGCAATCTCGCTGGGCGTCCATAACTGATATCGTTTCCCTCGGCCTGGATACTTAGATTCCTCAGTGGCCCCGGCAAAATGAACAGATCCCAGTCAACATACGCTGAAATCCCGACCATTCTGCTTCCATATCCCCAATCGAGATCGTAATCGGAGAGACCAACTCCGACCGTAATCGGCAAGCCGCCCACCGTGGCTGCGGGGGCCACTTGCGAAAACGAAGGAACTGTTGCGGCCACGAAGAGTACTGCGAGGGTCAGTTTCGGGAACAAGCGATGCGACATTCAAAGTCTCCTTCTAAAACTTGCAAATCGCACACCCCCGAGGCGAGTCCCTGCGGATAAGCTTACACGTTTCCTGTGAGGTTTTTTGGGCGACTTATTTTTCGAAAAGATCGATTTAACTCTTATGTAAATATCAGATTCATATCGCCTTTAGCCTGTTGCCTGAACTGCATCGACCTAACCTCCTCCTTAGCGCCCGCTTCAGGGCAAGTCCATCAGGATTCTCGCGGTCGGCAGCCCATCTGCATTCTCTGAAATCCAGCGAACCGAGCCACTCTTCTCACGCTCGCGAACCCAGGAAAGGGACGGAGGCAGCATTCGTATGTCACCATCGAATAGAAGATGAATTCATCCGATACATCACCGATTGCGTTGTCCGGCGCGCCCCATGTCGAAAGCCGCCCCGTTGGTTTTCGCTTCGATAACACCTATCCGCGTCTGCCAGAGTACTTCTACTCCCGGCTTGCTCCCACGCCTGTAGCTGCACCGCAACTGGTCAAGGTGAACGTGGACTTGGCTCGCTATCTTGGGCTTGACCCGGAGGCGCTTGCCAGTCCACCTGGTGTCGAGATTCTGGCAGGCAACAAGGTGGCTGAGGGGTCCGAGCCTTTGGCGCTGGCATACGCCGGCCACCAGTTTGGCCATTTCGTCCCCCGGCTTGGCGACGGCCGCGCCAACCTGTTGGGAGAAGTGGTTGCGCGCGATGGCCTGCGCTATGACATTCAACTCAAAGGGTCCGGTCCCACGCCCTTCTCCCGCGGAGGCGACGGTCGAGCCGCGCTTGGCCCGGTCTTGCGCGAGTACATTGTGAGCGAGGCTATGGCGGCGCTTGGCGTGCCGACCACACGCCCACTGGCCGCAGTAACCACGGGAGAGCGTGTTTTGCGCGAAATACCTTTGCCGGGAGCGGTGCTGACCCGCGTCGCCGCGAGCCATCTTCGCGTTGGCAGCTTCCAGTACTTCGCCGCACGGCGCGACACGGAAGGAATTTGCACGCTGGCTGACTATGCAATATCCCGCCATTATCCTGAAGCCGCGCAGGCAAACCAGCCATACCGAGCATTTCTGGATGCGGTGATCGCAAGGCAGGCGCGCCTCATCGCGCATTGGATGCTGATCGGCTTCGTCCATGGCGTGATGAATACTGACAACACCGCCATCTCCGGCGAAACCATCGACTACGGCCCCTGCGCCTTCATGGAGGCATATCATCCGGACACCGTGTTCAGCTCCATTGACGCGAACGGGCGCTATGCCTATGGCAACCAGCCGCGCATTGCACTCTGGAACCTGACGCGACTTGCCGAAGCATTACTGCCGATCCTGGAACAGGAGGCAGGCAGCGACGAGGCTGGCCTTCTTTCAGCAAAGGAAGCTCTGAATACATTCGCCCCGCAGTTCGATGCGGCTCACAGCTCCGGCATGCTTCGAAAGCTCGGTCTCGCAACCGAACGACCCGGCGACGCGTCGCTTGTCGAAGATCTGCTGAAACGCATGGCCGCCAATCGCGCCGACTTCACCCTGACTTTCCGCCGCCTGTGCGATGCGGCCGCAACTCCGGAAGCCGATGCGGGTGTTCGTGCGTTGTTCGACGACCCCGGCGCATATGACGCCTGGGCCACAGCATGGCGGCAGCGACTGGAGGAAGAGCCTGGTTCGAGAGAGGACCGCGCAGCGGCCATGCGGGCCGTAAATCCGGCGTTCATCCCGCGCAATCATCTTGTGGAGGAGGCGCTCGCAGCCGCCGTCCAGAGGCAGGATCTTCATCCATTCGAGCAGTTGCTCGACGTCGTGTCACGCCCTTGGGATGACCGCCCCGACCAGGAGCGCTACTCCACGCCGGCGCGCCCCGAGGAGAGGGTCACCCAGACCTTTTGCGGGACGTAGTCGCCATACTCGCCTCAAGGCTCACTTGCTTCGCACAAGAACGGATCGTCAGTGTCAGTGATTCACATTGTACGAAATGGACGATCCGTGAACTTTTTCTCGGATTGGCGTTGGCTTAGCGATCATAGGAGCCTCGGATGGCGCAAGGGACTCGAGACCTGAACCTGTGAATGCATCGGCTGCTGGACCTCCCTGTGCGAAGGGTCTCAATCCCGTGAATGCCGATCTCTCTCCAAAGGGGTGACTTCTTCAAACTAACTACCAACTGTATGTGTAACCAATGCTCGATGTTGTATACCAGGGAACCGTGACCACTTTGCTATAGCTTTCCTGTAACCAAATTGAGTGGTTATTGTTGAAGTGAATTATGGCTCCCACTGATACTCCGCTGTCGAGCCGATTCTGGACATGAGCGTTACCGGTATAACTGGTGAGCCCGCCCTGAAGCCATGTGTAGCCAGTAACAGTCTTCGTCCTGGGCAGCGAGAAGTTCTTCATCACTCCCGCGGATTCCGTGTGCTCTCCCAAAGCAGTATCGAAGAAGCCGTGTGTTCCCGCATTCTCGTAGGTATAACCGAATGTCAATTCGTCCCCGATTGGGTCTTTCTTCAGGAAGCCGAAGGTGTGACCAATGCCGATGTTGTAATTTGCTCGTGGAACCAGACCTGGACGATCGAAGTCGGATCCAATCATGACAAAGAGATCGGTGCTTGTACTGGAGGCTTCAGCTTCGGAACCTGCGGTAGTCGATTGAGATTGGGCACAACAGGTACCTGAACCCAGTGCGAGAGCCACAACGCAAAGAATTGTGAGTGTCACCCCTCTATGCCATAACCTCGTCCTTGCTGAGACGCCCCGAGTGCAGGGCACTGGATTTGAGCGCTCAACCTTTCCCGCGAGAATACGTTGATTAGTGTCGGGATGGATCACTGCGAACTCGATCACATCGACTTCAGGCAATTTATTGAACAGGCGCGACAAGGCAAGATCCGTATCCGCCATTGACTGCTCTGCGAATAGAGACTCGCGCTGGTTCGCCTCAGAAGCGCGATCCCAGGGATGGACATCCCGTGCACGCCATTCGATTTCAAGGTGATGGGTCGCCCTGGTCAGAGTAAGCCCATCGCGACGTCCTTCACCCCGGTTCTGAAGGTCAAGAGCGCGCTGGATCGCCTTCTGTCCCCTGGAAGCACTCCATTTCAGCAGAAAGTTAATGAGAGACATCATGGTGCTCGTTCCTCCGTTGCTCCTGCTTAGAATCGGGGTATCCCAAAATCTTTGCTGGCAACTTTCGGACACAGTGGCCTCGTGACAAATTATCCTGTCCGAAACTTACAGTGACTCTTACAAATTTCTTATAGGTGCACTCTTAGCATTCAATGCATGGGTTCGATTGTTGCGAAGGACATGCAACCGAAAATGGTGCCCGTCTCAGTTCCGGCCTCAGATCTTAATAACGCACGCCTGCACGCAATGGGAAGCGAAGATGGGCTTGACACAACCATTTGCTTGCAGGCCATCAACAGCCGCGATTCACGATTCGATGGACGGTTCTTCGCAGGCGCAACAACCACCGGTCTCTATTGCAGAAACGTCTGTCCGGTTCCCCCGGCAAGGCCGGAGAACCTTCTCTTGTTCGCCTGTGCCGCTGCCGCTGAATCGGCAGGTTTCCGCCCTTGCAAGCGATGCCAGCCGCAAGCAGTGCCTGGTACACCCGCATGGCGCGGCACGTCGGCCGTGGTGGCTCGCGCCTTTCGACTGATTCTCGAAGGGGCCCTGAATGATGGGGGCGTAGATCAATTGGCAGAACGGTTGGGACTCGGTTCGCGTCAACTGCGCCGTCTTTTTGTGCAGCATCTCGGCGCCTCCCCGCTTAAAATCGCGACGACCCACAGGGTACAGTTGGCAAGAAAGCTCATTGAGGAATCCGGGCTCCCGATGACCCAGATTGCGTTTGGCGCGGGATTCAAAAGCATTCGCGAATTCAATCATGCGATGCGCTTGTCTACTGGAAAGTCTCCCAGCGAAATGCGCTATGCGACAGACGATTCACGATTCATGGACTGCGCAAATGGATTGGAACTTCGCCTCCCGTTCAGGAAGCCGTTCGATTGGGCAGCTACTATTGCTTTTCTGAAATCGAGGGCAATCCCCGGAGTCGAATTCGTCACAGACACTTCTTACCAGCGAACCATTGAGATTGCAGGAATCCACGGAACCCTGACCGTGCGGCCCGACGGAACGCGCTCCCGGCTTATCGTGCACCTTCAAACAAGTGCCTTTGAGGGTTTGGCACATACTGTTGAACGAATCCGTCGAATGTTTGACCTGGGTGCCGATCCGGTACAGATCGCCTGCCATTTATCAAACGATTCGAGGCTGCGCGCAGCCATTAGATCAAGTCCAGGACGCAGGGTGCCCGGAGTCTGGGACGGATTCGAGGTGGCTGTCCTTGCTGTTCTTGGGCAATCGTTGACGGCGAGTGGTCCAAAAAAGCTGGTTGCTCGCTTAGTGCGAATGTTCGGAGCACAAGTTGAGAGCCCGATTCGCGGTCTGAAGTATCTATTTCCTCGCCCTGAAGTTCTTGCGCTCGCCGACTTGTCAAAGGCAGGCATCGACGATCGATGCGCCATGACGATTCGCAAACTCACCACCCCCAACGCTCTCAGACATCTCAGCTTTGCAACTTCCCGTACCCTCGACCAGTCCGTTTCTCAAATGCGAACGACGTGCGATGTGGATGAAGCAATTGCAAACTATATCGCTCTGCGCGCTTTCGGCGAGCCAGATGCGTTCCCATCCGGCGACCTCGGGCTGAGACGCAGTATTGCCGGCCATGGGTCGCTTGTGTCCGAGACCGAGGCACTTGCAATGGCAGAGAGTTGGCGCCCATGGAGAGCTTATGCAGCCATGCACCTTACACAACAAGCCTGAAGCCAATGCCTTAGCTGCTCACATAAATTAGATGTGCTCTCAGTTTTTCGCCTGGCTGGTCCACAACTCGGCCGTTACCTTTCCATGTTGAATCACACTTGGCGCCGGTGTTCCCTAAGGCGGCACACTCTTCGAGGTCATCAATGGGTTTACTCGGACTGGCGATTGTGGTCTTCGTTTCCACAAACATAGACGACGTCTTCGTACTCGTCGGGTTTTTTGCCGATCCTGAATTCAACCCAGTAGAAATCGTGATGGGCCAATACGTTGGAATCTCCGCCCTTTTCGCAATCAGCGTAGTGGGTTCCAAGCTTGCGCTTGCAATCTCTCCTCCTTATGTTGGGCTATTCGGACTTTTCCCGATTGCTTTGGGAGCGAAGAAACTCTTCGACCTCTATCGGAATCGCGAACAGCGAAATATAAGACCTGCGCACAGCAATCACTTAAGGAGCAATGCGCGAGCCGCGACAGTTGCGCTGGTCACTGTCGCGAATGGCGCCGATAACATTGGCGTCTATATCCCAACTTTTGCGATTCATACCGGCTATCAAATCGGCGTGATCGCGGTGGTGTTTGCCGTCATGACGGCGTCGTGGTGCTTCTTCGCGCATTGGCTTGTGCGCCACCCCGCACTGGGCGCGCCGATCCGGCGCTATAGCCATCGAGTCACACCTCTCGTCCTCATCGGCATTGGAGTCTTGATCATATTCGAGGCGGGCAGCGTTGCGCTGCTGATTCGGTTCGCGCACTAGGTACGGCTCCCCGTATACCCAGCGCCCAAGTCTGCCGTCAAAGATCACACTTGCGCCCGGCGCCAGCAAGGGTATTTTCACCCACCTCAGCAAAATCCTTACGATCATTTTAGGGTTTCTTCACGCGTTGCTTACAAGATCGCAGTTACAGTGGGAATAACCTGAAATAAAAGACCCATGAAGATCTATGTTTCCGCCAGGAAACACAGCAACAGCTATCGCGCGTCAATTGCCTACTAATACTGCAAGTGCCTATTAACATTCTTCGATTTCCTTATGAGAGCCTTATACCGCATCGCATAAGACTTGGGAGTGAGGATATGGAGTTAATGCGCCCACCCTCATTGAGATCCAACATTTCTTAACGCGGCGACGCTAGACGACGAGGAGAATGGATACACATGAAGAGTAACTTCAGGACGGCCATCATATCGGGTACAGTAATCTGCGCGTTCGGCGTGCAGCTTACGTGCCACGCCCAAAGCACGACAGTGAGCCTCGACAAGAAGTTGGCTCAACAAGGAGCCGAAAGTGCAGCACCGGTTCAAAGAGATTCAATTGAGATTGCGGCCTTGGAAGCTCCTGTGAAAAGCCCTGCCGCGCTAGCCAGCGATACCACTACTTCATCTACGTCTGCAGAAGCGACGGCCGCACCGGGAGTTGCAACAACCGCCGGCTCGCCTACGGCCGCAACGCCTTCAGGCTCAATCCCGCTGAAGAACGATGCTGTCATTAAAGAGCTGGTGGAAGTGAAGAAGCAATTCGCACAGATGGAAGCCGAAATGAAGGCGCGAATGGCAAAACTCGAATCCGAGTTGGATACGGACCCTGCAACCGGCGACTCTGTCTCAGCGGAGAAAGATGCTGGCGCGTTGCGTTCCGCGGCTTCAGGCGACACGGATGGTTCGATGTCCTATGGCCAGACCGCGACGCCTCCTCCCGCCGCCGCTCCCGCACCCCCGGAGATCGACGCACAAATTACGACCAAGGGCGAGCCGTTCCCAGGCGACTGGACGTGGCTAAACAGCAATGGGCATGCGGTCGACAGCCCCATGAGCACGAAATACTTCACGCCGGAATTCCGCGCCGATGCGAATTACATTCTCGATTACAACCATCCCAAGGACGACACCATGGGAGGCGCAACCGAGAGCTTCCGCTCAGACGAGTGGCAGTTGGAGCAGATCAGCATCGGCGGCGACATCCGCATCAACAACGTCCGCGGACGCATTCTCACAATGGATGGCTTGTTCGCAACGACCACGCCCCGTAACGACGCAAGCCCTAATCGCGGCGCATGGGATCTGGCCGGCGCCTACAAGTACATTTCAGAGGGATGGGGCGGGTATCACTGGGATGTGGCCCACGGCCTCAACGTGGATGCCGGTATCTTCGTTTCCTACATCGGACTGTTCAGCTACTACAACTTTGACAACTGGACCTACCAGCCTTCATTTGTTTCCTCCAACACACCTTGGTTCTTCAATGGTCTTCGCATCCAATATTTCCCTACAGCGAAGCTGAAGATTGAGCCGTGGATCATCAATGGCTGGCAGTCGTATGCGCGTTACAACGGCAAGCCTGGATTGGGCGGACAGATTCTCTGGCGCCCCACGCCGAACCTGGATTTTGTCTGGAATAACTACGGACTGGGTGAGGATGATGCTGGCTTTCCGGGCCGTTCACGTATCCACGCCGACTATAGTGCCCAGGTCAAGTTCTATGACAATCCTAAGAACCTGATTGACAAGGCTGCGTTCACCCTCACCGGCGATGCTGGTTGCGAATACGGCGGCGGTCCGGCTGTAGGCTACTACGATCCTCATGGATTCTCGCCGGAGATGGGCACGGCCGATTCGTATGCAGGTGGCGTCAACTGCCATAGCAGTAAGGATGGCAAGCCAAAACAGATGTTCATCGGCACAATGGCTTACCTCCGCGTTTGGGCAAAGAAGGATTTGTACGCGATGACGCTCGGCGGAGGCCTGATGAACAACCCCGGTCGTTACCTGACCTTGTTACCGCCCATCAACGGAGCCACGGCAATCACCGGCACTCCGTACTTCACTGAGAACGCAGGTGACCGCTCACAGATGCACGATGGGACCATCACCTTCGACTACATGCCATCTCAGTTCATCACCTTCACGCTGGAAGAAGGCTATCGCTATTCTGATGTGCCTTACTGGACAGGCCGCGGCGGCATTACGCCCCCAGGCGGGATCAATGGAAACCCGGCACATTACCAGTGCGCCGGCGGAGGTGACTCCGGCTTCGGATACGGCAGCACAGTTGCTGCAGCCCAGGCTTGCGCCGGAGAAGGTGCCGATCCGGCAACCGCTCTCTGGTGGCCCGACCTGCGCACCAATCAAACCAACACAACGCTGGCTATCAAAGTCAGGTTCTAGCCGAATAACTCGCTCCACAACGCGTGGTGAGCGCGGATAGAAAGACTCATCGCAGGAGCAGCATCAGAGTTGTCTCGCAACTCCGATGCTGCTCCTGAAACTCCCTTCATCCCTTTCAGCAATCCCACTTCAAATACATCACAGATGCCCGCGCGCCGGAATCCGCAGGGACGCACTGACTCGCCCATAACTTGTATTCAGGGTTCTGTAGGTTAGCGGCATTGCGTTGAGCAGTCGCCCTTCCTAAGTTCCGCTCTCGAGTAACTCGATGCATTGGCATTTCGCATGAGCCAAAATAAAGAAGTCATGAAGGTTGCCTTGAGATCTGGCTATAGACAAGAACTCATCACAAAAGTCTTTCATTCTTATGGGATTTCACGCGGTTTCCTTACAGCTCCCTTATGGTGCGCCGCATAAGAATTACAAAGCAGCATACGGACACAACCGTAACTCCTCCTCGGTGCTCCCAGTGCTGATAACCGGCTTATGTTTTTTTGAAAAACTAAGTGGCGAAAAAAGAGGTGCAAGAATTCGTATGAGAAGCAAATGGCTTAGTTATTACCTGGCGATAATTGCAGTGGCCGCATCTCTCGCAGTAAGTGGTTGCAAGACCGAAAAGGTCAGAGCCGATGCGGAGGCACCTCCGCCGTCCAAAGTGATTTCCGGAGTAGACGTCTCCGATTTCGCGGTCGAGCATCCGGAGCGGTATCCATTCGTAACAGCGACCCAATATCAAGCACCGTCGCAACTATTCGTGACCGGCACGGTGATTCCAGATATCGCGCGAAATGTTCCGGTGATTTCGCTTGCCTCCGGCCGCATCGTGGACATTCGCGCTCGTCTCGGCGACTCAGTAAAGAAGGGCCAACTGCTGCTCCGTGTTCGCAGCGACGATATTTCGGGAGGCTTCGACGCATACCGCAAAGCCATCTCTGATGAGCTCCTTGCGCGCAAGCAGTTGGATAGAGCGAAGGTGCTGTACGAGCATGGAGCCATCGCACAGGGAGACCTGGAGGTCGCGCAAGACACCGAGGACGACGCCAAGACCACTCTCGATACCGCTACTGAGCATCTTCACCTTCTCGGCAGCGATCCCAATGACCCGAAGGGAATTGTCGATATTTTCGCCCCGGTTTCCGGCGTAATCACTGATCAGCAAGTAACAAACGGGGCTGCGGTTCAGGCCTACTCTACGCCGAACCCGTTCACTATTTCGGATCTGACCTCCGTGTGGATCGTCTGCGATGTCTACGAAAGCGACATGGCCAACGTGCGCGTAGGGCAGCCCGCCGACATCAAGCTGAACGCCTATCCAGACAAAGTTCTCAAGGGCAAGATAAGCAACATCGGCTCGATTCTCGATCCGAATATCCGCACCGCGAAAGTCCGTATTGAATTGGCCAATCCTGGAGAGATGATGCGGCCGGGCATGTACGGCACAGCAACTTTGTTCGGCAATGAGAAGCGGACTTACACGGCTGTCCCGGCGTCCGCGATTGTGCATCTGCACGACCGCGATTGGGTCTACATCCCTGCGCAAGAGAAGTTCAAACGGATTCAGGTCGTTAGTGGCGAACAGTTGCCGAACAATATGCAGGAGATTTTATCCGGGTTGCAGCCTGGCCAGCAGGTCGTGACGAATGCGATCAATCTCCAAAATGTA
>Ga0302278_10004357_pt1 | contig 14685 bp, 9 predicted proteins | sample III_Bog_N3_2_FD_194543 | JGI IMG/M metagenome (GOLD analysis project Ga0302278, IMG submission 194543) | Peat permafrost microbial communities from Stordalen Mire near Abisko, Sweden - III_Bog_N3_2 | ecosystem: Environmental > Terrestrial > Soil > Wetlands > Peat | place: Sweden: Abisko... | reverse complement strand
CAAATTGCTGCGCACGGCGAAACTCAACGAACCCGAACGCTTCATGGCCGAGGACGCCCTGGCGCGCAAGGTCCGGATCTACCAACGAGGCTGCCTGCTCAACGACAAACCCGAAGAAGCCGCCCGGATCGGGGCCCTGGCCGGGATGACGGGCTTGGGGGAGAATCGGGGAGAGAATCGGGGGAAGAACCCTTTGTGGACAAAGGGTTCTTCCCCCGAACCCCCATCTCCCAAAAACTTTTAAAATTTTAATGACCCCGGAGGGCGGCAGCCCGTCCTCGCCCAAAGCGGGGGCCGGGGGCGGCAGCCCCCTTGGAAAAATAACAGTGGTTTTGCTTTTGGTTCAAACAAAAGATCCCCGAAACCGGAAACGACACCCTGTTTTACTGAAAAATTTCTCCCTGTTTCTATTCCAGTCTCTCTTTTTTGCTCATTGCATCTTTATTAATCTTATTAAGCACTTCCGACATCACGGCCAAAACGTTTTCACGAAAATCACCGGCCACGACAATGAAAAGCAGGTCGTCGCCGGGTTTGTAGCTGCCGCTTGCGGCCCGGGCCAGGACTTTGAAAATGCCGGGTTTTGCCGTATATTCCTCGCAGATGGCCCGGATTTTGCTTTGATCCACGGCAGCCTCGACGCCGGCAACCCCGGCGCCCGAGGCCCGGGACGTGGCCCGGACCACGCCGTTGTGGACCAGGACCATGCCCACTTTTTCGGTAAAGCCCGGCAGCGCTTTCAAGGCGGCAATTTGCTCGGATATATCCATGGAGCCTCCGGCGACAGGGTGTTGACCAGGAGCCGTTGCGGAGTCAAAGAACCATGACAACACGGCCTTGGCCGCTTACAACGGTAGCTTACGCATGAACAAACTGTCCACGGTCCTGGAGAAGCTCCCCCCGATCCGCGAAGCCCGCATGGTCAGCGCCGGCTACGGTATCTGGATGGTCTATTCCGGCCAGCTTCCGCCCTCGATCACCCAGACCATGAACGATTACGGGGCCGTCCTGGTGGTCGAGGAACAGGGCCAGGCGGTCTGGTTCTGCCACGGCGACGATCTCTTCCGGGGGCTGGCCAGGCTGCAATCCTTTGCTTCGGTCAATCCCATGCCGGTGCTCGTCGAAGTTATGCCGGTCTCGCTTTTGGTCGGCTACAAACTGGAGTTGTCGGTTTCGGTGCCGGCCGAACTGACGCTGCAGACCACCCTGCCCCCGGAAAACCTGGAGATTTGGGTCCATCCCAAATTCCACAAAGCAGTCACCGACATCCCCGGCCTGGAGATGAAAAAAGCCAACCAGGTCTCGGGGTTGGCGCGCGCCGATTGGGAACAATTCTCCTCCAATCCGGCGCAGAACTACCCCCCGCAGATGTCGTGGCTGTTTATCTTCAAGCCTCTCGGCGATCCCTTGGACAAGGCCAGCTTCGAGGGCTGGCGCAACATCATGGCCGAGGTCCAGTCCATTTTCTCCAAACTCGGGATCAAGCACCTCGTTCAGGACGGCTTTGTCCTGTTCCCCTTGGACAACCTGCGCCAGCTCAAGAGTTGGTGCCTGGAAGTCCAGGTGATGCTGGCCCGGCTCAAGGCGACCGAGGGCGGCAAGCTTTACTGGCCGTGCGTCATGGCCGTGGTGATCAATAAAGGGCAAAATATCAAGGAGTTGCCGCGCAAGGTCAACCTGGACTGGAACCAACTCACCCCGGATTTCACCTACACGCCGTTCCGCACCGCCTTTTTGCTGGGCGATGAATTCAAGATCAACACCATGGCCTATTCCTCCCAGGGCGGAAACATAGACGACTGGTGCTATGTCTCGTTGTCCGAAATACGGGCCTCGGAAAGCCATGGGGCGATCGATCTCGATTTGCCGGAACACATGCTCACCGGCACGGCGGTGCCCTGTTTCTATTGCGGCCTGCGCAACCACGGCCCGGCCGAGTGCCCAAGCAAGCGCCTGCCGGACATCGATCCCGGAATATGGGACAGAATCGGCTCCTTCGGCCTGCCGGCCATGAATGAAAAATTCGCGTCGATCAACGGCATGATGGCCGCCGATCCGCTTGAAGCCTTGCACAAACTGCTCTCCGGCAACAGCGAGGAATCGACTCTGGTCAAGGCCGTCTTCGAGATCGGAGGGGCCGGCCAATTGCGCTTTTTGTCCCGGGTATGGCTGGCGGTCGGGAAAATCATGCCGCAGGGGCTGCTGGAAACCAGGCCGAGGGAGCAGGCCTTTCATTGGGCGGCCTTCGACGCCCTGCGTTCGGGCGAACGGGCCAAGGCCGTGCAGATCATCGCCGAAGCCTCCTACAATAACGAACGCACCATCTATTCGCGCGGCTTGCAGGGTTTTGCGGCCGTGGAGGAGCAGGATTGGACCAACGCGGTCTATTATTGGCAGGAAGCCCACCGCATGTCCGACACCTCGCTCCGGCGCAGCTACCATCTCTATCTCCAGGGCCGGGCTTTCGAGGTCCAGAACGAATTCCAAAAGGCCATCCCGCTTTACAAGCAGGCCCAGGCCGAGTCGCCCTATTGGCAGGACCCGACCTATCGCCTGGGCGTGTGCATGGTCAAAATGGGCTTCTCCGACCAGGGCATGATCGTCTTCGCCGACTTGATGAAAAACGATCCGGGCGTCTTCAACCGCGTCCTGTTCGATCCGGAACTGGAACGCGGCCGGCTGCACATGCTCGCGGCGCTCTGGATACCGTTTACCGAGTTCCAGAAGGTGGTCACGGCCAAGTCCGGGGAACTCTCCGAACTCGACGCCTCGATCAAGAGTTGGTTTACCGAGGACAACCCGTTTTTGCGCGTGACCGAGGAAAACTTCGCGGAACTCAAACGGCTTTCAAAAATCGCCAACTACGCGGCGTTCAAAAATTTCATCCAGGTCCTGAGAAACCTGGAAAGCGAACTGCAGCGCACCGTGGACAGGGAAACGCGCATCATGCAGGCCAAGATCAAGCAGCTCTTCGAAATCCTGCGCTCGATCCAGACCGAAGCCGCCTGGTTTCCCTTTCCCAGTCTGTTGGTCGAATTCAACCGCGACTTCAACTTTTGCGCGAGCAAGCTCAATTGGATGAAGACCTCGCCCTTGAACGTGGCCGAAAATTTCAAGAAAAGCACCGTCTTCGTGGCCGAGGTCGAAGCCCAGATCAAGATTCTCAGGGCCAGGCTGGTGACGCTGCGCATCGTGCGCGACTCGACCTTGTTCATCTTGATGCTCGGGCGCAACTTCATCTGGCTGGAACTCATCGGGCTGGCCCTGGCGCTGCTCTTCGTGCCGATCTTCGTTTACGTGGCCCAGAGAACGGGCCAGTTCTGGATCGCCGATTTGATGTCGCACCAGCGCTGGCAGGTGCAAAAAGGCCTGATGATCATTTTGTCCATCATCGCCATGGGCGGGGCGGCCATCAAAACCTCCGTGCTGTTCGACCGCAACAAGAACGCCTTCTTCGCCAAGGAGGAAGCGCGTCGGGCGAGCATGCAAAAAAACGCGGCCGCGGGCAAAAAGTCCGGCAAAAAATCACCGGCCAAACCGCAAGCCAAGGCCCTGCCCCCGGGCAAGACCGCGCCCGCCGGCAAGGAACAGGCTCGACCGGCCCTGCCGCCGGGAAAAGGCAAGTCGAAATAGCCCGGGCCGTCCATACCGATACCGCCTACGCCGCCCTTTTGCTCGCATGTTCCATACTGCGGGCGCCGTCTCCCTGTCGGGCGAAACGGCGCGGCCCCGGCCGCGTGGCCTATTGATAAACATCCCGTGGGAATGTACGCTCAATCCTCGTCAATAATTGTCCCAAGCTCGACATGGACCGTAAATGCCTCCATACAGCAGGTCGGTGAAGTTCCTTTCCTTTTTGCCCATCCTTCTCATACCCTGCCTCCTGATTCCGTTGATGCTCCTGGACCCGCCCCGGGTTTACATGTTTATCCCCGTCTACGTTGCCCTCACCATTGTTTTTTCCGTGACCATCCCGCTGGCCGTCGCCGCCCTGGCGGCGCGGGCCTACTTGCGCCAAGGGCTGCCGGGCGTCCTCGCCCTCGGTTGCGGCATGATCCTCTTCGGCCTGGGGAGCCTGGCCTCCGCCCTGGGGCCGTATGTCGATCCGGCCGGCGGCATCAATTACCTGGTCGCCGTCTTCAACATCACCATTCTCATGGCCTCGGTTTTCCTGGCCGCCAGCGCCGCCATGGCCGTGACCGGCAAGACGACCACCGATATTTTTCATGCGCGGCGCAAAATTCTCCTCCCGGCCGCCTACGCCGCCGCCGTCGGCCTAGTCGCCCTCACCGCCCTGGCGGCCGAACGGAACGCGCTGCCGCCCTTCTTCATCCAGGGCCAGGGTGCGACGCACATCCGCGAATTCGTTCTGCTCGCGGCGATCGTGCTCCTGACCGTCTCCTCGACCATGCTCATGATGAGCTACGTGAGCACTCGGGTCGCATTCCACTATTGGTACGCCCTGGCCCTTTTCCTGCTTATGGTCGGGCTGTGCGGCATTTCCCTGCAGACGGCCGTCGGCAGCCCGCTCAACTGGGCCGCCCGAGCCTACGAATACGCCGGCGGAGTGTATCTGCTCATCGCGATTTGCGGCCTCCAACGGGAAGCCAAGCGGGCCGGGCATGAGGCCAGCGACGTCTTGTGGACGATCTTTTCCGCCCAAACCGGGCGCAAACTTGCCGAAGAGGCCCTGCGCGAACGCGAGGAGCTGCTGCAACTGTTCGTGCGATACGCCCCGGCGGCGATCGCCATGCTGGACACGCAACTGCGCTATACCGCGGCCAGCGGCCGCTGGCTGGCGTCCTACGGCCTGGAAGGACAAAACATCATCGGGCGCGGTCACTACGAAATTTTCCCCGAAATCCCCGAACGCTTGAAGGATATCCATCGCCGCTGCCTGGCCGGAGCGGTGGAATGGGCCGAGGAAGATCCGTTTGTGCGGGCCGACGGCCGCACGCAATGGCTTCGCTGGGAAGTTCGCCCGTGGCACACGTTCTCGGGCGCGGTGGGCGGCCTCGTTATCTTCAGCGAGGACATCAGCGAGCGCAAGTCGGCCGAGACCGCGCTGCGCGAGACCCAGGAGCGTTTCCGGCTCGCCGTTGAGACGGCCAATCTCGGTTTTTTCGACTGGAACACCCGCACCGGCAAAACTTTTTTTTCCGCCCAATGGAAAAGCCAGTTGGGCTACGCCGATGCCGAAATACCCAACCGCATCGAGGAATTCGAACAACGCCTGCACCCCGAAGAGCGCGATCGGGTCATGGCGCATGTTCGCGATTACCTGGCCCGGCCCTATTCAAATTACGAGATTGAATTTCACCTGCGCCATCGCGACGGCTCGTACCGGACCATCTACTCGCGCGCGGAGCTCTTGCCGGACTCAACCGGGGCGCACTGCCGCATGCTCGGCACCCACCTCGACATCACCGAGCGCAAGTGGTTGGAGGAGTCCATCGATCATGCCCGGGACGAGGCCGAGCGGGCAAACCAGGCCAAAACCGAATTTTTGGCCGTCATGAGCCATGAGATCAGAACGCCCATGAACGGAATATTGGGCTTCTCCCAACTGCTTCTCAATACCGTCACCGACAACGAGTCCAAAGAATTTCTCCGGCTCATGCACGAGTGCGGCGAAAAGCTCCTGGACATCATCAACGACATCCTGGATCTGTCCAAAATCGAGGCCGGAAAGGTCGAGCTCGAATCGTTCCCCTTCTCGCTTCGCGACGTGCTCGAATCCACCGTCAAATTCCTGGAGGTGAACGCCAAAAGCAAGGGCATCTCCATTCTCCACGGCATCGATTACGAAGTTCCCGCCCATCTCGTGGGAGATTCGGGCCGGTTGCGGCAGGTGCTCATGAACCTGATCGGCAACGCCGTCAAATTTTCCGAGCGCGGCATGGTGATCGTCTCGGTTTCGCTTGCCGGACAGTTGTCCCCGGACAGCGCTTCCCTTCGCTTCACGGTCAAAGACGAGGGCGTGGGCATTGCCGCGGACAAACTCGAGCAGGTGTTTGAACCCTTCTCCCAGGTCGGCGGCTCGGCCCATGCCAAATACGGCGGGACCGGACTTGGCCTCACCATCTCAAAAAATCTGGCGGAACTGATGGGCGGCACGATCCGGGCCGAGAGCGTGGAAGGCCGCGGATCGACTTTTTTCTTCACCGCGCGCTTCGGGCGCGTGGCCGAAACCGTCCAGCCCGCGACCTCCCCAGGGGCCACGGCGAGAATGCAGCGCAGGCCGCTCAAGATTCTCGTGGTCGAAGACAACCTGGTCAACCAAATCCTGGCCAATGAACTGCTGCGGGAACGCGGCCACGCCGTGGTCCAGGCGCGGGACGGAAAAGAGGCGCTGCACACGCTGCGAAACGAGACCTTCGATCTCGTGCTTATGGACGTCTTGATGCCGGTGATGGACGGGGAGGAAGCGACGCGGCGCATCAGAAACGGCGAAGCCGGCGATCCGGGCGTCCCGATCGTGGCCTTGACCGCGCACGCGCTCAAGGGCGACCGGGAAAAATTCCTGGCCGCCGGCATGGACGCCTATCTCGCCAAGCCGATCAAGACCGAAGAACTCGAAGACGTGCTGGAACATTTCGCGGAGCGGAAAAAAGCGGACTGAAACACACGACGCATATTCGCGGCGTACGCAAATTTTCACCTCACGGCGTCACCCCAACCTCGGGGGTTGTCCGGGCCGATCAAGATCATGAAGCCGATGTGCGAGACATCGCGCACGCCCTTCCTGGAGGAGCGCCGCGCAAGCGGACGCGCTTGGTCATGCGTCATGTTCTCTCTGACAGCGCAAACCATGCCGAGAATCATGGTGACCCCGGCCCTCTCGGACGCGTGCTTGGCCGCTGATTTGCGGTCCGTTTTCCTTGGCCTGGGTGGCCGGTCCTCCCGGCGTTGGCCTCAACGTTGCCGCCCCCTGGGCAGTGTACGCATGAACAGGGCGGAAATGGCCGCATGCGTGCCAGTATGTGTACGAATATTCCCCTGACGCGGGGCACTCGAACGCCATGCTGTCGTAATCACCCCAGATGATTTTTTTCCGAGCCCCATGGCAATGGCTGCACTCCTTGCAGGTCATGAAATCCTCCTTGCGCCGTCCCCCGGGAAGCCGGCCATTTTCGGAGCGCGGTCCGAATAGACGGGGCATAGATTCCCGCAAGCATAGTCCCAATCATCCAAGGAATATTCTTCCGTCGCCGGACACTTGAAGAAAACGTGGTTGTCGCTGAGGAAAATTTTTTCCCGCGCCTGATGGAAGTGAAAACAGTCCCGGCATCTCATAACGGCCCCCAGGAATTGGTCCTCGAAGCGTCGCCGCCTCCGTGCCCATGGGCAGGAGGTATTGAGCGGAAATGGGTGCAGGCATCCCAGTATGTGAATGAATACTTCCCCGATGCCGGGCACACAAAGGCTAAGCAGTCGTAATCGCCCCAGACGAGTCGTTTTTTTGCCTCATTAAAATGAAGACAACTCTGGCATTTCATATGGCCTCACGGCAAAAGCGCATTCCCTCGGGATATTGAGGAGGGTAGCGTACATTAGCAGGATTTTTCAAATCGGCAAGAAAAAATTTGACTTTGCGCCGGTCTAGCCGGTGGCATTTTTTCAAAACGAAATGGAAATTTATTTTAAGACTGTCCAAACCCATGAACCGAGCGTCTGGTCATTGATCCATGTTTTCAGAAGGTTGAAGATAATTTCGCTTGGCTTTTAGTGGAGGCCTGGGGGCGGCAACCCCCAGGAAAAAGAACAATGGTTCCGGCTTTGGTCTCTCAAAACGTCGGCCGAAGACAACGGCGCAGTCCTATCGCCGAGCAGTTGGCTTGAGCCCGGACAGCCCCTTATTTTTTAGGGGGATAGTCTTTTGGGGGACGCCTATCTCGCCAAACCGATCAAGGCCGAAGAACTCGAAGACCTGCCGGAACATTTCGAAGAACGGGAAAAAGCGGACTGAAATCCGTCGCGGCGCCGCTCGGCGCAACGCAAAATCAATTTTGTTTACGAATACTTACAATAGATCGAGCGGAAACCGGCCAAGCAGGTTCTCCATTTCCTCGTCGAGTTCCGAGATAAATCGTTCCAGGCCGTATTGCGATCCGCACGCCCCGCAGATCAGACGCACCGACCGTCAGGCCCGGCGCAACTCAAGCGCGGCCCCGCAGCTTGGACAGGCGAGCTTCTTGGCGGGCTTCGTCGCCGGGGGAAGGGTTTTGGCGAACACGGCCTAGCCGTGATGGCGCGTATGCCAGCGCCAGGCGGTTTCCACGATGGCTTCGAGATTGTCGTGAACCGGTTTCCAGCCGAGCGTCTCGACTGCTTTGCGGGCGTTGGCGTAAAGCGCGTGCGGGTCGCCCGGGCGGCGCGGTCCTTCCACGGCCGGGACCGTTTTGCCGGACACGCGCTCGACCATGTCGATCACCTCGCGCACGGTGAAACCGTTGCCCGTGCCCAGGTTGCAGACCACGCTTTTGCTTTGGTTTTTTAGGTACTGCAGAGCGTCGACGTGGGCGGCGGCCAGGTCGGTGACATGGATGTAGTCGCGCACGCAGGTGCCGTCCTTGGTGTCGTAGTCGGTCCCAAAAATTTCCACCTTTGGCCGGCGCCCCTGGGCGGCGTAAATCACCAACGGAATGAGATGGGTTTCGGGATCGTGGTCCTCGCCGATGTCCCCGTCCGGATCGGCGCCGGCGGCGTTGAAGTAGCGCAGCGCGGCGTGCTTGATCCCGTAGGCGCCGTCGAAGTCGCGCAGGATCTGCTCGATCATGAGCTTGCTGTGGCCGTAGGGATTAATCGGACGCTGAGGATGCTCCTCGGTCAGGGGCAAGGCTTCGGGCGTCCCGTAGGTGGCGCAGGTGCTGGAAAAGACGATCCGGGAACACGCGTGGCGGCGCATGGCCGCGAGCAGGGACAGGGTTCCGGAGACGTTATTGTGGTAATATTTCTGGGGATCGGTCACGGATTCGCCGACATAGGCGAAGGCGGCGAAATGCAAAACCGCCTCGGGCTTGTACTGCGCGAACACGCGGTCCAAGGCTTCCCCGTCCAGAATGTCGGCCGTGACCAGCGGTCCCCACTGGACCGCCCATTTGTGGCCGTAGACCATGTTGTCGTAAGTCACCGGAGTGTATCCGGCCCGGGCCAGGGCCTTGCAGGCGTGGCTGCCGATGTAACCGGCTCCGCCGGTGACGAGAATGACGCCGCTCATGGCTGTCTCCTTGGGCTTGCGGACCGTGCTAGCGGCCCAGGACGTAGGCGAAGATAAGCGGGGCCACGATCGAGGCGTCGGAATTGATCATGAACCGGGGCGTGTCCTTGTCGAGCTTGCCCCATGTGATCTTCTCGTTGGGCACGGCCCCGGAATAGGAGCCGTAGGAGGTCGTGGAATCGCTGATCTGGGCGAAGTAGGCCCAAAACGGAGTGTCTTCGCGTTCCAAGTCCTGAATGAGCATGGGCACCACGCAGATCGGGAAATCGCCGGCAATGCCGCCGCCGATCTGGAAAAAGCCGATCGGGGTCTTTTCCTTGGCCATCCGGGTGTACCAGGCGGCCAGATGCTCCATCTGCTCGGTGCCGTACTTGAGCGCCCCGTGGCTTTTCACGTTGCCGCGAATGACTTCGGAGACGAAGATGTTGCCGAGCGTGCAATCTTCCCAGCCCGGGGTGTAGATGGTCAGGCCCATGTCCTTGGCGGCCAGGACCCAGGAATGTTCGGCCGGGATCTGGTAATGGTCCTTGACGCCGGGCAGGTCCAGCAGTTCGTAGGCGAATTCATAGGGAAACTTGGGCGTGCCCGCGGCCAGGGCCTTTTTCCACAGCTCCACGATCTGGCGCTGAACCTGGCGCAGGACCCCTTCGGGAATGCAGGTGTCGGTGACACGGTTGAATCCCCGGTCGTAGAGCTCTTTTTCCGCTTCGGGCGAAAGATCGCGGTAGTTGGGCGCCATGTGGTATTCGTCGTGGTTGAAGAGGTTGAACAGATCCTCTTCGAGATTGGCGGCGGTGCAACAGATGGCGTGGATCTTGGCGGCGCGGATCATCTCGGCCAGGGAGATGCCCAGTTCGGCGGTGCTCATGGCCCCGGCCATGGTCAGAAACATCTTGCCGCCGCCGGCCAGCAGCTCCTTCCAGGCCTTGGCCGCATCCAAGGTTTCCCGGGCGTTGAAATGGCGAAAATGGTTTTCCATGAAAGCGGAAATGGCACTCATCGTGACTCCTTGCTGCGTTCGAAAAAAATTTGTCCCGCGTAGCGGGGCTTCCCGTGTAAGTGATTTGCCCGGATTTGTGAAGGGCGCGCCCGGGCAAAAAATCTTTTGCTCCGGCCTGGACCGCCGCCTCAGGACGCGCCGGGCTCCCCATCCGGCGCCGGCAGCCGCAGGAACACCTCGGTGCCGTCGTCCGGATTGGAGGTAAAACCGATCTCCCCGCCCAGATTGGTGGCGATGAGCTTGGCGCTGTAAGTGCCGAGCCCGGTGCCGCCGTCTTTGCCGCTGCTGGCGTACTTGTCGAAGAACCGGGAGCGCATGTCGTCCGGCACCAGTCCCTGATTGTGGATGGCGACCAGCGCCGGGGAGCCGGGGACGAGCCTGACTCGCACCTGCCCCCCCTTGGGCGAGGCTTCCAGGGCGTTTTTGATCAGGTTGGCGAACAGCGAAAAAAAGAGCAGCTCCTCGCCCAGAAGATAAAACGGCGCGGCCGGTTCGTCCGGCGCAGCGGGCGTGGCGGGCGTGTTCGGGCCTTCGTGAACGATGCGCACCCGGACGCGTTTGGACAGGGCCAGATCCTCCAGGTCGGCAAGCACCGAGGCGAGCACCAACGTGACATTCACCGGCACGGCCCGGAGTTTGTAAGTCCCGGCCTCCATCTTGTAGAGGTCGAGCGAGGAATTGATCATCGTCAGCATCTTCACGCCCGCGTCGTGGATGGTGCGCAAGAGTTCCCGCTGGTCTTCGGAGAGCGCCGGATCGGCGAGCATCGCCTCGGGCAGGCTGATGACCGCGGCCAGCGGGGATTTCAAGTCGTGCCGGGTCATCCGCTCCACGTCTTCCCGGAGTTTGGCCAGCTTTTGTTGTTCGGAGACGTCCACGAAACATTCGATGATGCACGGACGGCCCTTGATGGTCGCGGGAATGGCGGTTTTGAGTATCGGGATGGAACGGCCGCCGGGCGTTTTGATCGTATGGTCGTCGGTCGACTCGGCCAGGCCCCGGTTCACGATCGGACAATCGCCCGGATGCGCGGCGGAAAAACTTTCAAAGCAGGTTCGGCCCACGATATCCGAATGCGCAAGCCCGATCATTTTCTGTCCGGCCGGGTTGATGTCCATGATTTTGAACGTCTCGGCGTCGACCACGGCCACCCCTGCCTGCACGGAATCCAGGACCACCCGCAGCCGTTCGAACGCTTCCTGGAGTTCGGCGGTGCGTTTTTCGATGCGCTCTTCGAGCCCCAGCCGGATCGAGTCGATGGTGCGGTAGTGCTCGAAACTTTCCAGGGCCTGGGCGCAGGCGTTGGCCACCACGGTGAAAAGCGCCAGGGTGATGTCCGTGATGGTCCGCCTGGATTGAGCCAAAAAGGCCACGATCATGCCCCGGGTCCGGGACGGGGTGCTCAGGGGATGCAGCAGGATCTAGCCCGATCCGTCGCGGGTGGCGGCGAACGTCGCCCGGTTGATTTCAAGCGCGAGCGCGAAGGTCTGGTCTTTTATGAGCGCCGCGATTTCGGCTTCGCGATCGAAGTCGGACCCGCTGTCGTCCAAAAAGGCCGGCAGGAAATCGTTGGTTGTTTCATCCACCAGATACACGGCCACCAAGCGAAGCTTGATCATCTCCCGGATGCGGGCGGCCGTTTCGGCGAGGATCGGGACGGGGCTTGAGAGCTTGGAATAGCTGGTGGCGAAGTGCCCAAGGCCCACCGCCGCGCTTAGGGCCTGCAAGGCGGATTCTTTTTCTGCCTGGAGGGTGTTTATCTGGGCCGTAAGCAAGGCCAGTTGTTTTTCGTGGTTCATGCCGGATCCAAAAGCGAGGACGTCATTTCCCGCATCTGGCGTCCGGCCTGGGACAGGACCACCGCCAGGACGCTCACCGGCAGCCCCAGGCTGTCCCAGGCCGCCGGGGACAGCGGCGGGACATAGGGCGAGCCGTTATAGCCCACGCCGCAGGCGATGGTCATAAGGTCGGCCAGATGGACCAAGGCCGCTTCCGGGATATTGATGACCGTCTCCGGCGCGTGATGGGAGCCGACGATTTCGCACAACACCGGCGGAAGCCGCCATTTTTTCATGATCGCCAGGCCGAGATCGGCATGGTCGTAGCCGAGAAGGCGTTTTTCCGCGGCATATAAGGGGATGCGTTCGACCCGGGCCGTTTCCATGATCCGGGCCATGTGCCGGGGAATTTTCTTGAGCATGACCAGCCGCCCCAGGTCGTGGATGAGCCCGGCCACGAACAGGCGGTCCAAAGAAAGCTTTTCCGTGTGGACGGCCAGGATGCGCGCGAACACGGCGCACCCGATGGCATGTTCCCAAACTTGGCGCACATTCAAAAGACCTTGCGGGATGTCCTTGAATTTGTCGATGACCGTCAGCCCGAGCGCCAGTTGGATCAGTTCCCGCGCGCCGACCATCATCACCCCCCTGGCCAGGGAATCGACGCTGCTGGCGAAACCGTAGAGGGGACTGTTGGCCAGCTTGAGCAGCCGCGCGCTCAGGCCCGGGTCGCGGCCGATGATGTCGGCGATGTGGGCGTCGGAACTGCCGGGATTGTCCAGGGCGTTTTGCAATTCGAAATAGACCTCGGGGAAGCTCCCCATGTCTTCGTCGCCCGCGATCAGGGCGGCCGGCGAGGACGGCGCCGGGGGCAGACGGTCCTGGCCCGCCTCAAGGGTCCGGGCCGGGCCGGGCCGGTCGAAAAGGCCGGTTTCTCCATTCTCCCCGGCCGTCTCGGCCAGTTCGATGACCCGCAGCCTGAGCAGTTCGGAGACGGCCGGATGTTCCGTGTTGCATCCGGAAAACAACAACGCGGCCCGGTGCGCGGCGGCTTTCAATCGTTCGGGATCGATGGCGTGATAGGCCGCTTCGCTGGCCTCGTCCCGCGACGCGCCGTACACTTCGGCCTCGGTCACGCCCCAGATGTTGCACACGCGCAAATGCGCTTCGGTCAGCGCCAGCCCCTTGGGCAAAAGCATCCGCCCGTTTTTCCCGATCACGTCGCGGGCGATGGTCATCCCGGGTTTGAGATCGGCGATGTTGAGCAGCCCCATGAACGTTCCCTGTTCCGGCTCCCGGTGAGGAGCGTACGCCCGGCGCCTCACCGGCGAAAAATTGATGCCAGCGTATTCGCTGTTGCCTATGCACGAGCCGCGCGCGCAGGTCAATCCGGACGGCCTCGCCGGAAACGAGGCGGCTTTCCGGTTTTTCTCCGGGAATGCGCCATGCACCGCGAATTCACGGCGCCAACTCGCGCCGTCCTCTTGTATCACCGCGCGAGAGAGGATACAAACCAGCCCATAGTAGTTCCCAAGGCAATGGATAAACCATGGATCTGACGACCACGATTCTGCTCGTCGACGATTTTCAGGTCGTTCGCAAAACCCTCAAGCATCATTTGCGCTCGATGGGCTTCGTCAATTTCGAGGAAGCCATCGACGGTGTCATGGCGCTGGAAATACTGGAACAAAAGGATATCGGCCTGATTTTGCTCGATTGGAACATGCCGGTCAAAAGCGGTTTTGAACTCCTGAAGGAAATCCGGGGCAACGAGAAATTCAACAAAATCCCCGTCATCATGCTCACGGCCGAAGGCACCGAGGAGGCGGTCACACAGGCCATCCTGGCCGGGGCTTCCAACTACATCGTCAAACCATTCAATTATGACACGCTGGCCAAGAAAATCGCCAACGTGATGAACAAAAAAAGCTAAGCTCGGACGACCGCCTCCACAATCCCGGAACCCGGGGGATGCGCCCCGAGGGCCAATCTTTTCGCCGCAAAAGAACATTTTAACACTTTCTTTACACTCCACGCCGTCATTTTTACACCATTTTTACACCGTTTTTCTTAATCAGCGTCGTTCGGGTTGACGGCATCCCGAGGTTTCCGGTTTGAGGGCCTGCCCGGTTCGCGGCCGCGACGAAACTTCGCCGGCGACGCACGCCGTTCCACCATCTTACGGCCTCCTTGGTCCACGCTCGCCGGGCGCGCCGGGCCACACCCCATCCAGCTCTCCAAGGCGGCCCAATGCGTGAACGACGCGCGCCCTCGCTCGACCGGGACCTCGGTCGCCTGGACGCGGCCGGATCGGCCCAGCCGCATTTCCGTCCTTGACCGCACGGCCGTCCTTGCACGGGGCGCCCTCACTTTTATTGACAGGAGAGATCATCATGGCGCTTCACACCAAGGCTCCGGCTCCAAGTGACTCCACTGGGCCCAACGCCCCGGGGTTGCCCAGCCGGATATACCGGCGTCTCATCGGCGCGCCGCGCGATCTCGAAGACCGCTCGATATTCCACAAACTGGCGCTGATTCCTTTCCTGGCCTGGGTCGGCCTGGGGGCCGACGGCCTGTCCTCCTCGGCCTACGGCCCGGAAGAGGCCTTCCGGGCGCTTCAGGGCCATTACTACCTGGCCATCCTGCTCGCCCCGGCCATGGCGCTGACGGTTTTCATCATCTCCTAC
>Ga0302278_10004356_pt1 | contig 14686 bp, 13 predicted proteins | sample III_Bog_N3_2_FD_194543 | JGI IMG/M metagenome (GOLD analysis project Ga0302278, IMG submission 194543) | Peat permafrost microbial communities from Stordalen Mire near Abisko, Sweden - III_Bog_N3_2 | ecosystem: Environmental > Terrestrial > Soil > Wetlands > Peat | place: Sweden: Abisko... | reverse complement strand
GGGAAGAGCGCGGCGAGCTCGCTGGACACGGCGCGGAAGAATAAGGCGTCCATGGATTACGAACCGGGGGAAAACTTTTTAAAAAAAGTTTCCCCCCGGGCCTCCTTTTAAAAATTTCAGTAGTTGAAACACGTTATTGTTCGGACGTGGCCGTTCGCCTGGCTACTCGCGCCCCACTCTGTCCCAATGCCCGCGCGGCCGCTCGCGACAGGCGTCGTCGTCGGGGGAGTATATACGTTTTGGGGAAGAACCGGGAGGGGAAACAATCGCGCCCGCCGGCATGCAATTTTCCGCTCGCTCGTGTACAATGTCCCGCAGCCTTGATATATTCGTTCCCAATCGAGCCATGCCGCCGAGCGGCGCTCCGGGGCCAGACGGGTCATCAACCAACACAAGGACGGAACGGCATATGGAACAGATCAGCATTGGCGACTCGGGCCTTACGGCTTCCCGCGTCGCGCTCGGGACATGGGCCATCGGCGGCTGGATGTGGGGCGGCACGGACGACGCACGGTCCATGGCCACCATCAGGTCCGCCGTGGAGCGGGGAATCACGCTTATCGACACGGCCCCGGTTTACGGCTTCGGCCGCTCCGAGGAGATCGTCGGCAAGGCCCTCGATGAGGCCGGACTGCGGGACACGGTGCTCATCGCCACCAAGGCCGGGCTGAACTGGAAGGACGGCAAGGTCTTTCGCGATTCCCGCCCGGCCCGCATCCGCCGGGAGCTTGAGGATTCCTTGCGGCGGCTGCGCACCGACCGCATCGATCTCTATCAGGTGCACTGGCCCGACCTGGAAACGCCGATCGAGGACACGGCGCGGGTGCTTGAGGAGCTGCGCCGGGAGGGCAAGATCAAGGCCATCGGGGTCAGCAACTTTTCACCCGCGCAGATGGTCGCGTTCCGGGCCGAGGCCCAATTGGCCGCCGTGCAGCCCCCGTACAACCTGTTCGAGCGCGAGATCGAGAACGACGTGTTGCCCTACGCAACGGGCTCGAACCTGGCCGTGCTGTGCTACGGCTCGCTGTGCCGGGGCCTTTTGACCGGGAAAATCACCGAGGACAGCACCTTCGAAGGCGATGACCTGCGCGGGATCGACCCCAAATTCCAAAAACCCCTGCTGCGGCAATATCTCTGTGCCGTAAAGGAGCTGCAAGCCCTGGCAAAGGCCCGTTTCGGCAAGTCGCTGCTGGCCCTTGCGGTCCGCTGGGTGCTCGATCAGGGACCGACCATCGCGCTGTGGGGAGCGCGCCGGCCGGATCAGCTCGACCCGGTCGGCGACCTCGACGGCTGGCATATCGATGCGGCCGCCAAGGCGGACATCGACGCCATCCTGACGCGCTGCATCGGCAAGCCCGCGCCGCCGACCTTCATGGCCCCGCCGGAGAAGCGGCCGGCGGACTAAGCGCCCGCAAACCGAAAGGGGTCTGGGGAAATTATCCCCCCAGCGGGGGGGGCAGCGCCCCCTGCCGGGGCCAGGGGCGCGGCCCGGGCGGATCAGTCCTCCAGCACGGAGGTGTCGCCGATCTCCTGGCCGAGTTCCTCGGCCTTGAGCACCCGGCGCATGATTTTGCCGCTGCGGGTCTTGGGCAGTTTTTCCCGGAATTCGACGGCTTTGATCACGGCGATGGGACCGAGTTCGCGGCGGATATGCTTGATGAGTTCCTTGACCAACTCGTCCTCGTTTTCGTGTTCCTGCCGCCAGTTGTCGTTGAGCACGACATACGCCTTGGCCGCTTCGCCCTTGATCGGGTCGGGCACGCCGATGACCGCCGCCTCGTTGACGGCCTTGTGGGTTTCGAAGGCCGCTTCCAGTTCCGCGTTGCCCAGCCGGTGTCCGGCGATGACCAGGACGTCGTCGGCCCGGCCCTGGATGAAGTAAAAGCCGTCTTCGTCCTTGCGGGCCATGTCGCCGGCGAAATACACCCCCGGAACCACGTCCCAGTAGGTTTCGCGGAACCCTTCCGGGCTGTTGTAGAGGTTGCGGACCATGGCCGGCCAGGGTTTTTTGATCACCAAAAAGCCGCCCATGCCCGGGGGCACGGGAGCACCGGTCTTGTCCACCACGTCGGCCTCGACGCCGGGCAGGGGCTTGCCCACGCTTCCCGGCTTGATCGGGGTGATGGGCAGGGGGCTGATCATGCACATGCCGGTTTCGGTTTGCCACCAGGTGTCCATGATCGGACACTGCGAGCGGCCGATATGTTTGTAGAGCCACATCCAGGCTTCGGGGTTGATCGGCTCGCCGACCGAACCGAGCAGGCGCAGGGTGGAGAGATCGTGCCGCTTGGGGTATTGCGAGCCGAAGCGCATGAGCATGCGGATGAGCGTGGGCGCGGTGTAGAAGATGGTCACGCCGTAGCGGGCGATCATGTTCCAGAGCCGGTCGGCCTGCGGGTAGAGGGGGTGGCCTTCGTACATGACCGTGGTCGTCCCGGCGATCAGCGGCGCATAGACCACATAGGAATGGCCCGTGATCCAGCCGGGGTCGGCGGTGCAGTAGAAGATATCCGTGGGTTTGATGTCGAACACCCAGCGGAAGGTGCGGTTGATGCCGACCATGTAGCCGCCGTGGGTGTGCACCATGCCTTTGGGTTTGCCGGTGGTGCCCGAGCTGTAGAGCAAAAACAGGGTGTCTTCGGAGTCCATGACCTCGGTGGGCGAATCGGAGCGTTCCTGGCGCACCACGTCTTCGTAGCGCACGTCGCGCGGCTCGGTGAGTTCGATGTCCACCCCGGCCCGGTGCACCACCACCACGGTCTCGGCGCAGCCGCCCCGAATGCCTATCAGGGCTTCGTCCACCACGCTTTTGACGTTGACCACCCGGCCGTTGCGGTAGAAACCGTCCACGGTGATCACCATTTTGGCCTTGGCGTCGTGGATGCGGTTGCGCAGCGACTTGGCCGAAAACCCGGCGAACACCAGGCTGTGCGCCGCGCCGATCTTGGCCGTGGCCAGCATGGCCACCACGGTTTCCGGCAACGGCGGCAGGTAGATGACCACCCGGTCGCCGCGGCCCACGCCGAGCGAACGCAGGGCGTTGGCGAAGCGGTTCACTTCGCGGTACAGTTCGTAATAGGTGAATTTGCGGGAATCGCCCGGCTCGCCTTCCCAGATCAGGGCCAGCTTGTTCTTGTTGGGGCTTTCGATGTGGCGGTCCAGGGCGTTGTAGACGATATTGCACTTGCCGCCGGTGAACCACTTGTAAAAGGGCGCCTGGCTGTCGTCGAGAACCGTGTCCCAGCGGGCATGCCAGTCCAGTTCGCCGGCCGCCTCTTCCCAGAATTTCAGGTAATCCTGCCCGGCCTGTTCCTGGGCCGCTTCCAGACCCCTGGGGCTCAGATTGGCGTTCAGCACCACCTGGGGCCGGGGACGAAACACCCTTTCCTCGCGCAACAGCGCGTCCAGTGCGCCGGACCCATCCGGCGCATCGCCCTGGGGACCTACCTTGTTCATGACAGCACGCCTTGGTTGCGGTTTATCGGGCTCATCCGTTTTCTTTCACTCGCTGTCCCGGACGGTTCGGAACGCCACTCGAAACGGCTATGCGACAAGCCGCCCCGCCCGCCCCGCGAGACCCCGTTCGCCCATTTCCCTCGAACCGGGCGCAAGAGGGGGTATGGCAGCCATACCATATTTATCCCGAAACAGGGCCAAAATTCGACCAGCGGCGCGGGATTCCCGGTCAACGGCGATTGGCCCGCCCGGCTTCGGTTTGCGGCCCGGTCATTACCCGGTCACGGCCCGGTTTGCGGCCGATTGCGCACGGCAGCCGCCCGGTTGCGCACGGCAGCCGCCCGGTTGCGCACGGCAGCCGCCCGGTTGCGAACGGCAGCCGCCCGGTTGCGAACGGTTACGAACGGTTGCGAACGGTTGCGAACGGTTGCGGCCAACCGCAAGCCGGCCGCTCAATCCCTTGCGAGGCCTGGGACAGCAACACCCCATCAAACATCTTTACTCCCGCGAAATAGAAATCTGAGTCCGCAAGGCATCAATATTCCTTGGATTGCCTTATAGTCGCCCCCCAAGGGCGTTGTTCCCGGGCCATGTCCTCTCTTCGCGTTGCCGCCCCGGGCCCGGCCCGCGCCCTCCGGCCGGGCTTGGTATCCCGGGAAGCGGGAGCGGCCGGCTCCGCTTGACGCGCCCTGGTCCCTGGCGTAAACTTTTATGCTGGACGATGAGAGGTCGCCGGATCAAACGCAGGCCGCTTTCCGGCCGAAGAGGCGCAGCATGACTGAAATAAATTCCGCCGAAATCAACCAGTACCTCACCTTCACCCTGGCCGGCGAGCTTTTCGCCCTGGATATCGCCGCGGTGCGCGAGGTGCTCGACAACGCCGTGATCACCCGCATCCCCCGCACCGTCGAATTTTTGCGCGGCATCATCAACCTGCGCGGCAATGCGGTCACGGTCGTCGACCTGCGCAGGAAATTCGGGCTGGGCCGCACCGAAATGACCGAGAACACCTGCATCATTATCGTCGAGGTGGTCATCGACGGCGAAGCCATCGTCCTGGGCGCCATGGCCGATTCGGTCCACGAAGTCTACGACATCGATCCCGCCGGCATCGAGGCCGCCCCGTCCATGGGAACGGTCGTCGAACCCGCCTATATCAAGGGCATGGCCAAGCATGAGAATTCGTTCATCGTCATCATCGATACGGAAAAACTCTTTTCGCTCGAGGAATTAAGCGCCGTCTCGGGCGTGGGCCGCGCCGCCTAGGCCGGTCCGCGCGGCGAAACCGCCCCCCGGCAGCCCGGCTCTCTCCGGTACGGGGGCTTGGCGGCCAGACAGCACCGTTTCATATTTTCATCGTCGCGCGGCGCGCGAGCACGGGGAAGCCCCGTCAAATCCCGCGAAAATCGCCTGCCGCGCCTGACCCCAACGACCACGCCCAATGGCAAACACATCCGTGGAACATCTCGAAGACTCTCGCAAACGCCTCTTCATCGGCCTGATCTCGGGCACCTCCCTGCTCGTGTGCCTGATTTTGGTCCTGCTCTGGGTCATTCCCTATGTCGGGCTCAAAAACATCCACCCCTACGCGCCCTGGGTCGTGGGCGCGCTGGTCGCCACCCTGATCGTGCTGGTGCTCTGGGCCTGCCTGGGCCTGCTGCTCAACCTCGCCCTGCGCCGCAGCCTGCCCTTCACCCACAGGCTGCGCGGGCTGACCATCAAACTCCTTTTGCCCCTGATGACGCTGCTCGCCATGGCGCTTCGCATCTCCAAGGAACATGTGCGTTCTTCCTTCATCAAGGTGAACAACGAACTGGTCGCCGGCCCCAAACCGAAATACAAGCCGACCGAAATATTACTGCTCATGCCGCACTGCCTGCAAAACAGCCGCTGCGCCAAACGCCTGACATACAACATCAACAACTGCGCCCGTTGCGGCCTGTGCCCGATCACCGGCCTGCTGTCGCTCGCGGACCACTACGGCGTCCACCTGGCCATCGCCACCGGCGGCACCATCGCCCGGCGCATCGTGGTGCAAAAGCGCCCCAAGATCATCCTGGCCGTGGCCTGCGAACGCGACCTGGCCAGCGGCATCCAGGACACCTACCCCTTGCCGGTCTACGGCGTGCTCAACGAACGGCCCAACGGCCCCTGCCTGGACACCCTGGTGCCCCTGGAACGGCTGGAACGAGCCATCATCCGTTTCATGGACCCGGACTGCCTGCCCGCTCCCTCCGGCGAACCCGACGCGCCCGGACCGGCCGACGCGAAGAACGCTTGCGGCGGCCCGGATGCAGCCGTTGCGGCGAACGCCTCCGGCGAACCGGCGCCCGCCGGGCTGGAGAACGCCTCCGGCGGCCAACGGGGCAACGCCCTTTTGGAAACCCTTTCAGTCAAAATTCAGTAGGTACGCATTGAAACCTTCCAGTCCTTCCCCGGCGCGCGATGCGGCCTTGGTCTCGGTCATGGCCTGCCTCGGTCCGGATAAATTCGATCTCCAGGCGGCCCTGTCGAACGCTCTGGAGCGGGCGGCATTGGACAGCCGCGACGCCGGGCTGGCCACGGAAATCGCTTACGGCTTCATCCGGCTCAAGGGGCGCATCGATTTCGTCCTGAGCGCCTATCTCAAAGAGCCGGCCAAACTGCCCTTCGAGGTCAAAATGACGCTTGGGCTGGCCGCTTTCGAGCTGACCCACCTGGATAAAAGCCCGGCCCACGCCGTGGTCAATTGGGCGGTCGGAGCGGTCAAGGCGCGCTTCGGCGACGGCCTGGCCAAACTCGCCAACGCCGTCCTGCGCCGGGTGGCGGAACTGGAATCACGGCCCCGCGACGCGGAGTTCTACCGCAAAAACGCCGCGAGCGAAGAGGATTTTCAGTCGCGCTTTTATTCCTGCCCGCGCTGGATCGTGGAGGTCATCCGCCGCGATCACGGCCCGGAGCGGTGCCGGGAACTGCTCGCCGCCCAGATAGAGCAGCCGCCGCTCGGCCTGCGCTTCAATTCGCGCGCGCCCGAGGCGATTGACGCTTACGAGGACATGGCCGCCAATAGCGTCCACCAGGGCCGCTTTCCGACCATGGTTCTCAGGAAGGGCGAGCGGCCGGGAAATATCGGCGACCTCGAAGCCCGAGGCCTTTGCAGCCGCCAATCGGCCGCCTCGCAACTGATCCTGGCCGCCCTGGAGCCCCAAACCTGGCCCGGCCCGATTGTGGACGCCTGCGCCGGGCGCGGCGGCAAGGCCTGTCTGCTCCTGGAGGCCGGCCTGCCGCTTGCGGCCGCCTGCGACCTAAGCCGCCACCGGCTGCGCCAACTCGCCCGGGAGCTTTCCCGCCTCGGCCTGCCCCGGGTCCCCAGAATTCTCTTGGACGCCACCGGGCCGCAACCCTGGCGCAAGGCCCCGGGAACCATCCTGATCGACGCCCCCTGCACCGGCCTGGGCGTGCTCGCGCGCCGGCCGGACTCCAAATGGAAACGCACCCGGGACGACGCCGCCGAACTCGTGCGCCTGCAAGCGGCCATCCTCGCCCGCGCCTTCGACACGCTCGCCCCGGGCGGACGCCTGGCGTACGTCACCTGCACCCTGCTTGCCGCCGAAAACGAACAACAGCTCCTGGGTCTGGCCAAAAACCGAACCGGCGTTAAAATCCTGCGCCAGGAAACAACCCCGGAGAGCCTGGAACTCGGGGAATTCTTTTACGGCGCGTTGATCGAAAAAACCTGATCCGCCCGATCCGGAGGTTCCGCCATGTCCGAGAACAAAACTATCGCGACCGACAAAGCACCGGGGGCCATCGGTCCCTATTCCCAGGCCGTCTGGGCCGGAGAGCTGCTCTTCGTCTCCGGACAAATACCGCTCGACCCGGCCACGGGTTCGGTCGTTCCCGGCGCGGCCGCCGAGCAGACCCGCCAGGCCATCAAAAACGCGGCCGCGGTCCTTGACGCCGCCGGATTGTCGCTGGCAAGCGTGGTGAAGACCACCCTGTTTATCAAGGACATGAACGACTTCGCCGCCATAAACGAAGTCTACGCCGGCTTCTTCAGCCCGCCCTACCCGGCCCGTTCGACCGTCGAAGTCGCCAGGCTGCCCAAGGATGTGGTGGTGGAAATCGAAGTGGTGGCCGCGAAGTAGAGAAGACCGGGGACGCAGCCCCTTGGCCACGAGGAAGTGCGGGAGCAGCGCCACCGCGGGAGTGCGGGGGCACGCCCCCGCGGGGGTTATTTGATATACGTTCCCATGCTCAGGTAAAGTTCGCGGGTGTAGGTGATCATTTTATCCATGAGGTAGGGGAAGGCCAGCAGGAAGGACAAAAACATGGCCATGATTTTGGGCACGAAGGCCAGGGTGGTTTCCTGCAGTTGGGTGGCCGTTTGCAGGATACTGATGGTCACGCCCACCGCCAGGCCGACGCCGAGCAGAGGCAGGCTCATTTCCAGGGTGACTTCGATGGCCTGTCTGGCCAATCCGACCGCCATATCAGGGGTCATCGGCTTGTCCTTGTCTTAGGTGAACGAATTGACCAGCGATCCGATGACCAGGTTCCAGCCGTCCACCATGACGAACAAAAGCAATTTGAACGGCATGGAGATCATGGCCGGGGGCAGCATCATCATGCCCATGGCCAAAAGAACGCTGGAAACAACCATATCCAGAACGAGGAACGGGATATAGATCATAAAGCCGATGGTGAAGCCCGTCTTGAGTTCGCTGATCATGAAGGCGGCGGCCAGCATGATCGTGGGCACTTCTTCCTTGTTTTTCGGCGATTCCATTTTGCTGATGCTGTAGAAAATGGACAAATCCTTTTCCCGCGTGTGTTTGAACAAGAATTCGCGCAACGGGCCTTCGGCGAGCTTGAGCCCGTCGGTGAAGGATATCTTTTCCTCCATGTAGGGCGTGACCGCGTTGTCATAAATGGCTTTCCCGGTCGGCATCATGATGACCACGGTCATGAAGATGGCCAGGCTGGTCAGTATCTGGGTGGGCGGCTGTTGGGCCGTGCCCATGGCCTGGCGCAGGAAGGAAAAGACCACGATGATGCGGGTGAAGCTGGTGACGCACATCACGATCGAGGGCGCCAGCGACAGCACGGTCAAGGCGAACAGGATCTCCAGCAGCACGGAGATTTTTCCCGGTTCGTTCTGACCCGCGGCCAGACTCAAGGACAGCGTCGGGGCGCCTTGCTGGGCCAGGGCCAGGGCGGGGAGAAGAAGCAGCGTCAGGCTACAAAGAGCCGCCGCCAGCATCACCCGCCCGGCGAAGGCTTTCTTCGAAGGGCTTATTGGAACCGGATTCATCCGTCACGTCCGTCTCGGTCAAAAGATTGATGGAATGTTCGGTCACGCCGAGCACGAGCAGTTTCCCGGCGAATTGGACAACGGCCACGCCTTGCTTGGGGCCAAGCGACAGGTGGCCGACAAAACTCACGACGCCGGGCTTGCCCCGGCCGCGAATACCCCACTTGATGCCGTATTTCTTCAGAATGTAGAATCCGACCAGGATGATCCCCAGGACCAGGAGCAAGGCCAGGGTGATGAGGATCGCGCTCCCGGCCATGCTGACGGGTTCGGGAGCGATCGCGGCTCCCAGAACGGCGGATTCGGTCGGACTAGGCAAGGGATTTGACCCTCTCGATCGGGCTGATGATGTCGGTCAGGCGCACGCCGAATTTTTCGTTGATGACCACGGCTTCGCCCCTGGCCACCAGCTTGCCGTTGACGAAGATTTCCAGCGGCTCGCCGGCCAGTTTGTTGAGTTCGATGACCGATCCCTGGCCGAGTTGGAGCAGTTCGTTGATCAGCAGCCTGGTGCGCCCGAGCTCGGCCGAGACGTCGAGCGGGATGTCCAGGATGAAATCCAGTTCCCTGTTCGTGCCCTCGGGTCGCGACGCCTTGGCCTCGGCGGTCATGTCCTTGAAATGCGGCTCCGTGCTGCGCGTGGCCAGGTGCTGTTGCTCCTTTTCCTTGCGCAGCGAGGTTTCCTCTTCGGTGGCGAGAGCCTTGGCCCATTCCTCGGCCAGCGCATCGCCGCCGCCCGCTCCAGCCTTGGCCGTGGCGGCCTCGAAAGGATCGGCGGCTTCTCCGCCTTCCTGGGTTTCCAGGGCGGCGGCCCATTCCGCGGCGAGTTGATCTTGATCGACATCGTCGGGCGTCATGACGAATTCCCTCTTGGCTGTAGAGTCCGAGCCGGTTGCCCGGCCCGGTTAAAAATGCGTTTCTTCTTCCTTGACCACCTGAAACGCCTTGGTTTCCTTCACCTTGCCGGGAATGCCCCAATACTTGAGCACGCCCTGCACCTCGGCCGGGAGGTTATCGTCCACGTCCGTGTCCAGCAGCAGGATATCCCCGGGTTTGAGCGTCAAGAGCTGGCGCCCGGTGATTTTGGACTGTCCAAGACGGATGACCATTTCCACCGGTGTTTCCAGCAAACGCTCCTTGAAGCGGGCGATCCAGGCGTGGTCCACCTCCAGGCGCTCGGACTGGAAGGAAGCGTACAATTTTGAGCGGATGGGCTCGATGGTGGCGTACGGCAGGCAGGCGATCATCGAGCCGATGGCGTTTTCCAGCTCGACTTCGAAAGTCACCACCACGACCACGTCGCTCGGCGGCACGATGGCCGCGAACTGCGGGTTGATTTCCGAGCGCACCAGTTCGATGTGCACCTCGTGCACCGGCCGCCAGGCGTCTTCCATGTTGGCCAGGATGATGCGCACCACCCGGGCGATGATCGCCTGTTCGATGGGCGTGAAGTCGCGGCCTTCGATTTTGGGCTGGGAGCCGGCGCCGCCGAAGAAATTTTCCACCAAGGCGAAGACCAGGCGCGAATCGACCACCAAGATGGCGTTGCCGCGCAACGGGTCGAGCTTGAAAATATTGATCGAGGTCGGCACCGGCAACGAGCGCATGAAGTCGCCGAACTTGGACATGTCGATGGAAATCGGGTTGACGTCCACGCGTTTGCGCATGGCGTTGGCCATGGCGTTGGTGGCCAGCCGGGAAAACCGGTCGTTGATGATTTCCAGAACCGGCATGCGGCCGCGGATGATCCGGTCCTGGTTGGCCAGATCAAAGGCCACGATCCCGGAATCGTCCTCCACCAGGTCGGTTTCGGCCTCGATTTCACCGCCCGACAGGCCGCGAAGCAGGATGTCGACTTCGTCCTGGTTGAGAATTTTGCTCATCGTCAGCCCTCTGCGTCCGAGCTATTGGATGACCAGCTCGGTGAAATACACCCGCACCACCTTGGGACCCTCCAGGGTCAGGTTGATCTTCTCGGCGATCTCCTTGCGCATGGCCAGCTTGCCTTCCATGCTGGAAACGTCCTGAGAGGTCTTCGAGGACAAAAGCAGGATGACCGCGTCGCGGATGAAGACCATTTTGTTCGTGAGCTCGGTGGCCGATTTTTCATCGACCATTTCGGCGTCGACCTTGACCTTCATGTAGCGCCTGGCGGGCGGAGGATCGGCTAGATTGACCACGAAGGGGTCGAGAGAAACCATGAGGCTGACCGGCTTGCCGCCCTTTTCGCCTTCCTTGTGGCCTTCGGACTTGGACTCTTCCTTCTTGCTTTCGGCCTTCGGTTCGGGGGGCGCATGCTCCTCCGCCGGCTTGGCGGCCTCGGCGGCCGGGGCCGTCTCGTTTGCCGGCGCACGGAAGAATTTCCAGTAGGCGAAATAGCCGCCGCCGCCGAGCACGATCAACAACACGGCCAGAATGATCCATTTGAGCAGGCCGGATTTCTTTTTGCCTTCTTCTTCTATCGCTTCGGCCACGGATGGCTCCTTATAACGTTTTACCGCGTCAACCCGGGATAAGCCCGCACGCCCTGGGTCCAAAAATATCCGTTCCCACCCGCACCAGCGTCGCCCCTTCCTCCACGGCCGGCTCCAGATCGCCGCTCATGCCCATGGACAGATGAGGCAGGCTCAGGCCCAGTTCCGCCGCGAGCTTGGCCCCGAGTTCACGCAAACGGGCGAAATACGGTCGCGACGTCTCGGGCTTCGGGTCAAACGGCGGCAGGGCCATCAGACCCAAAAGCCGCGCCCCGGGAAGCCGGGCGATCCGCTCGGCCAGGCCGGCCAGGCCTTCGGGCGCCACCCCGGCCTTTTGCGCCTCGCCAGCCAGATTAACCTGGACGAGCAGGTCCTGGACGAGACCTTGATCCCGCGCCCTCTCATGCAATATGCGGGCCACATCAAAACTATCAACCGAATGCACCAAGGCCACCTTGCCCGGCAGATACTTGGCCTTGTTCTTCTGCAAAGCGCCGATGAAGTGCCACTCGATATCGAGGACGGCCAATTCCTCGCGCTTGGTCAAGCCTTCCTGGACATAACTTTCGCCGAAAATACGCTGGCCGAGCAACGCCGCTTCGGCCACCAAGGCCGCCGGAACACGCTTGGATACGGCCACCAGCGTCACCTCGGCCGGGTCGCGGCCGGCGCGCCTGGCCGCGCGCTCGATGCGGCCGTGAACCGCTCCAAGCCGGGCGGCAAGCTCCGAAGTCCCCGGACCGGCGCACTCGCCGGACGCATCAGACATGGCTGCGTCGCAAAATGCTTTTCACTGCTGACCCCATGGAAAATATAACACAATCAACGCCGATGTAAAACCCCGCCAGGGGCGCGGCTCCCGGACCCAGCCAGACGGGGCGCGGCTCCCTCGGGACTCCCCCGCTTGAGGGACAATTGTACCCCGGGGAAGGGGCACGTCAATATTTGTTTGCAGTGAGAGACGAGAGTGCGGGAAAAATGACTTTTTTATGTGCGCGGCAGGTTCCTCGATCCGGAAAACAAAGAAGGGCGACTCGGGAATCGCCCCGCTCCAGCCAAATTGACGCTATCCCCGACCCGGGGGCCAGGGGGGGCATGACGCCCCCGGCGGGGTGCGGGGGGCAGCGCCCCCGCCGGGAATCCAAGGGGGTGTCAAATAATCGGCTAGGCCCCGGACTCGGGTTCGGGTTCGATGGCGCGGAAGTATTTGCAGGTTTTTTCCGGGCAGGCGAGATGTTCGCCCCGGGTTTTGGTGGTTTTGCGCACCAAAATGGGGGAATCGCACTGGGGGCAGTGTTCGGCAATGGGCCAGTCCCAGACCGCGAAGTCGCATTGGGGATACTCGGAGCAGGAATAGAACACCTTGCCCCGCTTAGAGCTTTTTTCCACCAGTTCGCCGGTGCAGCCCGGGCGCGGACATTTGACTCCGGTGGAAAACGGCCGGGTATGTTTGCATTTGGGATAGCCCGAGCAGGCGATGAAGCGGCTGCCGGTGCGGGCTTTTTTCTGGTGCAGGTCCTTGCCGCAATCCGGGCATTTCCCGACCACGACCGGGGCCTCGACGACCTTTTCCTTGGTTTGGATCTGGCCGTCCGCCGACTTGTCGAAGTTTGTTGTATATTTGCATTCCGGGTAATTGGAGCAGGCCAAAAATTCGCCCCACCGGCCGAACTTGATGACCAACGGCTTGCCGCACTGGGCGCAAGTCAGGTTGGTCTCCTTGCCCGCCTTGACCTGGGCCATGTCCTTGCCCGCCTTGATCAGGGCCGGATAAAAATCGTCGGTGAATTCGCGGATCAGGCCGACCCAGTCCAGGCCGCCCTCGGCCACCCGGTCCAAAGCCTCTTCCATCCCGGCCGTGAAGCCGACATCCATGATCCGGGTGAAATGTTCGCTGAGCAGGTCGCTGACCGTGGAGCCGAGCTCGCTGGGCACGAAATGCTTCTCTTCGAGCTTGGCGTATTCCCGGCCGGTCAAGGTGGAAATGATCGCGGCGTAAGTGGACGGCCGGCCGATCCCTTTCTCCTCGAGCTCGCGCACCAACGACGCTTCGGTAAACCGGGCCGGGGGCTGGGTGAATTTCTGCTCCTTGGTCAGCTCCGCGAGCTCGCAGGTCTGGCCCTTGGCGAGCGGCGGCAACATGCCGCTGGCGTCCTCGGCCTCCTGGCCCTGGATTTTCAGGTACCCGGCGAACAGCAATCGCTGCCCGGCCGCGCGCCAATTGGTCTGGCCGGCATCGATGGTGGCCACGGTGTCCCAGAACTTGGCCGCGGCCATCTGCGAGCACATGAAGCGCTCCCAGATGAGCTTGTAAATCGCGAACTGGTCCTTGGGCAAAAGCGATTTGAGCTCGGCCGGAGTCACGGACGGATCGACCGGACGCACGGCTTCGTGCGCGTCCTGGGCGCTGCCCTTGGTCTTGAACACCCTGGGCTTGGGCGGGTAATACTCCTCGCCCAGCGTGGCGACGATGTATTCCTTGGCCGCGTCCACCGCTTCCTTGGCCACGCGCACGGAATCGGTACGCATATAGGTGATCAGGGCCAGCGTGCCGCGCTCGCCAAGGTCCACGCCCTCGTACAGGCGCTGCGCCGTGCTCATGGTCTTCTTGGCGGTGTAGCCGAGGCGCTGGTTGGCCGCCTGCTGCAACGTGGAGGTGATAAACGGCGCCGGCGGGGTCTTGGAACGCTCCTTCTCGACCACCTCGGCGACGGTGAAGGGCAGGCCCCGCACCATGGCCTCGACCGCCGCGGCCGCCTCGGCGCTGCCGACCACGGCCTTCTTGCCGCCGACCTTGTTCAAATCGGCGATGAACTCCACGCCGCCGGCGGCGAGCAGCTTGGCCTTGAGATTCCAATATTCCTCGGGAATAAAGGCCAGACGCTCCTTCTCCCGATCCACGATCAAACGCAAGGCCACCGACTGCACCCGACCGGCGCTGATGCCGCGCTTGACCTTCTTCCACAAAAGCGGCGACACCTTGTACCCGACCAAACGGTCCAAAATGCGCCTGGCCTGCTGCGATAAAAAGAGCGGCTCGTTGAGCTGCGTGGGATGCGCCAGCGCCTCGGTGACCGCCCGGACGGTGATCTCGTTGAACTGGATGCGGCTGACGCTGGTGTTGACGTCCTTGATGAGTTCGGCGACGTGCCAGGCGATCGCCTCGCCCTCGCGGTCCGGGTCGGGCGCGAGATAGACGTGCGACGCCTTGGCCGCGGCCTTGCGCAAGGTCTCGACCACCTTCTCCTTGCCGTCGATGATCTGATACTGCGGCGCGAAATCCGCAGCCTCGTCGACGCCGAGCGTCTTGGTCGGCAAATCGCGAACGTGGCCGACGCTTGCCTCGACGGAATATTTACCGCCGAGAAATTTTTTAATGGTCTTTACCTTGGCCGGGGATTCAACAATAATAAGGTCCTTGCCCATAGGACGGCGTCTATAGCCACCCTTCCCCGGTCTGGCA
>Ga0302278_10004355_pt1 | contig 14686 bp, 10 predicted proteins | sample III_Bog_N3_2_FD_194543 | JGI IMG/M metagenome (GOLD analysis project Ga0302278, IMG submission 194543) | Peat permafrost microbial communities from Stordalen Mire near Abisko, Sweden - III_Bog_N3_2 | ecosystem: Environmental > Terrestrial > Soil > Wetlands > Peat | place: Sweden: Abisko... | reverse complement strand
GGGTTGAACCTGTGGTTGCGACTCGTTGAGACACGTACCTTGCGGGCAGCCTTTTTGGGATGTTTCGGTTGCAGAGAGTTTAATTGAACGAGGTTGAGGGTTGTGGAGATTTAGCCGTTTTTTTGAAAGTCGCGTTGATTTCGCATGGTCTATCGGCTTAAACCGTTGATCCTATGTTATTTATTTCAATTTTGTTGGTAGTGCAACTGCGCACGGAAATGGATACACAAGTGCTGACATTAAGGCTGCCTGCGATTCCTGACCTCGTTGGTTTCAATATTCTCAAGTTGCCCCCCTCGCTGCCGATGAGTACCAAAGAGTCGTTTCAGAAGGGGCTGCCTGCATGTCAATGGTTCGTAATCTACCAATCTCCCGCAAAATCACCTTTGCTTTCGGCATCGTTTGTTTTCTCTGCGTGTCGCTTGGGACATACACTTTTTTCACATTCCGCGACATCGCCACCAAGAATGCGGATGTGAGCGCCAACTCGCTGCCCGCCTTGATCGCCCTTGCGAATGCCCGTGGGGGAATCAACTCTGTGCGCCGCGAAGACCTTGAGATGTTGTTGTGCCAGACTCCAGCATGCCTGGCGGAGCATCGGGACAGGCGGCAGAAAGCCATTGACAGTTATAAGACGGCAGTCGCGGTCTATGCGCCGACAGTCAGCTATCCTGGGGAACGCGAACTTTACGAGAAGTTCTCCGCAGCGTTCACGCAGTACCTTGAATCCAGCAATCGCTCACTTGAACTTTTGAACGCGGGAAAGACCGGGGACGCCCTTGAACTGTGCGCTTCGGATTCCGTGCTCGCCAGCTTCGATACGGCCCTGTCGGTGCTGAACGACGATCTCTATCTAAATGGAAAATATGGGACCGAAGAGTCTAATGCTGTCACCGCCTCCGCCACCCGCGCCACATGGATCGACATCGGAATCTCGGTCCTGATCGTTCTACTCTGCGCAGTGGTTGGTATGTTTCTGACGCGAGAGATCGCACCCCGGGTCGCTCACCTGAAGAACGCCGTGGAAGCAATGGCGGCCAAGGATATGACCGCGAATGTGCGGGTGACGGGCACCGATGAAATTGGTCTTCTTGGTATGGCGTTTAACGAGAGCGTCGCTGCCATGCGCTCTGTGCTGCAATCCGTGGCCCAGGGCGCGGAGACTCTCTCCGCCGCAACTACCCAGATCAGCGCCCGAGCCGTCCAGAGCGCCGGAAACGCCAACACTCAATCCAGCAAGACCAACCAGATTGCTGCCGCTGCGCAGGAAATGACTGCGACCATTGGCGAAATCAGCCATAACGCTGAGGGCGCGGCTGTCGCTAGCCGGCAATCGGCCGAAACTGCCGAACAGGGTGGAGCGGTGATGCATGCCGCAGCCGCCACCATGCAGAAAATTGCCCATGCCACCAGCACCGTGTCCGAGAAAATGACGTCTCTCTCCAACCGCTCAGAAGAGATTGGCAAGGTAGTGAGCGTGATTCAGGAGATCAGCGAGCAGACCAACCTGTTGGCGCTGAATGCGGCGATTGAAGCCGCGCGCGCGGGAGAACACGGCCGCGGATTTGCGGTAGTGGCCGGAGAGGTTCGCCGCCTGGCAGAGCGCACCAAGGGCGCCACCGAAGAAATCGCAGGCACCATCCGCAGCATCCAGGAAGAGACTCGGGCCACCTTGCAGGTGATGCAGGAGAGCCGCACCGCGGTTGAAGCCGGCATTGGAGAAACAGCTAATGCCCGGCAAAGCCTGGAAGCGATCATTGAGTCATCGAAGCACGTCGAACAACAGATCCATCTGATCGCCACAGCCGCCACGGAACAGACGTCCGCCTCCAGCGAGATTTCGGAGTCCGCCGGTCATATATCCCAGCTATCGGTTGAGAACGCCCAGGGAGCCGAAGAAGCCGTTGAAGCGCTCAAAAACCTTGCCTCTCTGGCCAACGACCTGGACGGCATGATTCGGCAGTTTCGCCTCAACGAAGACAGGCAGCAGGGGAGCTCTTTCGCCGGCAGGAGTCAGGCGTCGGTCCAGCCGGCTCTAAGGCCTGCGCACTTCTAAGAGAACATGAGTGAGATTTGAGCGATAAGTTTCGGTTTGCGGCATTCCGAAAATGCTGTGTACCTCTGTACGAAATCCAACAGGAGCCACTGAATGACCAATACGATTCGATCCTTCGCCATGTTTGCTGCGGCTGCATCATTTGCATGCGCTGCTGTCTTCGCCCAGAGCTCCGGGGAAGCGCTTTATAAACAAAGGTGCCTCAACTGTCACGGCGCAAACGGCTTGGCCGGCTCTGGCGTGGGCAAGATCATGAAAGTAAAACCGGTAACCGATCCGGAGGTTATGAAGCTCACCGAACCGGAGATGGTTCAAATGGTCCGTAACGGCGCAGGCAAGATGCAGGCTTACAAAGGTGACTTGACCGATGCACAGATCAAGGGTTCGGTCGATTATTTCCGAACTTTCATTAAATAGAGACGCATTCGATGGTTTGCAGCCTGATCGTTCCCGATCTCTGCGCGCTTCCGGGAGGGAGCGAGAAGACGCGATGGCCGAGGGTTGGTTTGTATGGAGTCCCGATCCATCGAGCGAGGAATTCTAGATGGATGGGATGGGTCTGAAGGCCGTCCCGCCGGGGCTAAAGTCCAACTCGTTTTGTGGGTTTTATGGCACGAGTAAACTCGTGCCATAAAAAGAAACCGAATAGCCCGATGGCGGATGGTCGGCATTTGTGCTCTCCCGCCCTTGCGCCAGAAAAAAGGCGCGAAAATGGGGCACGCGACCTTTGTGGGGATCCAAAGTTTCATTTCCCGTGGGTCGGCGAACCCGATGGATGACTGATACAAAAGCACGCCCAGAGCGGAGTTTCTCGCCGAGCAGTGGAGTTCCGCACCTTCGCACATCCACGTTAAGGGATCATTACGAGCAGCCTCACTGCAAGCCATCCCGCTTTGCTGCGTCGCAGAATTCACACAACTTGCCGCGACTCAGGGACCGCGCCGTATGGTAGCCTCCGGGTGAGGGAGAGACACTCTGAATGAGCGCCGTCAAGTATGACCTGGCCGTTATTGGTTCCGGCCCCTCCGGGCAGCGGGCTGCCGTTGCCGCCTCAAAAAACAGAAAGCGTGTAGCTGTTGTGGAGGCGCGCTCCGTGGTTGGTGGGGTTTGCGTCAACACTGGAACTATTCCCTCAAAGACCATGCGCGAAGCCGTGATGCATCTCTCCGGCTACAACTACCGCACGGTCTATGGCATGAATTACCGGGTCAAGGAAAAGATCACCATGGCCGATCTGGCCTTCCGAGTACAGGGAGTGATCAAGACTGAGGTAGACGTGACTGAGGCGCAGCTTTCCCGCAACGGCATCGACATTTTTCATGGCATCGCCAGGTTCATCGATCCCCACCAGGTGCGCGTGGAGGGTCCGCAGAACGATTACACCATTGATGCTGAGCGCGTGATCATCGCCGTGGGCACCAAGCCAGCCGTCTCCTCCAAAGTTCCCATCAATGGCCGCACGATTATCAACAGCGACCAGGTGCTGGACCTGCCAACGCTTCCCCGCACGCTGATTGTAGTGGGCGGCGGTGTGATTGGCGTGGAATACGCCTGCATGTTTGCTGTTCTGGGTGTGCGGGTGACGCTGATTGAAAAACGCGACCGTCTGCTGGAATTTGCGGATCGCGAAATTATTGAGGCTTTGAGCTATCATCTTCGCGATGCACGCGTGACCCTGCGGCTTGGCGAAGAGGTGCAGAGCGTGGAAGAGTTGCCCGACGCCACCGTCGTGGCCAACCTGGAAAGCAAGAAGCGCGTCTCAGGCGATGCCTTGCTTTACGCCATTGGCCGGCAGGGGGCGGTTGACGATTTGAACCTTTCTGCAGCGGGTCTTGAGGCCGATAATCGCGGGCGCATTCCCGTGGACGAGCACTATCAGACCAAGGTGCCGCACATTTTTGCCGTGGGCGATGTGGTCGGCTTTCCTTCGCTTGCCTCGGTCAGCATGGAGCAGGGACGCATTGCCGCTGCCCGCGCCTTCGACGATACCGCGACCAGTTCGAATCCGAGCTTCTATCCGTATGGCATTTACACCATTCCCGAAATCAGCTTTATTGGCAAGACCGAGGAACAGTTGACGGACGAGGATGTTCCTTACGAAGTGGGAATGGCGTACTACCGCGAAACCGCGCGCGGGCAGATTCGCGGGGATACAACAGGGCGGCTCAAGCTCGTGTTTCATCGGGATACGCGCAAGGTGCTGGGCGTGCATATTATCGGTGAGGGGGCGGCGGAGTTGGTGCACATTGGGCAGGCCGTGATGGTGCTGGGCGGCACGGTGGACTACTTCATCGACACCGTCTTTAACTACCCTACGCTCGCCGAGTGCTACAAGGTAGCTGCCTTTAACGGAGTTGGGCGGTTGAATCGCTACCAGTCGGGTTGAGGACCCGAACGCCAGACGCGACCAACAGCGGTTGCTTTGAAGCCGACCTCAGTCCTCGAAGCGCTTCCACACCCGGGCAAGATTCAATTGAAAGCCCTCGACAGGTCCTTCCCCGGCGAGCGTCTGCGAGTTGATGCGCTCAACCTTCAGCCCCGGCCGGTACACCGCTGCCTCGCGCCGGTAAGGATCGATCAGCCAAGCCAGCCGCGCTCCGTTCGCGATCCAGTCCTCCATCTTCGCCCGCATCGCCGCGACGGTATCCGACTCAGAAAGCAACTCGATCACAAAGTCCGGGCAAACCTGCGGAAAGCCCCGCAATGCTCCCTTAGACAGCGCACACAACCGCTCCTCGGACAGGTAGGCCGCATCCGGGCTTAGCGTCGAACCGTCCGGCAGTCGAAATCCTCCGCTCGAATCGAAGACCCGCCCGCGCTCGTGACTCGCCCACCAATTGCCAAGCTGCATGGAAATTTCCTGATTGCCGCTGCTCGTCCATCCACCTGCCGGAGGATTCATGCGCACCGCTCCTTCTCGCGTGCGCTCAAGGCGCAGGTCGGCATTCTCCCGGCACATCGCCTCGAACTCCGCGTCGGAAACCGGGGGATCGAGCACCAGCACCCTGGGGAGCGTTTCCCAATCGATTCGCACGAGCGTCGCCATGCATCAATGTTACCCCAGGTTGCTCTGGCAACGCTCGCCCGGCTCGACGCCTTCCGCGCCCCTGAGCTATTCTTGTCTCGGATTCAGCTCCCCTGCCCACACTTCGAGCTGCGCTCCCGCACAAGGAGACCCCGAATGACCACCGCTATCGGCGTTGTGATGACCGAACACATTGTGGCTGGCAGGCTTGAAGACCAGCGGCTCACCAGCGAACTCCTCCGCTATCCCACCGACACGCACGAATTTGATTCGCTCATCGCCATACCGGGCGGCGACCTTGTGGAGCTGCTGGCTAACGAGATTGCCAGCCTTGCGGGCAACGGCCAGGGCGCAGTGGACGCGGTGGGCGTGGCGGTTCCTGGAATCATCCGCTATGGCGTTGTGGAAGATTCACCCAACCTGACTCAGATAAAAGGAATGCGCCTGGCCGAGGAACTGACCAAGGCCCTTGGTGCGCGCGGCATCAAAGCACCGGTCCACATTGCCAATGATGCGGACGCTATTGCCGCGGGAGTGGCTGCGACCCGGGGGCAGCTCAACAAGCTGACGCGCGTGTGGACGCTGGGCAACGGCATTGGGTATGGGCGCTGGCCCTACGTGGATGGCATCTGGGAGGGCGGCCATGTGACCGTGACGCTTGACCCAAAAGAGAAGTACTGCGGATGCGGCGGCATTGGGCACCTGGAAGGCATTATGGGTTACCGCGCCATGCGCATGCGCTTTCTTGATCTGGAGCCGGAAGAGGTTTTCGCACAGTCCAAGGCCGGGGATCAGCGCTGCCGCGAGTTTGTGGATTTGTGGCACCGCGCGCTGGCTGCCGCAACCGCATCCTTCATTCATCTGGCAGGGCCGGGACGGTTCTATTTCACTGGCCACAATGCACATTTCCTTGAGATTCCCGTGTTGCGCGCCCATCTGGAATCCATGGTGAAGATGAGTTCGCTGCAGAGCTTCTCGCTGGAAGTTCTGGAGCCGGACGACGCTACCGCGCTGCTGGGTGCGGGCGTCTCTGCCATCCGCGCGCTGGCCTCGTAAAGACTCTGATTTAGCTTGATGTGTTACCTGCGGCTTGCTGAAGACTGCGGGTGGCGGCCGGCGTGTGCGCTTTCCCAAGACGGAGGGCGGGGTGGGAATCTCGAGTGGCCGGCCCAGGCAGTGATTTTTGGACTCGATGAAAAAATCGATTTACCAAACTCGTGATCAGGGCCTATTATTGGCGGCGGGAAAACAACCAAATTTCTTGTCGCAGGGAAGATTATGAGACGGTCCTTTGTTTCCGCAATGTGGGTTATGACCCTTGGCGTCGTTCTGACAGGTTTCATTGGCTGCGGTGGTTCATCAAACACAACGCCTCCACCGGCTGCATCCATCACCAGCTTCACGGCAAGTGCAGCGACCATTACGGTGGGACAAAGCACGACCCTGACGGGGGTGTTCGCCAACGGAACCGGGATGATTACGCCGGGGAATGTTGCCGCTACGAGCGGAACAGCGGTGACTGTGACTCCGACCGCGACGACGACGTATACGCTGACAGTGACTCCAACGAGTGGGTCGGCGGTGACGGCGACTACCACGGTTACTGTGAACCCGTTGCCGACGATCGCGAGCTTCGTGGCCAGTCCGGCGACGATTACGGCGGGACAGAGCGCGACTTTGACTGGGGTGTTTGCTAACGGCACGGGTGTGATTACGCCGGGAAGCATTGCCGCCACCAGCGGGACGGCGGTTACCGTAAGCCCGACCGCGACCACGACTTATACGCTCACCGTGACCCCGGCCAGCGGCAGCGCGATTACGGCGACGGCCACTATTACCGTGAATCCGGCTACCACCTCGGTTTCAGTGGACCTTGCCACCCCTGGGATTCCGGTTACCGATCAGATTCTCGGGATGAACATGGCTGCCTGGTATGACGATGTGGGTAACGCTACGACTGTGAATAGCGCGTTCTCGCAGGCGGGGATCAAGGCGATTCGCTGGCCGGGTGGGTCATGGTCTGACGACTATCATTGGGGCTACCAAACCAGCAGCAGCACACTGGTCACGTCGTATATGTGCCAGACTGCGACCCCGGTCACCGGGGGCTGGGGCGGCTACAGCACCTTTGCCGAATTTGTGAATGCCATTCCGAAGGCAGGCCCTTATGATCTGGCTCTCACGGCCAACTATGGCACAGACGAGGCTTGCACCGGCCCCGGCGATCCGAATGAGGCGGGCGCGTGGGTGGCTGCGGCCGTAACTGACGGCATCACCCCAAGCCACATGACGGTAGGCAACGAGGAATATGGGACTTGGGAGACTGACCTACATTCCAGCCAGCATGACGGTGCGACTTATGCAAGCACAGTCGTCGGAAGCAATGGCTACTATTCGCTGATCAAGGCGGCCTCGCCGAATACGCTGGTAGGTGTGGATGTTGAACCGAGTTATGCTCCGTGGGATCAGGATGTGATGTCTGGCGCAAAGGGATCGTATGATTTCGTGGAATACCACTCGTACCCGGAGACTCCTGGACAGGAAGACGATACAGCTCTGGTGCAGCAAGATCCTCAGAAACTGACCGCCAATATCAACACGATCAAAGCTGAGTTGACCAAGTGGGGGGTTCCCAATACGCCCATTTACGTCGGCGAAATCGGCGGCCCTTACAGCAATCCGGGGAAGCAGAGCTGGTCGATTACGCAGGGGTTGTATGCAGGGCAAGTGCTGGGCGAGATGATGAACGATGGAATCTCGCGGCTGACGTGGTGGATCGGCTTCGGCAACTGCAACGGGCAGGCGGGAAATGACAGCGCGTCGGTTTACGGATGGCAGAATTTCGGGGCTTATAACGTCTTCTCGGATGGAGCTTCCGATTCCTCGTGTCCTGACGCCGGGCCCGCCGGCACCATGTCGCCCACGGCACGCGCGTTTCAGCTTTTCAGCAATGTTGCGATTAACGGGCAACACGTACTGACCGCAACTGTCGGCGGAGATACAACGGATGTGCGGGCTTACGCGGCGACCAACCCGGCTGGTACGGCGCTGGTACTGTTCAACGTAAATGAAACTACGTCTGAGCAGGTTGTGGTCACGCTCACGGGGAAGACGTCCTCTTCAAGCGTGAAAGTGACGACCTACGACAAGGCTCTATACGACTTGTCGGGGTCGCCGACGGGAACGCCGCCGGACCCGTCGGGCACCAGCACCTGGGCGCCACCAACAATTACCGATATGGGAGCGCAAACGCTGCCGATGACTCTGACTCTGAGTCCGTGGAGCATGAACGTCGTCATCATCGAGTAAGCGCTGCCCCTATCCGGGCCTGAAGGCCTCGCATTCGGGCCCTGTTTTCAGGGGTTTGAAATCCCCTGTTCCCTCCGGTAATCAACCATAGGCTGTCTCGGATTCCACATCGAGGCAGCCTTTTTTTCGTCTGCCCGTTTTCTCGGTTTGAATCTCGCATCGTTCTTTCCCCTTGACAGCTTAGGAGAGCGAGCGTACATTCCTAATCATCTTAGGGGTGTTTCTTGACTGACCAGGCACAGCTTCTTCCCGGCACTCTCGATCTGCTGATTCTCAGGGCCGTATCGCTTGGCCCGCTGCATGGCTACGGCATCCTGCTCAGGATCGGGCAGATCTCCGATAATGCGCTGCTGATTGAGCAGGGCGCTTTGTATCCGGGACTTTTTCGCCTGGTCCGCCAAGGGCTTCTGAAGGCCAGTTGGGGCACGTCGGAGAACAATCGCCGCGCCAAGTTTTATGAGCTCACCGTGGCGGGACGCAAGCGCCTGAGTGAAGAGACCGCCAGTTGGAATCGCCTTGCCACAGCTATCGCTGCGGCACTTTCGCAGCAGCCGGAGGAAGCATGAAAACCCTTGACTCGTTTCGTGCACGCATTGCGTCGTTCTTCCATCCCGAGGACCTGCGGGATGAAATGGAAGAGGAATTGCGCTCCCACATTGCTCACCGCGCTGACGATCTGGAACGCACTGGCCTGCGCCGCGATGAAGCGGAACGCCGCGCTCGGATCGAGTTCGGCGGCCGCGAAAAGTACAAGGAAGAGATACATCAAGCAGCCGGCACCCATTTTTTCGAAACGCTGTTAGAGGATCTACGTTATAGCCTGCGCGTGCTGCTCAAGTCGCCCGGCTTCACCATCACTGCCGTGTTGACACTGACGCTGGCCATCGGCGCCAACGCAGTCGTCTTCGGCGTATTGAATGCTCTCGTCCTGCGTCCGCTGAATGTGCCTGAGGCGGAGCGCCTTTTCGTAGTTCAACATGGGAGCGACGTCGCGTCCCACTCCTATCCCGATTATCTCGATCTTCGCCAGCGCAATCGCAGCTTCGACGATGTGGCTGTTTTTGCCATCTCTCAGTCAGGGCTGGATGAGGGCAAGGATCCAACCAATGTGTGGGAGTACGAAACCAGCGGAAACTATTTCGACACATTGCGCATTCAACCGTATCTTGGCCGATTGTTCCACGCTTCGGATGAGCATGGCCCAAACAGCGCGCCGTATGTCGTGCTGTCTTACGCATATTGGCACACCCATTTTCAGGACGATCGCGGTGTGGTGGGCCGCGTTGTTCGGCTCAACAGGCATCCATTCACCGTCCTTGGCGTGGCTCCTCCAGGGTTTCAGGGGACCGTCTTGTTTTTCGCTTCAGATATCTTCGTGCCCATCGTGAACCATGAGCAGTTATCCGGCGACAAGTTGATATTGAACGCGCGCGGGAGCCATTGGATGTTTGAGATGGTGGGACGTCTGAAGCCGGAGGTCACACCGATGCAGGCCATTGCCGATCTGAACTCCGTGGACTCGTATCTGAAAAAAAGCTATCCCAAAGAGGAAGGTAATGGCACCTATACGCTGGCGCGGCCTGGTCTTCATGGCGACTATTTGAACGGGCCAACGCGGGCTTTTCTCACCGGATTGATGCTGCTTTCGGGTTTGATCCTGTTGGCGGCCTGCGCCAACCTGGGCAGCCTGTTTGCGGCGCGGGCCGCCGACCGTTCCAGAGAAGTAGCCTTGCGCCTGGCACTTGGTTCGAGCCGCAATCGCATACTGCGCCAGCTATTCACCGAATCCGTGCTGCTTTCGCTGGTTGGAGGCGTAGCGGGACTCGTGGCGAGCATTCTACTTTTGCGCCGGTTGAGCGTGTGGCAGCCATTTCCGCGATTCCCTCTCCATGTGCCGGTAAGTCCGGACGCAAACGTTTACCTGGTGGCTGTGGTCCTGGCGTTGGTGAGCGGAGTTCTATTCGGAATTGTTCCTATTCGGCAGGTGCTCCGGGCCAATCCGTATGAGATTGTCAAGGCGGGATCGGCAGGCGCATTCGGACGCCGAATGACCATGCGCGACGTATTGCTTGTGGTCCAAATTGCCATCTGTGCCGTGCTGGTTACTTCGTCTATGGTGGCCGTGCGCGGACTCATGCGCTCCATGCACAGCAACTTCGGTTTTGAGCCGCGGAACGCGATGCTGTTGGATACTGATCTGACGACGGCAGGCTACAGCGCCGAAAAAGTACCCGCAATGCAACGGCGCATGATCGATGCCCTACAAGCGATTCCTGGCGTAGATTCCGTAGGATCGGTGAATTATCCGCCGTTAGAACCGCCCGGTACCTGGCAAGGGCTTGTTTATACCGACACAACCGAGGATCTGAATCCATCGAATGCCGCGGCCGAACCTAATATGTTCAACGTATCTCCGGGCTACTTCCGCGCATCCGGGACATCTCTATTGGCGGGCAGAGCCTTCACATGGCATGACGACACCAACGCCCCGCGCGTAGCAGTAGTGAACCGGGAGTTCGCAAGCAAGATACTGGGCTCCGTACCGGACGCTGTCGGCAGGTATTTCAAGCTGCAGGATGGCACGCGCGTGCGGGTGGTGGGTCTGGTCGAAGACGGAAAATACGGGAACCTCACTGAAGCCCAAAAGCCTGCCATGTTCTTTCCCTTGCTGCAGTCGCCGGCCAGTTGGACATGGCTGGTGGTGCGCTCGAGCCGCGACCCGCAGGGGCTTGGCGTAGCCATGAGAAGTGTGCTCCGGGACATCGACCCAGGGATGGTTCTGGCGATTCGCCCGTGGAGCGCAGAACTGGGCGGAACTTTGTTCCCCTCGCGCATGGCGACAGTGTCACTCGGCGTGCTGGGGTTGATGGGCGGCATGCTGTCGATTACCGGCATCTTCGGAATGGCGGCTTACTCGGTGAGCAAGCGGCTGCGCGAATTGGGAATTCGCATTGCTCTCGGCGCAAAGCGTAAGGAAGTGCTGCAGGCGGCACTGGGCCGGCCATTGAGGTTGCTCGTCTTTGGCTCTGCAGCGGGATTGCTACTGGGGCTGCTGGCTACCCGGGTGCTGTCAACCATCGTGTATCAGGCGACTCCGCGTGATCCGCTGGTATTGGGCGGTGTGGTTGTGGCCATGTCGTTACTGGGACTGGTTGCGACGTGGATTCCCGCGCAACGGGCGCTTTCGGTCAATCCGCTGATCCTGCTTCGAGAAGAGTGATTTGTCGTGATTAAGAAGCTTCACGGTCTCCGAGCAATGGGAGGAATTATGAGAATTCTCGACTCGTTTCGCGCACGCATTGGGTCATTTTTTCATCCCGAGAACCTGCGGGCGGAGATGGAAGAAGAACTTCGCTCTCACATTGCCCACCGGGCCGATGATCTGGAACGCACGGGCTTGAAACGCAGCGAAGCGGAACGCCGCGCACGGATTGAGTTCGGCGGACGCGAAAAATACAAAGAAGAAATTCATCAGGCCGCCGGCAGCCATTTTTTCGAGGTTGTTTTGCAGGATATGCGCTATAGCGTGCGGGTCTTGCGTAAGTCTCCCGGCTTCACCATTGCTGCCGTTTTGACACTCGCTCTGGCCATTGGCGCAAACGCTGTGGTGTTCAGCGTGATGAACGCGTTTGTGATTCGCCCGCTCGATGTGCCGCATGCGGATAGCCTTTATGCACTGCAGCATGGAAACGAGGCCTCGGGGTATGAGTCATATGCCGACTATGTGGATCTGCGCGATCGCAACCATACCTTTGAATCGCTGCTTGCATATAACGCCACTCAGTTGGGACTCGATGACGGCAGGGATCCAAGCAGCGTGTGGGTGCTGGAAGCCAGCGGGAACTATTTCGACACGATGCAACTGAAGCCCTACCTGGGGCGTTTTTTTCATGCCGCGGATGAGCACGGACCCAACAGCGCTCCGTATATTGTGTTGACGTACGACTATTGGCACACCCATTTCCAGGACGATCGCGGGGTGGTGGGGCGCGTGGTGCGGCTGAATAAGCATCCCTTCACCATCCTCGGTGTGGGGCCGAAGGGATACAACGGAACGCTGATGTTTTTCAATCCGGAGATATTCATTCCGATCGTGGAACACCCGCTGATTGGCGGGGAAGAGCTGAACACGCGCGAACATCACTGGGTGTTTGAGTTGATGGGGCATCTCAAGCCCGGGGTGACTCCGGAGCTGGCAATTGCGGATCTGAATTCGATTGGAGCGCAACTGGAAAGGGCCTATCCCAAGGACGAGCGGAAGATGACCTTTGTGCTGGCTCGGCCCAATCTTTACGGAGATTATCTTGGTCGACCGGTGATGGCGTTTATGGCAGCGCTGATGCTGCTGGCGGGGCTGATTCTGCTGGCTGCATGCGCTAACCTGGGCAGCCTGTTTGCGGCGCGGGCCGCGGACCGATCCCGCGAGGTAGCGTTACGACTGGCGCTGGGCTCGAGCCGCAAGCGCATCTTGCGCGGACTGTTCACGGAAGCGCTGCTGATCTCGGTTGCGGGGGGTGCTCTGGGGCTGGCGGCAAGCGTGGTGCTGCTGCGCGCACTGACCGCGTGGAAGCCCTTTCCGCGGTGGCCGATTCATATCGGCGTCAATCCCGATGGACATGTGTACGCAGTCGCAGTGCTGCTGGCGCTGGTGAGCGGTCTGCTGTTTGGCGCGGTTCCGGTAAGGCAGGTGCTCGGCACCAATCCATACGAGGTGGTGAAGGCGGGGTCAAACAGCCGAGCTGGAAGGCGCTTCACGGTGGGCGACATGCTGCTGGTGGTGCAGATTGCCATCTGCGCAGTTTTAGTTACCTCGTCGATGGTTGCAGTGCGAGGGCTGGCGCGGTCGTTGCATGCCAACTTCGGATTCGATATTGAGAACATTCTGCTGGCAGAGACTGACCTGGGCATGGCCGGTTACAGCGAGGAGCGGGTGCCCGCAATGCAAAAGCGGATGGTGGAAACGCTGGCGGCGCTTCCCGGGGTGGAATCTGTTGGATTTGCGAATGGTTTGCCGATGGGGGATGACGGGGGAAGCACCGATGTATTCAACGACAACACGACCGATCTAAGGCCGTCGAACGCGGTGACCAATGCCTGGATGTACAGCATATCTCCGGAATACCTGCAGGCCGCCGGCACCAAACTGCTGGCCGGAAGGGCCTTTACCTGGCAGGACAACAAGGACGCGCCGCAGGTTGCGGTAGTGAACGCGGAGTTTGCACGAAGGTTCTTTGGATCAGAAGGCGCGGCGATTGGCCACTTCTACAAGACGAAGGATGGACGGCGCATCCAGGTAGTTGGCATCGCGGAAGACGGGAAGTATGGGAGCGTGACGGAGGAGCCGAAAGCGGCGATGTTCCTGCCAATTCTGCAATCGCCCTCACGTTCGACGCAACTGGTGGTGCGCTCAACGCGCGATCCGCAGCTATTGGGGGCGGCGATGAGAGGCGCCTTGCACGAGTTGGATTCGGGACTACCGGTGCTGATTGAAACGCGGGAGGGGCCGATGAGTGTGATGCTGTTTGGCCCGCGCATGGCGACAATTTCGCTGGGTGTTCTGGGTCTGATGGGCGCGATGCTCTCTGTCACCGGGATTTTTGGGATGGCGGCCTACTCAGTCAGCAAGCGGCTGCGGGAGTTGGGAATCCGCATTGCGCTGGGCGCTCAGCGCAAGGAAGTATTGCAGGCCGCCCTGGGGAGACCCTTGAGACTGCTTGCCATTGGTTCTGTGGCAGGATTGATCCTGGGAGTTCTTGCAGGACGGGTGCTCGCTTATATCGTGTATGAGGCTACGCCGCGGGACCCGCTGGTGCTTGGGGGCGTTGTGCTGGCAATGCTGTTGCTGGGTCTTCTAGCAACCTGGATCCCTGCTCAGCGCGCGCTCGCCGTCAATCCGTTGACCCTGCTCCGCGAAGAATAGGGCTTTTGCCCGTCAGCATCTACGCAGGTAGGTGCGAGACAGCCGGTCGTGCCAGGTCAGGTGCTCCTCATCGAAGATGGCCCACGCCAAGCCTAGACCCACTGGCAGAACCGACAGCAGGAGAGCTGCCAGACGGCCCCGCAATTGCGCACGGGTTGGCAATTCGTCGTCGAAAGTGCAAAGGGAAACGCCTGCATACTTCATACCCGGCGTGCCTTCGGCCAGGGTAAAGAACAGAGCATGGTAGATCACTGCGATTACCGCCAGCGCAACCACCGAAATCAGTTCCATTTCCTTGATGGGTGGCATCGACTTGAGATGCCCGGCCAACCCGGCAGCCGCAGCGAGAAATGCGCCCACAATCAGCGCGCCATCC